>Ga0302176_10000099_pt1 | contig 64130 bp, 61 predicted proteins | sample I_Palsa_E1_1_FD_198787 | JGI IMG/M metagenome (GOLD analysis project Ga0302176, IMG submission 198787) | Peat permafrost microbial communities from Stordalen Mire near Abisko, Sweden - I_Palsa_E1_1 | ecosystem: Environmental > Terrestrial > Soil > Palsa > Peat permafrost | place: Sweden...
TCCATAATCGCCTTCACCGCCTACGTCTGGCTCATCCACCACGAGTCTCCCACGAAGGTCGGCACCTACGCATATGTGAATCCAGTAGTCGCAGTTCTGCTCGGATATTTTCTAGCCGGAGAAGCCCTAGGCCCACGGACAATCCTGGGAACACTCCTCGTGCTGGTAAGTGTCGTGGTCATCACGACGACGCCAAAGAAGAAAGTGTAGAGATCGAGGCGCTGATCGAAGAGAGGATTTAGCGACGGGTGGGGACGGGTGGCCCATTCAAGCCGTTTTTTGGCTTGAGTGGGGCAGTTCTTGCCGGGCGTATCCGCCAATTGGCCATTAGCTCTGTCATCCTGAGCGAAGAAACTGCTTCGCGAAAGCGAAGCAGTTTCGCAGTCGAAGGACCCCTGCAACGTCGGTAGTTCCTGTGCCGCCTCAGGGAGTTCTTCTCGGAAACCTGAAGCCTAATGCTGCGCCGCACCCGCACCAAGGCCGACTCGAAGATTCGCCGGCTTTCGTCGCAGATCGGGAAGGGCACGAGTTCTAGCCTGCCCTGAGCGGAGCCGAAGGAGTGCCGTAGGGCAGCCGAAACGGATGCGGCTTTCAGCCGCTGAGGTTGGCTCTTTCTGTACGACGGCGGCGGTAACAGCAAAAAGCGCCGAAATGACTCTGCCCGCCGAGCTGAAAACGCGTCAGTCCCCATGGCATGGGGACAATCCAGTCTTTGTTCGCCGGACTAACTCTGTGACGTGTGAACATCCTCACCCAAGCCTAAAGGAGGGCCACCCGCCAGCCGCAATGAGTTCATATGGGCAGCCCATATTGTCCCCATTGACCGCGGGAGTATAATTAAATATTCACTTGCAACGCCCCGAAGGTAAGGAGAATTCACAATGCCAAAAGGCACAGACAATACGGCAAAGATTGCGGACATTACGATGAAAGTGGTAAAGCTTCTGACTCCTCTGGATTCTGACGGGCGGCAGAAGGCAATCAAAGCGTCGCTCACGTTATTGGGAGAGACGGGCGTGGATATCGACGCTGGCGGAAGCGGGAGCGCCGGCGGCTCGGGCAACGGCGCGAGGGATAGTGCGACCTTGCCGGGTCTTTCAACCAAAGCCACCGCGTGGATTAGGCAAAATGACCTCACCAAATCTCAACTGGAGCACGTATTCGACATTGATGGTACAAGCGTGAACGTCCTGGGCGGGAGTATTCCAGGTAAGAGCTCGAAAGAGCAAACCATCTCAGCCTACATCCTAAAGGGTGTCGCGCAGCTGCTGGCGACTGGCGAGCCGACATTCGATGATAAGTCGGCCCGTAAGCTCTGCGAAGATCTCGGGTGCTACAACGGACCTAATCATGCTGTTTACATGAACAAGATGGGAAACAGTATCACTGGATCGAAGGACAAGGGTTGGAAGCTTACGGCTCCGGGGCTCAAGAAAGGTGCTGACCTGATAAAGGAAATGACGAAAGGGGCATAAATGCTCGACCCATCGAGAGTCTTTGCGGCGGTTCCAACGGGACTTCGAGATCCGCTGCTTGAGAGCTACCAAGAGATTGGGACGAATTTCACGGAGCACCGTTGGGAGCCATCGGAGCTTAACGGTGGCAAGTTCTGCGAAATTGTGTACACGATCATTCTCGGCACGCTGAATGGCTCCTACGCGTCAAGGCCGTCCAAGCCTAGCAATATGGCAAGGGCGTGCCGGGATCTAGAGAATTTGACCGCGGACCCGAGTCGCGTAGGGTACAGGAGTCTGCGAGTTCTGATTCCTCGCGTGCTCGTAGCGCTCTATGACATCCGGAGCAACCGGGGCGTAGGCCACGCTGGCGGGGACGTGAACCCGAACCTCATGGACGCGACGGTTGCGTACGGAATGGCGAGCTGGACGCTGGCCGAGTTAGTGCGGGTATTCCATGGAGTCAGCACGCAAGAGGCCCAGGGAATCGCTGACGTACTGGTGGAGCGGAAGTTCGCGCTTATCTGGGACACAGGCAAGGGAAAACGGGTCCAAGACCCGGACATGGACAAGGGAGATCAAGCTCTACTCTTGCTACATTCGCGGCCTAGTTGGGTCAGCGAGGATGAATTGTTCGAGTGGGTGGAGTACAGCACAATGTCTAAGTTTCGGACAAATATTTTGAAGAACTACCACAAGAAACGCCTGCTTGAATATGACGGAAAGGCGGGGCAGGTGCGGATCTCGCCTTTAGGGTCGAAGCATGTAGAAGAGGAAATCCTCAAGACCCGGACCGGCGATAGAGCAATCAGTCCTTGAGCAGGCGGACGGGGCCGCCTCACCGCTGCTGCGCCCAGCTGAGGCTACCCCAACTTCGCAGTTTTCGGAACATGGGCACGGCGGACCCAACCACTCAAGAATTTGCACAGGCCCATTGTGACATCTGACCTTGCGCACAGCCCATCACTTGCGCAATCATGGTCGAGGCCGTGACGGTTGGCACAAGCCAAATCGTAGCGCCGCTAAGTCATTGTTTCTTAAGAACTTAGTATTTAAGTTCTTTGAAATCCCGATCTTGCGAGGAATTTCCCGCTAACCCCATGATTCCAGAGATTTTGCAAAAAGGGGGGGAGGGGGGTACCGCCCCATTTTGGGCGCATTTTCAGATCCAGCGAGCGGTCCAACATCCCCCGCAACCACGCCTTAAACTTTATTTTCGGGCCAAAATCCACTACGGCCGGGTCATCCTCTCGGGCCTCACCAACTGATCAAATTCCTCGCCCGTAAGATAGCCAAGCTTCACCGCTGCCTCGCGCAAGCTGCTGTGCTCCACGTGCGCAGTATGGGCGATCTGGGCGCACTTGTCGTATCCCACTTTCGGCGCCAGCGCCGTCACCAGCATCAGCGAGTTCTTCACATACCAATCCACCTTGGCGCGATCCACCTCGATGCCCTTGACCATGTACTCGACGTAGCCGTGGCAGGCGTCGGCGATCAGCGTAACCGAGTGCAGGAAGTTGTAAATGATCACCGGCTTGTACACGTTGAGTTCGAAGTTGCCCTGCGAGCCGGCGAATCCCACAGCGGCGGTCGCTCCATGAACCTGCACACACACCATGGTCATGGCCTCGCACTGCGTCGGATTCACCTTGCCCGGCATAATCGACGACCCAGGCTCATTCTCAGGAATCGAGATCTCGCCCAGCCCACAACGCGGCCCGCTAGCCAGCCAGCGAATGTCGTTCGAAATCTTCATCAGCGATGCGGCCAGAGTTTCCATCGCGCCCTGTGCGAAGACAATCTCATCGTGCGCCGAAAGCGCGGCAAACTTGTTGCCGTGCGAACGGAAGGGAAGTCCGGTGAGTTCAGCAATCTTCTTCGCCGCGCGCTCCGCGAATTCAGGATGCGTGTTCAGCCCCGTTCCCACGGCGGTTCCACCGATGGCGAGATCGTAGAGTCCCTCCAGCACTTGTTCGAGGCGCCTAATGTCGCGCTCAAGCAGCGAAGCCCAGCCGCCGAACTCTTGCCCAAAAGTGAGCGGCACCGCATCCTGCAAGTGCGTGCGCCCGATCTTCACCACGTCATGAAATTCTTTTGCCTTGGCCGCGATCGCATCGTGAACGCTCTTGATCGCTGGAATCAGCGCGTGCTTCACCTGCTCGGCCGCCGCAATGTGCATCGCCGCCGGAAACGTGTCATTCGACGACTGCGACATATTCACGTGGTCATTGGGATGGACCGGCGTCTTCGATCCCATCTCGCCGCCTGCGATCTCAATCGCGCGGTTCGAGATGACCTCATTCACGTTCATGTTAGTCTGCGTGCCGCTGCCCGTCTGCCAGACGCGCAGCGGAAACTGGCCGTGAAGCTTGCCCGCGATCACTTCATCTGCAGCCTGCACAATCAGCTTCGCCTTGTCCGCCGGCAGCTTGCCCAGATCCTGGTTCACCAGCGCGCACGCCTTCTTGAGCGTGCCAAACGCGCGGATCAGTTCCGGCGGCATGGTGTCACGCCCAATGTTGAAGTGCAACAGCGAGCGCTGCGTCTGCGCTCCCCAATAGACGTTGGCTGGGACTTCAATCTTCCCCATGCTGTCAGATTCGGTGCGCGTGCGAGTCGCTGGTTCTGCGGAGGTCGGCATATCCCGTCCTGATTGGACCGCGATGAAGCTGAATGAGGTAACTGCAAATTATAACGCGGAGTACACGCCCAACTGTGCGCCGGCTCACGCCCGGATGTGACGTGATGAGAACACGCCTCCGCCTGCGTGCTAGAATCATCGGTTTCTGGCCTGCGCCATGCCCAACGTTCTGACTGCCGAAGATACTGAAACTCTGCCCAAGGCCGACGCTCGGCCGCATCCTGAGGAGCGAACGGATGTGCTGGTGATCGGGTCCGGGCCGACGGGCTTGGCCTGCGCAATCGAGGCGCAGAAAGTCGGACTTCGCGTCATCGTGCTCGACAAAGGCTGTCTGGTGAATTCGCTGTATCACTATCCGGCGAACATGGTGTTTTTTACCACGCCCGAGCTGCTCGAAATCGGCGACATCCCATTCACCACGGCGCGCCAGAAACCCACTCGCGAAGAGGCGCTTGAGTACTACCGCAAGGTCGCCGAGCATTACCATCTCGAGATTCGCCAATACGAGTGGGTCAAGACGGTCATGGGCGAGGACGGGAACTTCAGCATCACGGCCACCGACAGGTCCGGACGTCCCCGCGACTACCGCACTCGCAAAGTCATCGTCTCTACCGGCTATTACGATCTCGCCAACCAGCTCGGCATTCCTGGCGAAGATTTGCCCAAGGTTTCTCACTATTATGCCGAGGCTCATCCTTATTACGACACCGAAGTGCTGGTGATCGGAGGCAAGAACTCGGCGGCGATAGCGGCGCTGGATTTGTGGCGGCATGGCGCACGGGTCACGCTGGTCTATCGCGGTACGCAATTGCACCACCACGTCAAATACTGGATCAAGCCCGATCTGGAAAATCGCGTCAAGAACAACGAGATCGAAGCCTACTTCAACAGCACCGTGCAGGAAATTGGCGTGGACTACGTTGTGATCAACACGCCGCGCGGACCGCTGCGCCTGAAGAACGACTTTGTGCTGGCCTTGATTGGTTACCATCCCGACTACGATTTCTTGCGCAGCATGGGCATCGAACTCTCGGCCGAGCAGCATCGTCCGGTATGCGATCCGGTCTCGCTCGAAAGCAATGTGCCGGGAATTTACGTGGCTGGCGTGATCGTTGCGGGATCGCGCACGAATGAAATTTTTATCGAGAACGGCCGCTTTCACGGAAGACAGATCGCCGAAGATCTGAAGATCAAGCTGCGTCCGGAGTCTTAAAGGGCGCCGAAGCTTCGGACACTTCTCTGTCACAAACGATTGCCGCAGGGGCGGTTGCATTGGCCATTCAACCGCATTCCCAAACTGTACCTTTACCGGTTATCCTAGCCATTCGCATGGAACCCCAACCAGAGTATGCCGCTCCCTCGCTCTCTCTTGCTTCGTACTGGCGCCTGCTGCGAGGCAACCGTAATTTCCGCCGGCTTTGGCTGGCGCAGATTGTCAGCGAGCTTGGCGACTGGTTCTACACGCTCTCCATCTATACGCTGCTGTTGCAGTTAACCGGCCGCGCTAGCTCAGTGGCGCTGGCTCTGGTTCTGCAAGTTCTGCCGCAGACCCTGGTGGGTCCGGCGGCGGGGGTTGTAAACGATCGCTTGCGCCGCAAGCACGTGATGATTGCCGCCGATCTGGTCCGTGTCGCTGTGGTGCTGGCCATGTTGCTGGTGCGTTCGCGCTCGATGGTATGGCTCGTCTATCCCCTGCTGCTGGCTGAGACCATCATGGCGGCGTTCTTCGAACCAGCCCGCAGTGCGGTGATCCCCACCATCGCTGCCAAGGGAGAAGTGCTAATCGCCAATACTCTTTCATCGGCTACATGGTCGGTGAACCTGTTGATCGGCGCTTCAGTAGGAGGAGTGGTCGCAGCCTTCTTCGGACGGGATGCCGTGTTCGTCCTCAATGCGCTGTCATTCCTGGCTTCGGCCATTCTAATTGGAGGCATGCACTTTGCCGAGCCCCACGCCGAGTCCGCGGCTCCGCTGAGTGCGCGCGATCTGGTGGACTTCTCTCCTGTGCTGGAAGGCATCCGCTATGTCCGCAATCATCGCACGCTGCTACCCACGATGTTTGCCAAGGCCGGCGAACTCATGATTGGCCCGAGCTGGGTGATCTTCACCGTCATGGGTGCGCATGAGTTCGCGGTGCACTGGCACGGTGTCGACCCCGCCCGTGGATCGATGCTTGGCATGAGCATCCTGCTTGGCGGACGCGGCCTGGGAGCGCTCGCCGGCCCGCTGATCGCGGCGCGCTGGGCGAGCCGCAGCGACCACCGATTGCAACTCGGCATCCTCTTCGGTTACCTCACCATCGCGGTTGGATATGGAGCTCTCGGGAGCAGCCGCACGGTGTGGATCGCCAGCGCCTGCGCCATGCTCGCGCACGCGGGCGGATCGACCGTTTGGGTGTTCTCCACCACGCTGCTCCAGCTTCATACCGACGACCGTTTCCGCGGCCGCGTCTTTTCCGCCGACTTGGGCTTCTCCATGTTCACCATCGCTGCCGGAGCTTACGCGTGCGGACGCCTGCTCGACTCGGGCGTCTCCGCTCGCACGGTCGCGACCGGTACTGGATTGGTGATGCTGATTCCTGCGGGATTATGGGCGTTGGCGATGCGGGCGGGCATGGAGCGGAGTGCAGAGGGATCGATTCTATCAGAATGACAATCTTTGGATAACGAGATGCGGAAGGGCGCAAGGCCTTAGTCCTGCCACGCGGAATCACAAAGGATTCGACCTTCAGCCCCTGGGGTCCTATCCAAGTAGCCGGTCGATTTTCGCGGCCATGATGAAGTCGCTTTCGGTGAGGCCGTCGATTTTGTGCGTCCAGAGCGTGACCCCGGTTTTGCCCCAGGCCAGCAGAATGTCGGGATGATGGCCTTGCTCCTCGGCGAGGGCGCCCACGCGGTTGACGAACTCGAGCGCTTTGGCGAAGTCGGGGAATTTGTATTCGCGCGTGATGTGGTGCTCGTTCGCGACCTTCCAGTTGGGGACGGACTTGTGCAGCGCCTCGAGCTCTTTGCCTTTGAGCGCGGGAACTCCGCCGCGGCAGGGGACGCAGGTTTTGTCGGCGAGTTGGTCGGTCATGTGGGGCGCCGTTGTTTGTCCTTAGCTTTTTCTTCCCCAAGCGGGAATTGGGGTATACCCCTCCAGGTATCTTACAATCAGCGGGACTTCAGGTCGAGCTCACTGTCGCGGCTGTGGTTATCGCCGCCGTCTGAGATAATCAACAGCCGCGTTCCGGCTGTACTTGGCGTCCCGCATCTTCCTGGTTCCCATAGATGGAGGGCTTCATGGATTCAAAGACTCAGAGCGCTCTCATTACGGGAGCATCCGGCGGCATTGGATATGAACTGGCCAAACTGTTTGCCCGCGACCACTGCAATCTTGTGCTCGTCGCTCGCAGCGCCCACAAACTGAATCAGGTTGCGGCTGAACTGCAGACGCAGTTCGGGGTCACAGTGAACGCGATCGCGCTTGATCTGTGCGCGGCGCCCGCTCCGAAGTTTCTGTTCGATCAACTGCAGCGCGAGGGTGTTGCAGTGGATATTCTCGTCAACAACGCCGGGTTCGGCGGATTTGGCGAGTTCGCGGGAATGGCTGAAGAAGAAATCCTGGGGCAGATTCAACTCAACATCACGGCGCTCACGTATCTAACCCGGCTGTTTCTGCCGGGGATGGTGGCACGGCGCAGCGGCAAGATCATGAATGTGGCTTCCACCGCAGCCTTTCAGCCCGGGCCGCTGATGGCGGTGTACTACGCGACCAAGGCTTACGTGCTTTCGTTCTCGGAAGCGCTGGCCAATGAAGTTGCCGGGTCGGGCGTGGTGGTGAGCTGTTTTTGTCCGGGAGCTACGGATACCGGCTTTCAGAAGCGCGCCGGGATCGAGAATTCACGGCTGTTCAAGAAAATTGGAGCGATGAGCGTGGAAACCGTCGCTCGCGACGGTTATCGCGGGCTGATGGCGGGGCGAACCGTGGTCATCTCCGGCTTGCAGAATTGGCTGGTCGCTGAGTCGGTGCGATTTGCGCCGCGGAAATTAGTGACAGCTATGTCGCGGTGGGTGGCGGAGAAGGTGGAGTAGGACGGATTCCGTTTCTCGTGCGGCATTCTGTGATGGCTCTGAGCGGGCATCCGGGCATGCGGTGCCTGCTGGATCCCGGCGCTTCTCTCTCTACCATAAAGGCAGGAGGCTTCGCTTCACGCCTACTGGCTCGACTGGAGTTGCGACGCGAGTTGATTGACAGCGGAAACATCGAAGAAGTCGGATAGATCGGCGTGGCCGGCCAGGGTGTCGCGCTGCTTGCCTTCGACCAGAATCTTCACTTTAAGAATGCCGGGTATGTTGGCGGAAAGCGTCTGGATCAGCGACGCTACAGTGAGTTCCTCGGCCAATACCCCGGAGCGATGGCCGTCGGCGAAGGCGGCATTGACATCGATGACGGCGAGGCCGGGATCGACGAGGTAAACGCTTCGAATGTCGGAGCCGCGCGGCAACGGGTGAGGCGAGGACTTGTCGAGATATAGGGCAAGGAGGGCCCGGAGTAATTCTTCGGCGCGCTGCTGACGCACCGAAGGCAGGGGGATTTGAGCGGTCTGAGCGTGAAGTACACCGAGGTCGTCATAAGCGACAAACAGAGTCACACGCTCGGTGGGTCCGGCTACGGGAGCCACGACTGGACGGGTGTCGCTGGAGGCGACGGGAGTTGCGGCGGCGCGTCCGCGCATGTGCCAGGCGTAAAGGCTCATACCCAGCACGGCCAGCAGCAGCACCGAGACCGCGATAAAAAAGTGGCGTGGAATCATGGGGCGGCTCCGAGCTGGGAGCGAATGGCGGCGATTCCGTTGGCCACGGCGCTGGCAATGAGCTGCTGGTAGTCCGGCGAAGTGAGTGGAGAGAGATCGGATCCCGGCGGGGCGACCTCGACTGCGATGGCAGTGGTGACAATGTTGTTCAGGGGACGGAGTGGCGCGGTGAGAATGCGGACGGCGACCTGTTGCTTTCTCAATTCCGCAGCCACACTGGCGGCGGCCGCTTGACTGAGAGCGATTGAGGATGACTGGGCCGTAGTCCAGGAGCGGAAGGGGCCGAGGTCATCGGTACTGGCGTAGGGCAGCAGCGCAGTGTAGAGGCGCACGCCCTGCCCGCTGGACGCCGCGTGCAGTGCGACGTAGACGGCGGCGTGGGCGGTGTTGACGAAAAAGGCGCGGTCGTCGAGCGAGAGGTTGGCGTCGGAGTCGCGCAGGACGAGCGTGGAGATTCCGCGGCTTTCCAGTTCCTGCCGCAGGCGGCGGGCGAAGGCGACGGTAATGTCCTTTTCGGCGAGCGTAGCGCTGAGGGCCTCACCACGGTCAGCGCCGCCGTGGCTGGCGTCGATAACGGCGAAGTAGCGGCGCGAGTAAAGCGACGACCGGGCTGCCGGAGACTGATCGGGCTGGTTGCTTTGTGGCGGAGATGCGGCGGGGGGGGCGGCGGCGATAGGCGTTGCCGCGATTGGCGTTGCCGCGCCTTGCGTGGTCGCGCCTTGCGATTTTGCGGGAGCCAGAGTGATGGTGCGGCCATCGTTGCTGAAGCTTGCCATGAGAGGGATGGTCGTGCTCACCGTAATCTCGGCCGCGCCATTGTTCTCGGAGTAGGTGGCCGAGGGGATGGTTCTGCTGCCGAAGGTGAGCGTGGGAGACGCTGGCGCGGTGACGGGTTCACGGCTGAAGGTCAGGTGCAGCCTGCCGGGTTCGCTGGCAACCGAGGGATTGACCGGTGAAGTGAAATGGAAGACCAGATGCGAGGGATCGTCCGGCAAGACCGAAGCGGTGAAATGAGTGGCGATGCCGCCGATGAACAGGCGGGCAGAGTCCTGGTGCAGAGTGGTGGGACCACCGAGGAAGCGGGGCAGCAGGGCATTGAGAGAGGCGAGTGGGACCAGGCCGCGCCCATTTTCTATGAGGAATTTTCCCGAGAGGTCAGTGTCACGCCCCTGGATGCGGGCATGGGTCTGCCCAACCGTAAAGTCTCCGAGGATGTTGTTGTAATGCAGACGCCAGCGCGGAGTTTCGAATTTGGCGTTGACCGTGCCGAGGGGATCGAGCAATTCGAGCAAGCCAATGTAATCGCGGCCGTCGCGCTGCACGATGGGCAGGGAATAGTTGGCCGCGGTGGAGTAGACGGAGAGGTGCTTCTCGGGAGCGGCACCGGACACCACCAAAACGGCGAACAACAACAAGAACGGGATTCGGATGCTTCGAACGCGGCCAGCCGAAGTCTCGCTAATCCAACCCTGCCTAATCCAGCGCATAGACCGTCAATCCGCTGAGGAGCTTGGGGTAGAAGTCGGTGGACTTTTGCGGCATGACCTCGCCGGCGAAGGCAATGTCGCGGACCTGCGCCACGCGGCAGGGATTCATCAGGAACGCGATGTCGGCGCGAACGTCGGCTGCGCCGCGCACTTGCGACAAGGCCTCGGCGGCATCGCGAACGTAGGAAAGATTACGCTGGTTGCGGATGGATTCTTCAGAAAGGCTCAATACTTTTTCCAGCAAACACTTGTGCAGTTGCACCACGTCGAGCGCCTGCTGGCGGATGGACAGGCCAGCGAAGACCTGCGGTGTATCCGGATTAGGATGGTGCAGCAGGAAGGCGCGGTTAGAGGTGACGGCGAGGATGGAAGTGCCACACCGTCCTGACTCGCGGAGGATGCCGGTGGCGCGAGGCGCGTCCAGAGAGCCATCGATCTCGTCGATGTTGAAGAAGGCGCGCGCCTTGTTGAGGAAGTCCTCTTCCGAAAAGGAGGGAAGGCTGTGAACGACCCGGTGCGTCGGCAGGATGAGCAGAGTGGAGCTGTTCATATTGACGAAAGTCATCATCACGAATTCGTAAGGCGAGGCGCCGGCAGGGATCGGCGAAGAAGAATCCGCAGCGCGGCGTTCGTTGCGGTAATTGAGCGCGGTCTCGTAGCGGTGGTGGCCGTCGGCGATGATGAGTTTCTGGTCGCGCATGGCAGCGCGAACGGAATCGATGACGAGAGGATCGGCGACTTGCCACAGACGATGAACAACTCCGTATTCGTCCGCGACGGTAACCGAGGAATCGGCATCGGTAGCAAGGAGGGATTCGATCTGACCGGAGTCTTCATAGAGCATGAAAAGCTGGCCGAAATGGGCGCGGGTGGCGCGGAGCAGGTCGAGGCGGTCGGCCTTGGGCTTGGCCAGGGTTTGCTCGTGGCGGAAAATGACGCCGGCGCTGTAGTCTTCGAGGCGGCCTAGAGCGACGAACCCGCGGCGTTCCAGTTCAGCAGACGAACCGGGGAGAGTAAAGCGCTGAGAATAGAGATAGATGGAGGGAAGGGAATCCTGGCGGAGAATGCCTTGCCGTCGCCAGTCGCGAAAGTGGGCGGCGCCCCTGGAATATGCATTGTTCGCCGGATTGTCGCTTTCTTCGCTGCGTCCAAGGATGATGCGAACTAGGTTATACGGGCTGGCCGCGTAGTAGCGATCCTGCAGGCTGGGAGTGATCTTGTCGTAGGGTTGGGTGACGACCTGCGCCGCGGCGACCCGCTGAGGATCGTAACGAAACGCCCGAAACGGATGAATGTCAGCCATGGGAGACCTTTGATTGTAACAAGATGGACAGATGCCCTCGGTTCGGCATTGGGCGGACTGGAGTGAAATGCCTGAAATGGGCTGCCCACTCCGGATTGTCACCAACATTTGACAAAAAAACCGCAGCCACGCGGGCAAAGCTGTGGTACTATCGCGGCCAATCGAGGTGCTTATGGCCCTCCTGCATGGGTGTCGGCTGTCTTGCCCAGCGGTCCTAGTTCGGAAGTTGTCTGTGGTTCGACCCCGGAACCTTGTCCCCGTTCGCCTGCGTAGAATCGCGCCTTGCCCTTTCCTCTGCCTATGGCTTCTTTCAGTGTGCGCATGGTGCGGCTGGCCAATGCCCGCTCTGGGGCAGACGGACGTGAACGACGTCCACGTTGCGCCTCATGAAGTGCCAAAAGAGAAAACGGATGAAGTGGCGAAAGAGAGCGCAGTGATCGCTCCGCAGTTGAATACGCATGTGCGTCCGCTGAAGGTGGCGGTGGATCTGGTGCTGGTGCCGGTGACGATCACCGATCCGATGAACCGTTTGGTGACGGGGTTGGAGAAGGAGAACTTCCAGCTTTTCGAAGGCAGCTCGGCGCAGGAGATCAAGTCTTTTTCCAGCGAAGATGCGCCGGTGTCTCTGGGCGTGATCTTCGATTCCAGCGGAAGCATGAGCAGCAAAATGGATCGGGCCAAGGATGCGGTGATGGAGTTTTTCAAGACCGCCAACCCGCAAGATGAATTCTTCATGGTCACGTTTTCGGATGAGCCCGAGGTGGTCAACGATTTCACCAGTTCGGTGGACGACATCCAGGGCAAGCTGGTTTATACGGTACCCCGCCGGCGGACGGCGCTGCTGGATGCGATCTACATGGGCGTGAGCAAGATGAGGGAAGCCAAGTACGCGAAGAAGGCGCTGCTCATCATCTCCGACGGAGGCGACAATCACAGCCGCTACACCGAGAACGAGATCAAGGCTCTGGTGAAAGAAGCCGACGTGATGGTGTATGCCATCGGTATTTACGACCGCTATTTCCAAACTCAGGAAGAGCGTCTGGGTCCGGAACTGCTGGGCGAGATAACGGAACTGACGGGTGGGCGGGCGTTTACGGTGGAGAACCCGAACGACCTGGCCGATGTGGCGACCAAGATCGGGGTCGAACTCCGCAACCAGTATGTGCTGGGGTATCGTCCCAGCAAAGTGGTGCGGGACGGCAAATGGCGTAAGATTAAAGTGAAGTTATTGCCGCCGAAAGGATTGCCGCCGCTGAAAGTGTATGCCAGGACCGGATATTACGCGCCCGAAGAGTGAACGGGCTACGAGCTTGGTTCTTTTCCTGACGTGGCTGATGTGGGCCGGGGTTGCAGTCGCGGTACTGGCGCAACCAGTTTCGGGGCACGCGGAGCGGGGTGCTTCGCACTTCGATGGGGAATCCATCCAGGCCGCCCCGGGCCAGGCGGGCTCGGCTTCGGCGTCTCCTGCAAGTTCCAGTCAGCAGCAAACCCCTGACGAAAATGGAACCTTCGTCATCCGCAAGGATGTGGATGAAGTGCTGTTGCACGCCACGGTGGTGGACGACAAGCAGCACATCGTAACCAACCTGGACCGAAATGCTTTCTCCGTATTCGAAGATGGAAAAGCGCAGAATATTATTTCCTTCCGGCATGAAGACATTCCCGTGGCGATGGGCATTGTGATCGATAATTCCGGCTCGATGCGTGAAAAGCGGGCCAAAGTCAACCAAGCCGCGTTGAACCTGGTGCGGTCGAGCAATCCGCAGGACGAGGTGTTCGTGGTGAATTTCAACGACGAGTACTATCTCGACCAGGATTTCACCAACGATCTGCTGAAATTGAAAGAGGCGCTGGAGAAAATTGACGCCAAGGGTGGAACGGCGCTTTATGAAGCCGTGGTGGCCTCGGCGGAGCATCTCAAGCGAAACGCCAAGCTGGAGCGCAAGATCTTGTTCGTGGTGACGGACGGAGAAGACAATGCCAGCCGCGAAACCTTGGAGCAGGCGGTGAAGCAGTTGCAGCAGGAAAACGGACCGTCTGTGTACGCGATCGGCGTGCTGGGCGACGAGGAGCATCCCAAAAGAGCCCGGCGCGCGCTGGAGATCATCGCGCAACGAACCGGAGGGCTGGCGTTTTTCCCGAAGACTCTGGACGAAGTGGATGAGATCAGCCGGCAGGTGGCGCACGATATCCGCAGTCAGTACACGATCGGCTATAAGCCGACGAATCCCAGAGCGAGCGGCGGCTTCCGGACGGTTCGCGTGGAAGCGAAGGGGAAAGCGCACAGCAAGCTGGTGGTGCGGACCAAGAGCGGCTACTACGCGGGGCCGCAGGCAGCGGCGGGAACGAAGTAGAGAGGGTGAAAATTCCCGTGCCTCCGCGGCGACGATTTCAGCGTGAGGGATCGAAGAGGATGCTGACTTCGGTCGTGGTCCGCGAATGATTCGGCGTATAGACCCACCGTTTCACGGCATTTGTGGCGGCCTCGCCTAGAATTGGATTGCCGCCCAGCAATTGAACATTCTCGACGTTGCCTTTGGGAGCGACGGTTAGCTGCAAACGTACCGTTCCGCCGATCTTGAGCTGCTTTAGAGTCTCCGGGTACGCCGGCTCGACGCGGGTAATCAGCTTTCTTTCGGCGCTGTTTCTGGCGTCTTCTATCGCTAGTGTCTTTACCCCTTCCGCGCTGGTTTCGGCGCTCACATATCCAATAGCACCTCTCGTTTTGGCTACGTAGGCCACCACCTCGGCGTCTGAGCCGAGCTGCTTCGGCATGGAGCCTCTTCCGGTGAAGGCCAGTGCTCGGTAGTAGGTTTGCAAATCGTCGTCGGTTCTGCCGAGGTACTCGCGCAGGAAGGCTTGGTGGGCCGCCCCATCCTTCTCGAGAACGGGTTCGACATGGGTACCGTCGCGGAGGGAGTTGTTCTCCTCCAGAAAGACTCTTCTGATCTCGCTCGGGGAGATCGTGTCCGCCTTCACGCTGGAGTTGGCAATAAGCTTGACCTCGCCCGCGAGTGCGTAACCCAAGCAGCACACTCCGACGACTACGGCAACGAGGGGAAGTAGTCTGTAGTTGTTCATCGCGGTCTCCGGTCTGCGTGCCTCCCTCGGTTTAGAAATTCAAGCTGGTCTTGAGAACCAGAGCAATGGTGTTGGGTTTAAATCCCTGGGGGTTCACCTGCGTGTAGAATCCGTTCGGGTACGGGCCGCTGCCATAGCCATTCATGAAGTGACCTTCAATTTTCAGGTTCCAAAACCTATTCAGGTCAACCCGCCCGGTGATGACTTTATCGTAATCGTGATCGGCGGGCAGACTGGTGTCGGTTGCCGGAGGATAAAACGCGGAGAGTGCGCCAGCCACGACGTTCGTGACCGTGTAGCGAGAGTAGTAGGACCCGATTTGAAGCCGTTTGCAAATCCGGTAAGCGCCGGAGACGTACCAACCGCGAACGTCGCCGAAGCTTTGGGAGGTGCCGCTGAAGAGTTCCTGGTTGCGCCAGTAACGGCGATACTCCGAGTCGATCCGCAATCTGCCCACGGTGTACTCGCCGTAGAACTGATTGACCCAGTCGGCTTTCGAGGCCTCCGAGTATGGCACTAACGCCGCCCCGGGATTAAAAGGGTTTATCGCTGAGCCCTTGCCGGTGATGTCTTCATTCATCCGCGATGCTCCAATTAGGAGAGCCTTTAGCGGAGTGTTCCAGCGAAGATCGGCGCCGTACTGCAGCCCACCAAAGCTAGTAATATGGGCTCCGAAACTGCTGAAGTAATACGGATAGCCGCTATAGATGCTGTCGCTGCGGTGCCCGGCATAAGCAGTGTAGGAAAGATCGCCGAGGCCGTGCTTGAGGGAAACGTTGCCGTAGATGTCGCCGCCCAGGTGAGCGATGGTGGCATCCCGGAGATCGGTGGGATAGATGCTCTGCGGCAGCAGCGCAAAGACGTGGAGGAAATCGAGATCCTGCGTATCGGTGTAGAGGCCGAGCGTGGTCTTGACTTTGCCGCCACGCACCCCGAACCAGCTTTTGAAGCGATAATCGGCGACGGCCCAGTCCAGAGAGGGATGGTACTGGCCGAGCTGCCCGAGGTTGCGGTCGTAAACCTGCGCTCCCACCAGGAGCCGGTCCGTGATGCGGCTGGAGAGATTGAGCCCGAAATCGGTGAAGGCGGCGCTGCCCTGGCTGGTATTCATGGTCAGCCAGTTGTTGTCGTTGGTGTAAATGAATCCCTGTGATACGAAGCCATGGACCTGAACCGTGCGGTCAAAGAGCTTGAACTCCTGTGCCGGAAGTGTGATTGAGCCTGCGCAAAAACAGGCCCAGGCAAAACCGAGTCCGACGATTCGCCGATTCATGCGGCCTCCGGAATCATGGGTCAGCAGTTATTAGATCGGTGGAATTGGGGTAATACTTGAGTAAGAGCGGCGGACTTTCTTGGTCGAAACAGAGCCGTGAAAAGTTTTCTGAGGAAATCCTTTCACTGCGCGGGGGCGACGGCGTGCTTGACCCAATTCCGTGCTTCTTGCAGCCAATTTTTGTGCCCCGAAGCATCAATGTAGCGCTCGTGCTTAAAGATCCCAGACTGTCGGGCCAGCCGCATAAACTGGATAGTGGTGATGGCGTCTTGCAGGATGACACAGGAGCGTTGCATGCCACGGCCGCGATACATCGCCTGGCCCCGGACCATTACTTGCTGGGCCTCGGCTGGGAGCGGAGCCAGCGTTCTCATATCGATGATTACGCCGAATGGGACTGGCTGCCCGGTCAGAACCTGCTCACTCTCCTCGTACCACTTCTCGAGTTCGGCTTTCGTCATGTCGCCGCCGAAGGTGAGATGAAATCCCAGATCGCTCTTCTCTATTTTGTACACGTGTCTACCCCGACTCGCGTCCGACCTTAAGGGCAGGAATCAGCGTGCCTATTTATTCCATCGACGACCAGGCCGGGAACTCCAGCACCAGCCCGCTCACAATAGACTTCTCTCGGGATTAAACGGCATGCTGGGCCCGGAGGGTGGTTAGATTCGAGCATTTGCCGAGGCACTGGGAACTCCCGGATCGGTGTTCCAGCCTATTAGATCGGTGAAATTACGGGAAACTTGAGTAGATATACCGATTGTGCGAACACCGAAGTCACTTCCCCGCCTTCCCGCCGCCCTTGAGCAACTTCGCGTCCAACATCGTCCGTAACTTGTGCGCCCGAGCCCGGCCTCGTATCGTGACCGCTGGAGGGGGTTCACGATGGCATACGTTAAGACGAATGGAATTGGTTTTGACTTCACCGACAACGAGGCCGAGGCTCTTCTTTTTAACAACGAGTCACAAGCAAAAAGGTGGGCAAAGCGGCTCAAAAAACACCCAAACTACACGTGGGAAGTCGTGGCAGGCGCGAAGGGATATTGCATCGTTGTGAACGCCGGGAAGTGAATGATGAAAAAGTTAGGAATCGCGTTGCTCATCCTTTCTACCGTGATGCCCATCCTTCACTCGCACGGGTCACCGTTCGAATTCCTCGCTAACATGACTTCGCCGCTGGCCCTTCTGTTGTGGATCCCGGGCGTAGTTCTGTGTGTTCGGAAAAGAAAACAGGAGGCTCAGTGATGACCGAACAGACGCCCGAAGCAATTGCCGCTATGCGTAAATTCCTTCCGTTCATGAGAGGGATGCTCACGTCGCCCGCTGTCCACGAGAGCATGAGGATTCAAGGGAAGTTTATTGATTGGGATGAGTTCAACGACGTAGAGCGTGCCTGCGGTGTGCCGCTGACGCCCTGCCCGGATACTGATGTCACTCTACGCGCAGGGAAGTGACCAGGAGGGAACGATGGCGGAAAATAGGGAACCGAAAGCACGGCGCACCATACGGGTCGCCGACCACACGGCTGAATCTCTTCTCGAGATAGCCAGCCACTCCCCCTCATACGCAGTCGAGGGACTGCATGATCAAGCGGCAACAGCAGCCGCGTCGAAAGATCAAACCAAGGTCACGATTGGGGAAGACTCGAAGAAAAAGGCAGATAAACTCATCTCGCAAAAGTTAATGTCCCCTGGAAAGTAGCCGTGCCCGCAGAGCTCTATTCGGTCTTTTGGCGCGTGCGCCTTCTGTGTGAGAACGCGCCATTTTCTTGGGAAAACCAAATTTGACTTTGATACCCTGTAACGTGCACTTGAAAAACTCTGAAGTCTCCCATCTTGGGGTTGCCGACGATATTACTGATTTGGTCGGTGGAACTCCCCTGTTGCGGCTGAAGCGGCTCGTGCCCAGCGGGTCCGCCGACATCTTCGCGAAACTTGAATACTTGAATCCGGGCGGCAGCGTCAAGGATCGCGCCGCCATCGGAATTATCCGGAGAGCCGAGCGGGAAGGGAAGCTCGCGCCCGGGGGAACCATCGTCGAAGCAACCGCGGGAAACACGGGAATCGGGTTGGCGCTGATCGGCGTGAATCGCGGCTACAAGGTGAAGCTGTTTGTGCCGGAAAATTTTTCTCAGGAAAAGGTGATCATCATGCGCGCCCTCGGCGCTGAGGTTGAGCGCACTCCGGACGACGAGGGCATGCAGGGCGCGATCCGTCGAGCCAAAGAGTTGGTGGCCGGCGATCGTCGCGCGTTCATGGCGGGGCAGTTTGAGAATCCGGCGAATCCCGACTACCACTACGAAACCACTGCGGTCGAACTTTTCGAGCAGATGAATGGGCAAGTCGATGCCGTGGTTTTGGGCTGTGGCACCTGCGGAACCTTTACCGGCATCGCGCGCTATATGAAAGAGCATGTCCCGGGGGCGCTGGCGGTTGCTGTGACAACGCAAGGTTCGGTCCTTGGGGGCGGAGCGCCCGGCCCGCACAAAGTGGAAGGCATCGGGAATAACTTCATCCCAGAGACGTTTGACCCTGCCGTGTGCGATGAAGTTGTTGCAGTAACGGACGAAGATTCGTTTGCGACGGTGAAGCAGTTGGCGGCGCGGGAAGGCGTGTTGGCGGGATCAAGCGGCGGGGCAGCCGCTTTCGCAGCCCTGCAAGTGGCGCGCCGGCTGGGCGCGGGGAAACGGGTGGCGACCATTATTCCGGATTCGGCGGAGCGGTATTTGTCGAAGAAGATTTTTGAGGGCGGGATCTAGGCTAGGCTTCTCCACCGGCGGCATAGACTGCGCCGGCAGAAAGCTCTTACCGCAACGTCCGCTAAGACATGCCGAGATTGTTTTCGAGGGTGAATGAAGAAAGACAGACAACCTGGTTTCGCTACGCGCGCCATTCACAATGGGCAGCAGCCGGATCCCTTGACCGGCGCCGTCACCGTCCCCATCTATCCGACTTCCACATATGTGCAGCAGGGCATCGGCGAGAACAAAGGTTACGAGTATTCGCGGGTCTCGAATCCCACGCGGGCGCGGCTGGAGGAAAACCTGGCATCGCTCGAAGGCGGAGTAGCCGCTCCAGTGTTTGCCAGCGGCATGGCGGCCATCAACGCGGTCGCCAGCATGTTGAAGTGGGGCGATCACGTGGTTTGCGGGAACGATTTGTATGGCGGAACGCCCCGGCTATTCAACCAGGTACTGACCAGCTTCGGGCTGGAGTTTTCTTACGTGGATTCATCGGATGCTGAAAACGTGGAGGGAGCCATCCGGAAGAATACGCGCATGGTGTTCGTGGAAACGCCAACCAATCCATTGATGCGGTTGAGCGATCTGACGGCCATCAGCCGGATTTGCCGGCGCAGGAAAGCCGAGTTGGTGGTGGACAACACTTTCATGTCGCCCTACTTTCAGCAGCCGCTGGCGCTGGGCGCGGACATGGTGGTGCACTCGACCACAAAATTTCTCAACGGCCACAGCGATGGAATTGGTGGCGTGGTGGTGTGCAGCAAGCCCGAACAGGCGGAGAAGCTGGCATTTCTGCAGAAGGCCGCGGGGGCGATCCTTTCTCCGTTCGAGTGCTGGCTGGTGCTGCGCGGCGTCAAAACTCTGGCGGCGCGCATGGAGATCCACGATCGCAATGGGCGTGTGGTGGCCGAGTTTCTGGCGAAACACCAGAAAGTGAAACAGGTTTTTTATCCGGGGCTGGCCGATCATCCGCAGCATGAACTGGCGAAGCGGCAGATGCGTGGCTTTGGGTCGATGATCACGTTCGAGACAGGCTCGCTGAAGAACGCCAACAAGATGCTGAAAAAATTGCGCGTGTGCTCCCTCGGAGAATCGTTGGGAGGCGTGGAGACGCTGATCTCTCATCCGGCGACGATGACGCACGCCGGACTGGGCGAGAAGGGGCGAAAAGCGATTGGCATCAGCGATGGCATGGTGCGCATTTCGGTGGGCATCGAGGATATTGCGGATATTGTCGATGATTTGGAGTTGGGGCTGGCGGAGATATAAAAACTTTTTCGCCAACGGACTTCCACAGACTCTCTGTGACACCTGACCTTGCGGCCAAAGGAATGAGCAGAACATAGTCAAAGCGGAGGCAGTACGGTTCACGCCTCCGGCACCGGAGCTGCACATTGCGCCCACCCGCATGTTTACTCGCGATTCGCCAAATAGGGGTGGGGTGGGTGTACCACTCAATCGGTTCTCAGACGTACTGCATCCGCGATCCCAATCGATCTGCAAGGCCCCCGCAAAAAGTTTTCGGGCACATTTCCACCGGGCTTCATCCGGATTCGCCGGCAGACACCGACTCGGCAATCCACTGCAAATAATTTGGTGATCCATCTTCGATGGTCAGGCAAATGCACTCCGGGAGCTCATAGGAGTGCAGTTCTGCAATCGCCTGCCGCACCCGGCCGAAGACCGCGGCTGTTGTCTTGACGATCAAGAGCCATTCGCCGGCTTCTTCCACCCGGCCCTGCCAGCGATAGATGGATGTGACTTGCGGAACGATGTTGACGCAAGCGGCAATGCGGCCCTCCACCAAATGACGCGCGATCCTCCGGGCTTCTTCTTCCGAGCTGGCGGTGGTGCGGACGATTCGTTTGTCGGTCATATAGAATCAGCCTGCAACGAAGCAATCAGCCGTCGACCGAACACCGGCAGCTGAGAGCTAGCAGTTTAAGCTAGAGAACGGAACATGACTACGCAAATCAAGTTTGGCACGTCGGGCTGGCGGGCGGTGATGGCAGAGGAGTTTACGTTTGCCAACGTACGTCGCGCGGTGGGCGGAATTGCGCGCCAAGTGGCCACGCAGAAGAAGCAAGGAGCCCGGGTGATCGTGGGCCGCGACCCCCGATTCCTGGGTGAGACGTTCTGTTCCATGGCGGCGGAGATCCTGACGGCGCACGGCATTACGCCGGTGGTGGTCACGGAACCGGCGCCCACTCCGGCATTTGCGTATGCGGTCGTCCAAACCAAGGCGGATGGAGTCATCAACTTTACCGCGTCGCACAATCCGCCGGAATATAACGGGATCAAATTTTCGACGCCGGATGGCTGCCCCGCGCTGCCGGAGGTGACGAAGAAGATTGAGGCAGAGATCGAAGCGGGAGATGCTGCGAATGCGGAGTCAGGACTAGAAAGCAGCGGCAGTGGCGAAGCCGCGAAGGAAACTCTGGATGTGAAGTTGGGATACATGAAGCGGCTGGCGGAGATTGTGGATCTGGAAGTGATCCGCCAGGCCGGCCTGCAAGTCTGCTTCGATCCCATGTGGGGCGCGGCGCGGGGATATTCGGACCGGCTTCTGCGCGACGCGGGGGTGAAGGTTGCTACGGTTCACGATTATCGGGACGCGCTGTTTGGCGGGCACGCGCCGGAGCCGGACGATCACCTGCTGGAGGATCTGCGAAAAGAGATGCGGGCGACGGGAGCGCATATCGGCATTGCGACCGACGGCGACGCGGATCGCTTCGGAATCGTCGATGCGGATGGAACTTTCCTTCAGCCGAACTACGTGATTGCGCTGCTGTTCGACTATCTGGTGGAGAGCCGTGGTTGGAAGAACGGCGTGGCGAAGTCGGTGGCGACTACAAACTTGATCAATGCGATCGCCAGGGCACGCGGCGTGGAACTGTACGAGACTCCGGTGGGGTTCAAGTATATTGGCGAACTGATTATGCAGGACAAGATCGCGATTGGTGGGGAAGAAAGCGCGGGGCTGTCGATTCGCCATCACGTGCCGGAGAAGGACGGAGTGCTGGCGGGGCTGCTGTGCTGCGAGATGGTGGCGCGCCGGGGCAAGTCTCTGGGGGAGCAACTGAAGGCGTTGTGTAACCAAGTTGGTTCCTATTACCCGCGGCGGGAGAACTTCCGCTTGACGCCCGAGGTGCAGGGCAAGTTCACTGAGAAGTTGAGGTTCGATCCGCGGGAGTTCTGTGGGCGCAGTGTCAGCGAAGTGGTTCGTGCGGACGGATTGAAGCTGGTTTTCGAGGACGGCTCGTGGGTGTGCTATCGCCTTTCGGGCACTGAGCCTGTGGTGCGGGTGTACTCGGAGGCGCGGAGTGAGCGGGATTTGGAAAAGCTGAGCACGTCGGCCAAGCAATGGATTTTCGAGTGAAGAATTCTTCCAAAATTCGCCGGTTTCCGAGTCCGCAAGACGGGCTGCGCGCAATGGCAGAAAAGGCGCCGCTCGCCGAGGCGCTGGCCGTGTCCTGGATGGAGAGTTTGCGCCCGCTGGCGACGCGCGTGTATGTCTTAAGGCGACGGATTGCCACGATCGCAGTAACGGCGCTGGCAGGCCTGCTGTTTGTGCACGTGATGTTTGGCGCGAATGGCATGATTGTCTACAAGCAGAAGCGGACGGCGTATGAATCGCTGCAGAGGCGGATTGAGCAGGAACAGAAAGAGAACGAGCTCTACACGGAGCAGATTCGGGGATTGAAGACGGACGAAAAAGCCATAGAGAAGGAAGCGCGTGAGCAGTTGCGCTACGCGCGTCCCGGAGAGTACGTCTATGTCCCGACCGCTCCGGCGAATCCGCCACTGCCGGCTAACCATTCGGCGAAGAAGTAAGGCGTCTTGCGCCCTGAGTCCGCAGGCTTGGCAGCCTCCAATCCGTGACATCAAGGACATTCCTGTGTGGTATAGTTCGGGCGTTAGTCGGCGGTCGGCGGGGTCGTTGAGTGCTGCCGCACGTGCGATTAGAATTCCTACCATAACCTGCGGCTTGGGGCCGCGATCGGAAGATCAAAAAGGAGAAGAAACCGGCCATGAGAAAAGTGTTAGTGCTTTGTCTTGCGATTTGTTTTGTGTTTGCCCTCACGGCGATGGCGTTTGACGACATGGGGAAGAGCACAACCGTCAACGGTTGGGTAAGCGACGATAAATGCGGCGCCAAGGGTGCCAACGATAAGGCTGAGGCATGCACCAAGAAGTGCCTGGCTGCGGGCGCGAAAATGGTAATTGTGACCGATAAGGATCAGAAGGTTCTGGCGGTCGACAACCCGGATGCGCTCCAGGCGCATGTGGGACACCACATCGCCGTGACCGGCCACGTGATGGGCGATTCCATCCATGTCGACAGCGCGAAGATGCTCTGAGAGCGGTAAAGGCTTGGAGTTGATGAGGGCGGCCCGCGGCCGCCCTTTTGTTATTGCCGCATTTCCTTGCGCGCGCAGTCGGACGCGCCACCGGCCGCTACGCAATCTTGGATCTACCGGACCACGCCTTCGAGCGGAGAGCTTGCCGTCGCATACAGCTTCTTCGGCATGCGTCCGGCGAGATGGGCTTGGCGTCCGGCGAGCACAGCGTGCCGCATGGCTTCTGCCATTAGCACTGGATCCTGCGCGCCAGCGATGCCGGTGTTCATCAGAACGGCATCGGCTCCCAGTTCCATGGCGATCGCGGCGTCGGAAGCCGTGCCTACGCCCGCGTCAACAATCAACGGCACGGCGGTGATCATCTCGCGCAGGATGCGGATGTGGGCCTGGTTCTGAATGCCCATACCGCTACCGATGGGAGCGCCCAGCGGCATCACCGCAGCGGCGCCGGCATCGATGAGACGCTTGGCGAAGACGATGTCGTCGGAAGTGTAGGGCAGAACAGTGAAGCCTTCGTTTACGAGGACCCGCGTGGCTTCTAGCGTGGCTTGCACGTCCGGGTAGAGCGTGGCTTGATCGCCGATCACTTCGAGTTTTACCCAGTCTGAGAGGCCGACCTCGCGGCCGAGGCGAGCGGCGCGGATGGCTTCATCCGCGGTGTAGCAGCCGGCGGTGTTGGGCAGCAGAAAATATTTCTTGGGATCGATGTAGTCGAGCAGTGATTCCTTGTTGCGGTCGAGGTTGACGCGCCGAACGGCAACGGTGACCATGTCGGCGCCGCTGGCCTCCAGAGCGCGCGCGGTCTCCTGGAAGGATTTGTATTTTCCCGTGCCCACGATCAGGCGGGAACGGAAGGAGTGGCCGGCGATGCGGAGTGGGTCGGTCATAATCTTACATTGTAACGGAAAGCGTACGGCAAGGGACGTAGTTGCCGCTGCGGTAGCTTTTGTTGGGTGCTGGTTTTGCTGTACGATGTTGACTTCCCAATTATCGAGTTATCGCCGAAGGCATCACAACAGGGCTGAGACCAATCGTCTTCTCAAAAGGAACGGGCATGACTGTCCTGGAGTTTAGCCTGGTGGTGTGCGCCGGATCTCTCATTGCCGGTTTTCTGGGCGCTCTGACGGGCCTGGGCGGCGGCGGGTTGCTCGTCCCCATGCTTTTACTGCTCGGAGTAGATATTCACTATGCCATCGGCGCGTCGCTGGTCTCGGTGATCGCCACTTCCTCGGGAGCGGCGGCAGCTTACGTGAGAGAAGGTTTCTCCAACATTCGGATTGGAATGTTTTTGGAAATCGCCACCACGACTGGAGCGCTGGTGGGCGCGACTCTGGCGACACACGTTTCCGGGGGCGCGATTGCCACGGTGTTTGGATTGGTGCTGATTGGCTCGGCGTACCTCTCCCGGAAGCCGCGTTCGAAAGAAGAACGTGAAGCCCCGCAAGATCCGCTCGCCACCAAACTGCGGATGAATGGGAGTTTCCCCGATCGAGAGGGGACTCGCGAATACAACGTGCAGCACGTGCCTGCCGGTTTGAGCCTCATGTTTGTCGCGGGAGCGTTGTCGGGATTGCTCGGCATCGGCTCGGGAGCGATGAAGGTGCTCGCCATGGACCGGGCGATGAAGATTCCTTTCAAGGTTTCGACCACCACCAGCAATTTCATGATCGGCGTAACCGCGGCCGCCAGCGCGGGGATTTATCTTTCCCGCGGATACATCGACCCTGGGCTCTCCATGCCGGTGATGCTGGGGGTTCTTGGCGGATCGTTACTGGGAGCACGCGTTCTGGTGAGAGCGGAAATTAAATGGCTGCGGCGAGTGTTCAGCCTCGTAATCGTTGCTCTGGGAATCGAAATGCTCTACAAGGGCCTTTCGGGGAAGCTTTGAGAGAGGTAGATCGAGATGAGCATGAACGAAAGTTGGAACGATAAGAAGATGGACATTTTTATCGGCAGCCTGCTGCGTGCAGGAATTCTGTTTTCCGGTTTTATTGTCGCGATCGGCGCGATTATTTATCTCATAAGAGATGGACATTCACCCGTGAATTACCGAATGTTCCACGGCGAGACTCCATACTTTCGCACCGTCGCAGGAGTTCTGCGGGATGCGGTCGCGCTTCGCGGCAGGGGAATCATCCAGCTTGGATTGCTGTTCCTCATCGCAACTCCCGTTGCACGCGTCGCGTTTTCAATCTTCGGATTCGCCAGGGAGCGCGATTATCTGTATGCCATTGTGGCGTCGATCGTGCTTTTGATCCTGCTCTACAGCATTCTCTTCTATTAAGTCGCGGTGGTGGCCTCCGCCTGCGCGTAGAGCTCGTCGATCTCGCGGCGGTAGCGGTCTTCGACAACCCGGCGGCGCAACTTCATTGTGGGAGTGAGAGCGCCGTTGTCGGCGGAGAATTCGTCGGGGACGAGCAACACCCGTTTCAGCTTTTCGAAGCGCGCCAGATTCTTGTTTACTTCCTCGATGATTCCTTCGTAGAGCGCCTGAACTTTTGGGTTGCCGACCAGTTCGGCACGCGAGGAAAACGCAACGTGATTGCTCCGGGCCCAAGCTTCGAGCAGCGCGAAATTGGGCGAGACGATGACCAAGGCGAATTTGCGCCTGTCGCCGATGATGGCGCTGGTGCCGACCAGGGGGTTGAGCTTCAAGGAATTTTCGATGGGCTGCGGGGCGATGAACTTTCCGCCGGAAGTTTTGATGAGCTCTTTCTTGCGGTCGGTGACCGAGAGATATCCATCGGCATCAATGTGACCGATGTCACCCGTCTTGAACCAGCCGTCCTGAAATGCGTTCTGCGTTTCTTCGGGACGATTCCAATATCCCTTGAAGACGGAGGGGCCGCGCACCAGAATTTCGCCGTCTTCGGCGATACGAACTTCAAGGTTGGGAAGAATTTTGCCGACGGTGCCGATGCGGTGGTTGATGGGTGTGTTGACGGCGATTACGGGAGAAGTTTCGGTTAAGCCGTAGCCTTCGTGAATGCGGATGCCGACGGTGGCGAACCATTCCGCGAGTTCGCGGCCCAGGGGCGCGCCTCCGGAGATGAAGGTTTCGACGTTGCCTCCCATGCCAGCGCGAATTTTCGAGAAAACCAGTTTGTTGGCAAGCTTCCATCTTGGCGACGTGGGAGATTGTCCGGCGAGAATCGCGGGCTTGTTGGCGCGGCCCACGGAAAGCGCCCAGCGGTAGATGGCGCGCTTAAGAAAACCTTTGGCTGTCATCTCGGTCTTGGCGTAGATTTTTTCGTAGACTCGCGGCACCGAGACGCAAAGCGACGGTTGCACTTGCATTAGTGTCTCGGGAAGATGCTCGATGAAGGGGCAGTAGGCCAGCGTGACGCCATGGTACAGCATGGAAAGATCCACGTGGCGCGCTGTGACGTGGGAGAGCGGAAGAAACGAAACGCTTAACAAACCGGGATGTACGTCAAAGCCTCGCAGAGAGCAGTTTATGTTGGACGCGATATTGCCGTGGGTGAGCATCGCGCCCTTGGAGACTCCGGTGGTGCCGGAGGTGTAGATGATGGTGGCGAGGTCGTCGGGCTGGATGGAGCGGGCTAACGATTCGGTTGCAGCGTCAAGACCGAGCGGGCCTTGCGTCATGAACTGATCCATGAGCACGCAGGTTGGGGACAGTTCGGCGGGAACCTGGACATGATCCATGACGACAATCTTATTAAGTTGCGTCTGCGAGAAGATGGTCTGAATCTTGTGTAGTTGATGTTCGGTAGAAACGAAAACGACGCGGGCACCGGAGTCGCTCAACGTGTAGGCGGTTTGTTCAGGGGTCAATGTGGAATAGACGGGAACGGTGACGGCGCCGAGCAGGAGAATGGCGAAGTCGGCGGTGGACCACTCGGGGCGATTCTCGCTGAGGATAGCGACACGGTCACCTTTGCGGATGCCCCATTCCTGCAGGGCGCGGGCAGTTCCAGCGACGTTGCGGCGGAGATCGGAAGAAGAAATCGGCAACCACTTTCCCGACTCGCGGTAGAGCATGGCGCGATCGAGACTTCGCTCGGTGGCGGCAAAGAAGACATCGTTCAGCGTGGCAAGGCTCATCGGGACGTGGATGGCGATCTGGTACTGAATTTACTGGTTTACCGTTACTCTCGGCAATGTGAAAAATCTGCCGGCAGAGTACCCCTTGGCGTGCCGCGCGATAGGGCCTTCAGGCGGCGGGCAGTTCGAAAGAAAATACGGAGCCGAGGCCGAGCTGGCTGGTTACGCTGACACCGCCGCTGTGGGCTTCGACGATGGCCTTGGCGATGGCTAGTCCCATGCCCGTGCCTTGCACGCTATAGCGTTGGTCGCGGCCGCGATAGAATTTATCGAAGACCAGCGATTGCTCGAAGTCGTCGATGCCGGGCCCGTGATCGGTGACGCTGGTGATGACGCGGTTCGCCCGCAGTTCGGCGGTAACGGTGATGGGCGATGTGGGTGGGGAGTATTTGGCCGCGTTTTCGAGCAACTGCTTGAGCACTTCGGCGATGCGGTCGGAATCCACCCGCACCTTGGGCAGCGCTGCGGGGACGCGCACTTCGAGCGGATGCTGGCCGAGAACGGTTCGTGATTCTGCCACCGCTGACTCAATCACGCTGGCAATGTCGACCGGAGCCATGTGGAGTTCGACCTTGTGGGCATCGAGTTGAGCCATTTCCGTGGCTTCCCCAACCAGGCGGTCGAGGCGATCAGTTTCCTCGTTGATGACTGTCAACAACTCTCTGCGCTGGGTTTCGTCGAGGTTGTAATCCGAGAGCAAACCGGTGACTGCGGCCTTGATGCCGGTGAGCGGAGTGCGCAGTTCGTGAGTCACGGAATCGAGCAGAACGGCGCGCAGGTTTTCACTCTGATGAGCCGCTTCGGTCTGAGAGAGTTTCTCGATGGCTCCGGCGCGCTCGATGGCGATGCCAATCATGCTGCCCAGAGCTTCAAGGGTGGCTCGCGAGAGCGCGGGGCCGGCGATGCCGACGGCTCCGGTCGTGCGCGTGCCCAGGTGCAACGGACTGAGAGAAATGCCGCGCTTGGAATCGATGACCGGCTCACCGCGCGAACTGACCATTTGCAGATCCTGCAGGGCAAGCCAGGTGGCTTTCGGGTCGGTGCGGTAAACCTGCTGCGAACTGAGCAGGTAGATGGCGGCGGCCTGGGCGCCGAATCCCTCGCACACGTAGGCGGGAATCGCATTGAGCAGCTCGGCTACGTTATCGGTGGCAAGCAGGCGCTGGCTGAAACTGTAAAGCCGCTCCACCTCGCGGCGTCGCTGAATCGCGTCGGCGGTTTGTCTGCGGGCGCGGTCGGCCAGTTGGCTCGCGATGCCGGCGGTCACGAGGAAGGCGAACAACGCTACCCAGTTCTGCGGGTCGGCGACGGTGAAGGTTCCTACGGGCGGAAGAAAATAATAGTTGAAGGCAAGCGTGGCCAGCAGGGCGAGAAACACGGAGAACCGAAAGCCCCAGTAGGCCGCCGCCCACAACACTACCAACAGGAACGTCAGGGCTATGGTGGTTGGGTTCACATGGACGAGATGCCGGTAGACCTGGACCACTATTTCGGTCGCCACCAGGCAGGCGGCGTATCGGATCAAGTGCTGGCGCCAGTGGGCTGTCACGGGCACGATTGTAACCGGAATGAGTAAGGATTCGACAATTCTCGTTCCGGCGTGGAGAATAACGGCGATGCCCAAGACTCCCGAAGAATGGCTTAAGGAAGTAGACACCACCCAACGGCCGGCAGTGTTCAAACTGTTCCTAGGCTATGCCCCCGGCGTGGGAAAGACATACGCGATGCTGAGTGAAGGCGTGCGGCGAGCGAGCCGCGGCGAGGAAGTAGTGATCGGCGTGGTGGAGACGCACGGGCGCAAACCGATTGTTGAGCTTTCTTCCCGGCTGGAGGCGGTTCCGCGCAAGAAGCTGGAATACAAATCGACCATCTTTGAAGAGATGGATGTGGACGCCATTCTAGCGCGCAAGCCGCATGTGGTGCTGGTGGATGAGTTGGCCCACACCAATATTGAAGGCAGCAAACACGCGAAGCGCTATGAAGATGTATTTGAGCTGCTGGATGCGGGGATCGATGTCCTTTCCACTCTTAACGTGCAGCACATCGAGAGCCTTTCGCCGACGATTCAGGGTTTGACCGGCGTGCACGTGCGGGAGACGGTGCCGGACTGGGTGATTCGCCGCGCGGGCGAAATTGTAATGGCGGATCTGACGCCGCAGGCGCTGCAGACCCGCATGAAGCGTGGCGATATCTATCCAGTGGAGCGGGTAGAGCGGGCGCTCGCGAATTTCTTTCGGAATACCAATCTGGTTGCGTTGCGGGAGCTGGCCCTGCGGCAGGTAACGCAGGCGGTCGACCGCACACTCTCTGAGCTCAAGAGCGAAGATGGACAACTGTTGCAGGTGCGCGAGCGGATCGCGGTGTGCATCAGCTCGAATCCGGCGGCGCAGTATTTGATCGCGCGCGGGGCGCGCATGGCGCAGGCGCTGGATGGCGATCTGTTTGTGCTGTACGTGGACACGGGCGCCGATGAGAGCGACGAGAACCAGCGGACGCTGGCCGACAATATACGTTTCGCGGAGAGCGTGGGCGCAAAGGTGGCGAAGGCCGAGGGCAAGGTCGTCGCCGAAGCGGTTGCAGAGTTTGTGCGCTCGAATCACGTTACGCAGGTAGTTTTTGGGCGGTCGGCTACGAAGGGGTGGAAGAGATATTTCTATCTTTCTGCGATTCACAAGTTTCTGCGCGATACTCCCGCGGTGGATGTGCACATTGTGACCCAGGAAATGCGGTGAACCAGAAATGACGAGCGAGCAACGTCGTATCCTGGTGGTGGATGACGAGCCGCAGATCACACGCGTGCTGCGCACCACCCTTTCGGCGCAAGGGTATGACATCCGCGTAGCCAATGACGGCGAGATGGCGCTGGAGTTGATGAAAAACTGGACCCCGCACGTGGTGGTGACGGACCTGGCCATGCCGAACCTCGATGGCGTCGGCCTGTGCCGTCAGGTGCGGCAGTTGTCGCAAGTTCCGATTATCGTGCTTTCGGTGCGCGGACAAGATCGCACGAAGGTGGAGGCCCTCGATGCGGGGGCGGACGATTATGTCACCAAGCCGTTCAGCATGAACGAACTGCTGGCGCGAATCCGGGCGCAATTGCGGCGGGCTCCGGTGGTCGAAGAACAGCCCAGCGTGATTACCGCGGGCGATTTTTCAATCGACTTGGACGCGCGTTCCGTCAAGGTTTCAGGGCAAGAAATCCATCTCACGCCGAAAGAATTCGACCTGCTGGTTTATCTGGCGCGGCGTCCGGGCAAAGTAGTGACGCACCGAACGCTGCTGGCCGCGATCTGGGGACCGAACAGCACCGAGCAGTCGGAGTATCTGCGAGTTTTTGTCGGGCAACTACGCAAGAAAGTCGAGACTGATCCTTCCTCGCCGAAGTACCTGCTGACCGAGCCTTGGGTTGGGTACCGTTTCGAGCCCGGGTCCTAAATCCTGTTCTGTTCACGTTCCGGACTTCAAGTCTTTACGAACATTTTATGGAGTCCTTATTCAGGCTTTTCGCCCGGGCGTGTCCAATGGTTTGTGGGAGCCCAAAAAGGCAACCCGTTAGGGCTGCGGGTTCATGGAGGCGAACAGGATGTGGATTCACGAAATAGTCCCGGAGCGGTTGGCAGAGCTTTTCCACCACTATCATCAGGCACTGGCGCCGGAACCGTCGGGTGTGCGCGGCGAAGGCCGAGGATCCTGGAAGGAAATTCCCCAGCAGGAAAAGAACCGGTTAGTTGCTGTAGCGCGCCTGGCGCTGCTGGAACTCGATTCCATGAAAAACGAGCCGGCACCATCGAGACAATATTTTGCCCCGCCGGGCGAAGCGGAGTGGGGCTGCTAGTCTGGAGCGGCGGCAAGCATCGGCGGGTAAATTGCAGGAATAAAAGCACGCCTTTACGAAATCTTTAGGAACTCCTTAGAGCTCTCTTACTCCCACCGTGGTGAACTAAAAGGCTGACGGCAGCGACAATGGAGTGCGCGATGTGGCTGGCATTTGCACTTGTAACCCTCACGTGTGCGGCAACTGTGTTTATGATCCGGTTCTTGATTGCTCTGCTTCGCGAGGGCACGCCCGCGGCGTACTACCGGCTGATTCTCGCCTGTAAGGAATTCGTCGATGCAAGAGATCGAAAGCGCAGCCGTAACAGCCTGTGGGACACAAGGCAGCAGCGTAGGGGCTCCCTTTCTGAGCAGCGATGAGCAGTTGATCGACATCAATATTATCGTCAAGTTTTAGGGCCGAAGGGATTTGTGATGCAAGATGCGACCTTCCTTGCTGTGACGATTGTGTTTTTTGCGGTGGCGCTCGCTTATGTGGTGTTCTGCGAGCGCGTGCGTTGAGGCGAATATGACCGCTGAACCGATCATCATGCTGATCATTTGCGCGGCATTGCTGGTGTATCTCGTGTACGCCATGCTGCGGCCGGAGAAATTCTGATGACGGCAAACGGATGGCTGCAGATTCTTGTTTTCCTGCTGGCGGTGTTGCTGATCACCAAGCCGCTGGGCGGGTTTATCGCGCGGGTATTCAACCGTGAAAAGACCTGGCTCGATCCGGTGATGCGGCCGGTGGAACGGATTCTCTACCGGCTCACGGGCGTGGACGAAAGCCACGAGATGGAGTGGAAGGAATACGCGCTGGCGCTGCTCTTGTTCAGCGGCGTTTCCATGATTGTGCTTTATGTGCTGCAGCGGGCGCAGCAGTGGGCCTGGCTGCCATGGAATCCGCAAAAGCTGGCGGGAGTCGCTCCGGCGCTGGCGTTCAATACCGCGGCATCGTTCACGACGAACACGAACTGGCAAAATTACGTGCCCGAGACCACCATGAGCTATCTCACCCAGATGGTTGGTCTGGCTTATCACAACTGGGTTTCGGCGGCAGCGGGCATGGCGCTGGCCATCGCATTCATTCGAGGGATTGCCCGCCGCGAGCAAAAGACTATCGGCAATTTCTGGGTCGACATGGTTCGCGGCACGTTGTGGATTCTGGCGCCGCTGTGTTTGGTCGGCGCTCTGGTACTAGTGTCGCAGGGAGTGGTGCAGAACCTAAAGCCTTATGACACGGTGCAGTTGGTCGATCCGTACCAGACGGCGCAACTTGGCACCGACGGAAAACCCGTGAACGGGCCTGACGGTAAGCCGGTAATGCAGATGGTGAGTCAGCAGGTAATCGCGCAGGGCCCGACGGCTTCGCAAGAGATCATCAAAGAACTCGGCACCAACGGCGGCGGCTTCTTCAACGCAAACAGCGCGCATCCGTTCGAGAATCCCACGCCGTTCACGAATTTTCTGGAGATGTTCTGCATTTTTGCGATTCCTTCCGCCCTTACTTACACGCTGGGAAAAATGACAGGCTCGCCGCGGCATGGTTGGGCCGTGTGGGCCGCGATGGCTCTATTGTTCCTGGCGGGAGTGACTACGGCGTATTGGGCGGAGGCGAGAGGCAATCCTTTGGTGACGGCGGCGGCGCAGCATGGCACGCAGCATCCGGTTGCGGCTTCGCAAGCTGTGGGCAATCTCGAAGGGAAGGAAGTGCGATTCGGCGTGGCAAACTCGGCGCTGTTCGCCACCGTGACCACTGACACCAGTTGCGGCGCGGTCAACTCGATGCACGATTCGTTCACGCCGCTGGGCGGAATGGTTCCGATGATCAACCTGATGCTGAGCGAGGTGATCTTTGGCGGCGTGGGCGCGGGCATGTACGGGATGTTGGTCTTCGTCATTCTTTCGGTATTCATTGCGGGATTGATGGTGGGGCGCACGCCGGAGTATCTGGGAAAAAAGATTGAAGCCTACGACGTGAAGATGGCGATGCTGGTGGTGTTGATCTTTCCGCTGGTGATTCTGGTGTTCACGGCAATTTCGGTTTTGTACAAGTTCGGCACTTCCGCCATGGCGAATGCGGGTCCGCACGGATTTAGCGAGGTGCTTTATGCCTTCACGTCCGCCGTGGCCAACAACGGTTCGGCTTTCGGCGGACTGAGCGGAAACACGCTCTGGTACAACACGTCGCTGGGCCTGGCGATGCTGTTGGGGCGTTTCATGATGATTCTGCCGATGCTGGCGATTGCCGGCAATCTGGCGGGCAAGAAACAGGCTCCGGCAACGTTGGGCACGTTCCCCGTAACCGGTCCGTTGTTTACGGTTCTGCTGATCGGCGTGGTGGTGATTCTCGGCGCGCTGACATTTTTCCCGGCGCTGAGTCTGGGGCCGATTCTGGAACATTTGCTGATGATGGCGGGGAAGACGTTTTAGTGGGAGGGGCGGCGAGGGTTGAGGCAAATGACTCAGAGTTCCGACGCCAATTGGAAAGGTAGAGATCCTTCGACTGCGGTTGTGCTTCGCTTCGCGAAGCACAATCCTCGCTCAGGATGACAAGAGAGAATATGGCAAGCAAGAAATCAAAGCGCAGCTTGTGGGATATGAAGATTGTGCGCCGCGCGGTCTGGGATTCGGTGGTCAAGCTGCATCCCGTGACCATGATGCGGAATCCGGTGATGTTCGTGGTGGAAGTGGGCAGCGTGGTGACCACGGTGCTGCTCATTCTGGAACGAATGCACGGGCAGCCCGGGCTCGGATTCGATCTGCAAATCACGTTGTGGCTGTGGTTCACCGTTTTGTTTGCCAACTTTGCCGAAGCGATGGCAGAGGGGAGGGGCAAGGCGCAAGCCGATGCATTGCGGCGCGCGAAAGCCGAGACGATGGCGAACCGGCTCCTTCCCGACGGCAAAACGGAGACCGTGCCGGGGTCGAAATTGCGCTCGGGAGATTTGGTGCTGGTGGAGGCGGGCGAGTTTGTTCCGGGCGACGGCGAGATCGTGGAAGGTGTGGCGTCGGTGGACGAGTCGGCGATTACGGGTGAGTCTGCGCCGGTGATTCGCGAAGCGGGCGGCGACCGCTCGGCGGTGACTGGGGGAACGCGCGTGCTGTCGGATTGGGTGAAGGTGAAGATCACTTCCAATCCCGGCGAAACATTTCTCGATCGCATGATCGCGCTGGTGGAAGGCGCGGAGCGGCAGAAGACCCCTAATGAGATTGCGCTGAACATCCTGCTGGCAGGGCTGACAATCGTGTTTCTGCTGGCTGTCGTCACCCTGCAACCGTTCGCCATTTATGCGGGTGCGCCGCAGACGGTATTCGTGCTGGTGTCCTTGTTGGTGTGCCTGATTCCCACCACGATTGGCGGATTGCTTTCGGCGATTGGGATTGCGGGCATGGACCGGCTGGTGCAGCACAATGTGCTGGCTATGTCAGGACGCGCGGTGGAAGCTGCGGGTGACGTGAACACACTGCTTCTCGACAAAACAGGCACGATTACGCTGGGCAATCGCCAGGCTACGGAGTTCGTGACGGCGCCGGGCGTTACCGAAGCCACGCTGGCGGATTCGGCCCAGCTATCTTCGCTGGCCGATGAGACTCCCGAGGGACGTTCGATTGTGGTATTGGCCAAGGAAAAGTACGGACTGCGCGGGCGGGAAATGAGTTCGCATGACGCCGAGTTTATTCCCTTCAGCGCGACGACCCGCATGTCAGGTGTGAATTTGGATGGGCGCGCGATCCGCAAAGGCGCGACGGATGCGATCGCCAAGTATCTGGAAGAGCAGGGCAATGCGCTGCCCGCGGAAGTGCGCGAAGCCGTGGAGGCCATTTCGCGTTCCGGCGGAACCCCGCTGGTGGTGGCTGAGAATGGCCGCGCGTTAGGAGTGATTCACCTGAAGGACATCGTGAAGGGCGGCATGCGGCAGCGTTTTGATCAACTGCGCGCGATGGGAATCACCACGGTGATGATCACCGGAGACAATCCGCTGACGGCGGCGGCCATCGCGACCGAGGCTGGCGTGGACGATTTTCTGGCGCAAGCCACGCCGAAGGACAAGCTGGACTTGATTCGCCGCGAACAGGCGCAGGGAAAACTCGTCGCCATGACCGGCGATGGCACCAACGATGCGCCGGCGCTGGCGCAGGCCGATGTGGGCGTAGCCATGAACACGGGCACGCAGGCGGCCAAGGAAGCCGGCAACATGGTGGACCTGGATTCGAATCCGACCAAGCTGATTGAAATCGTGGAAATCGGCAAGCAGTTGCTCATGACGCGCGGCGCGCTGACCACGTTTTCGATCGCGAATGATGTGGCCAAGTACTTCGCCATCATTCCCGCAATGTTCGCCGGGACGTTCCCGGTTCTGCAGGCCCTCAACGTGATGCGGCTGGCGACGCCACAGTCGGCGATATTGTCGGCGGTCATATTTAATGCGCTGATCATTGTCGCTCTGATTCCGCTCGCGCTGCGCGGCGTGAAATATATTCCGCAGGGAGCGGCGGTGCTGTTGCGGCGAAATTTGCTGGTCTACGGTTTGGGTGGAGTGATTGTGCCATTTATTGGGATCAAGCTGATCGACTTGCTGATTGTGCGGGCAGGGATGGCGTAGGCGATTATGAAGAAGAATCTGATCACGTCGGTACTCATGACGGTAGTGACGACCGTATTGTTTGGGCTATTATTCCCGCTGGTGATTACGGGCCTGGCGCAGGTTTTATTTCCGAGTAAGGCCAATGGACAACTGTTGACGCGCAATGGCAAGGTCGTGGGGTCGCGATTGATCGGGCAGACATTTTCTTCGCCGGGATATTTCCACTCGCGTCCCTCGAGCGCTGGAACGGGATACGATGCGGCCAATTCCAGCGGTTCGAACCTTGGGCCTACGAATCAATCCCTCATCGCGCGGGTGCAGGGAGATGCCGACCGATTGCAGGCGGAAAACCCGGCGGCTGCAATCCCGATGGATTTGCTGACCACGTCGGGCTCTGGGCTTGATCCTCACATCTCGCCCGAGGCGGCGGAATTCCAGGTGCCGCGCGTCGCGAAAGAGCGCGGGCTGGGCGAGGATGTAGTTCGCGAAGCGGTTCGCCAGCATACGGAGTCGCGGCAATTTGGATTTCTGGGCGAGCCCCGGGTCAATGTACTTGAACTGAATCTCACGTTGGACGAGATCTCGCCGAAGCCAGTAACCCACTGAATCGTTTCGCCAAACGACTCTGTTAGCTGCTTCATATAGGCCAAGCCTGGCCGAAAACCACCGCCCCGCACAGGAAACTAAACAGTCTCTATTGTGTTTACACGGATGTGGATACGATTGAGAGAAGCAGGTTCTTGTATCCATCGAGGAAACACTTATGAAGCCACATAAGCAGTGGTGGAGCCGGGCGGTGATCGTGGCGGGCTTGGCACTGATGCTGCAGACGCCGCTTAAAATCGCGGCGCAGGACGCACAAGCTTCGCAGGGTCCGCAAAATACCATGGATTCACAGGATGCAAGTCTCCAGGATCCCCCGGGCCGGGTCGCGCGGCTGAATTACATGGAAGGATCGGTGTCGTTTCAGCCCGGTGGCGAAAACGACTGGGTTACTGCGGTGCTCAACCGTCCGTTGGTGACGGGCGACAATCTTTGGGCAGATGAAGATTCGCGCGCGGAACTTCATGTCGGGTCGACCGCGCTACGGCTCGGTCCCGAGACGGGTATTACATTGCTTGAGGTAAGCGACCGTGCGGCGCAGATTCGCCTGGCGCAGGGATCGCTGATCGTAAACATCCGGCACGTGGACGACCAGGATGCCTACGAAATCGACACGCCGAATGTCGCGTTTACGGTCATGCAGCCGGGGGATTACCGAATCGACGTGGATCCCGATGGCACTCGAACGGAACTGACGGTGTGGCGCGGACGCGGCGAGGTCACTGGCGGCGGCTCTTCGTATACGGTCGTGGCGAGCCAGCACGCCACCTTCACCGGCACCGATCATCTGGACTACGACCTCGGGCAGGTTCCCGAGGATAACGCATTCGATACTTGGGCGTTCGACCGCGACCAGAATGAAGAACGCTCCGATGCCGCGAACTACGTTTCGCGCGAAATGACCGGCTACGAAGACCTCGACGAGTACGGCAGTTGGAGTTACGTTGCCGGTTATGGCACATGCTGGAGGCCTACCGGCGTGGTTGCAGGATGGGCTCCGTACCGCTTCGGTCATTGGATTTGGGTAGGGCCGTGGGGTTGGACCTGGGTGGAAGATGAACCGTGGGGATTTGCCCCATTTCACTATGGCCGTTGGGCCTTCGCGGGTAGCGGTTGGTTCTGGGTTCCGGGACCGAGCGTAGCGCGGCCCGTGTATGCACCGGCTTTGGTAGCGTGGGTCGGTGCTGCTCCCGGATTCCGCTTCTCGGTCGGGGTTGGAGTTGGATGGTTCCCGCTGGCTCCGGGAGAAGTATTTATTCCGGGCTACCGCGTAAGCGGCGCTTACCTGAACCGAGTGAACATCACCAATACAGCGGTAAATGTCACGAGGGTCACCAACGTTTACAGCACCCTCGCCACGAACCGGAATACGACATTGAATAACGTCGTTTACGCGAATCGGCAGGTGAACGGGGGCGTGACCGTGGTGTCACGCGACACATTTGTCAATGCGCAACCTGTGGCCCGCAACATCGTGCAAGTACCCTCAAGAGAGATCGACGCTGCGCCCGTAACGCACGTCGCTTCGATTGAGCCAGCCAGGAGTAGCCTGTTGGGTACGGGACGGCCCTCGGTGGCCAAACCCCCGCTCGCAGTCATGACACGTCCGGTGCTGGCACTGAGGACTCCGGCTCCCATGCCGCGTTCGTTCGATGAGAGGCAGGAGCAAGCGGGCGGACATCTAAACCAACCGCTGGTGCGGCAGGAAGCGCCGGGCCGGCCAGTGCCGGTGGCTCCGGTAACGCGGCAGCCGCAATCGGACGACGGCTTCCGTTCGTTTGGCCAAACCAGTGGCGGAAGTAACCAAGGGAAGACGCAGCCGCGGGTTTGGGAGGCGCAAGGCAACCCTGAGCCGGAGAAGAGCACGCAGGTTCAACCCGAGAACCGGACCGCGCAACCGGCACAACAATGGTCGCATCCGCTGGCCAAGCCGGTCGCTCCCGTGCAAGAGAAAAACGAGCGACAGCAGAAGGAACAGGAGCAGAAGTTCAGCAATTGGCAGCAGCAGAGGCCCGCCTCTGCCCCCGCGCCCAAGCCCGCTCAGCCTTCCTCTTCACCGCCGAGGCAGGGGACGCCGTCCAAGAAATGACGTTGACGTGAACTGGTTGTGTGCGGTTTGATAGGCTTCGCATGCCATGGGCGTTGCAAGCGAACCGAAGTGACAGTAGAGCGATGACTATAGCGCCGGGAAGCCGGGGAACCAGCCCACTCCCGGCGTAGTTATTTTTTCCGATCTTGCCATGATTGAACAGAAGCGTCCGGCGATCAACTGGATGGATGTTCTCTGGCTGCTGTTTCTAGCCGGACTCGCGGCATTGCCGCCGGTGGCGGAGATCCATAAACAGCTCACCCTGCTGGCCATTGGAGTGGTTCAGTTCAGCGAGGGCTGGATTCTGGCGCGGGCTCCCCGGCGGGGTGCGGCGTATATCGTCCTGCTCAAGATTGCGCTCGCGACTTTGCTCATCGATCACACGGGCGAGATCGGAATCAACAGCAGTTACTATCCAATCTTCTATTCCGATCGTCACCGCGGCGGAATATTTCAGCCCCTGGGCCACGCTCCTGTGGACGGCGCTGGCCTCGGCCGCCTATTGTTCGTATCTTTATCCTGCGCTGCAGGAATATGAAATCAACGCGGAGAGTTACGGTCTGCTGGCCATCCGCATTCTTTTCTTTTTTCTCGCCGCGATGGTGGTGAACCGCTTCGTGGTAGAGAATCGGCGGCAGATCAAGCGCTACCAGGAATTGGCCGGGACGCTGGCCGAAACCAATCGCAAGCTGGAGCAGGCGGAGGAGGAGGCGCGACGTTCGGAGCGGCTGGCGGCGCTGGGGCAGATGTCCGCCGGGCTGGCGCACGAGATTCGCAACCCGCTGGGTGTAATCAAGGGATCGGCGGAAATGCTTCACCAGAAGCTCGGAGAATCGAATCCGTTGGCCAGCGAATTGGCGGGTTACATATCGAGCGAGACCAACCGCTTGAGTGCGCTGGTGACGCGGTTCCTCGATTTCGCCCGGCCGCTGCACGCCGAACTGGTTCCACAGGAGATTACTGCGGTGCTGGATCGCGCGTTGCACGACGTATCGTTATCTTTAGCCCACAAGAACGAAGAGGAGCCGATTCATGTGGAGCGTCAATATGAGCCGAACCTGCCTTTGCTTCCCTTGGACGAGAGCCTGTGCGAGCAGGCATTCGTGAATCTGATTCAAAATGCCTATGATGCGATGGGCAGCGGCGCTGGAACCTTGCGAGTGACGGCGGCGAGGGCAAACACCGCGAGCCGGGACGGAGTGGAAGTTCGAATCGAAGACACGGGGCCGGGCATTCCGGCTGAACTTAAGGAGCAGATCTTCAATCCGTTTGTGACCACCAAGAAAACGGGCGTGGGGCTGGGGCTGTCCATCGTCTCAAGGATCGTTGATGGCCACTATGGAACCATACGCGTCGAGAGCGGCGTAGCGGGTGATGGGCAGGGTGCGCGATTTGTAATCTTTTTTCCTGCGAGCCAAGCTGCTGCTGACCTCGCATCTTAGTTGAGCGCGCGCCCGATGAATCGCGTTTAGTCTGGACTGGAGATCAAGGCGGGCGACTGCCAACCGTATGCCAACAATTTTGATTGTCGAAGACGAAGCCAAGATGCGCCGCCTGCTCGAATTAAACCTCGGGGAAGACGGTTTCACGGCCCTCTCCGCTGGAGACGCCGAGACCGGCGTGAAACTTCTGCGCGAGAACACTATTGACCTCGTGGTGACCGACCTGAAGCTGCCGGGGATGAACGGCCTGGAATTCCTGCAGGCGATCAAACGCCAGAATGCGGCGCTACCGGTCGTGGTGATGACGGCTTTCGGCACGGTGGAGACTGCGGTGGAAGCCATGAAGGCCGGAGCCAGCGACTATGTGCTGAAACCGTTTTCCCTGAGCGAGATGCGCATGGTGATCCGCAAGGAACTCGATGTCCACGCGCTACGAGAAGAAAACCGGTCGCTGCGCGAGGCGTTGGGCAAGCGTTATGCCCATCCCAACGTGGTCGCGCGCAGCACGAAGATGCAGGAAGTTCTGGCCATCGTGGAGCGCGTCGCGCCCACCAACTCGACGGTGCTGCTGGGCGGCGAGAGTGGCGTGGGCAAGGACTTGGTCGCGCGCGCGATTCATGAGAAGTCGCGGCGGGCTTCGGGGCCTTTCATCAAGATCAATAGCTCCGCGATTCCCGAGAACCTGCTCGAGAGCGAACTGTTTGGCTATGAAAGAGGCGCGTTTACCGGCGCGACCGCAAGCAAGCCGGGCAAGTTCGAATTGGCGGACAAAGGAACGCTGTTTCTCGACGAGATCGGCGATGTACCGCCGGCGATCCAGGTGAAGCTGCTGCGCGTGCTCCAGGAGCGCGAGTTCGAGCGGCTGGGCGGCACTCGCACCGTGAAAGTGGATGTGCGCCTGATCGCGGCCACCAACCGCGATCTGCGCGAAGCGCTGGAACAGGGAACGTTTCGCGAAGACCTCTACTATCGTTTGAATGTCGTCCCCATCGACATCGCGCCGCTTCGCCAGCGCAAGGAAGACATCCCGGATTTGGTGAATCTTTTTATTTCGCGCTTTGCCGGAGATTCCGGCAAGCCGGTGAAAAGCATTGCGCCGGAGGCGATGCAGATTCTCGTGAACTATCATTGGCCGGGAAATGTGCGCGAGTTGCAGAACATCATCGAACGCGCGTGCGCACTGGCGAAGGGCCCTGTGCTCGAGGCAGCGGACATTCATCTGGATTTGCGTCCGGCGAAGGCCGCCAACGGTACGAGTGGATTTCTTCCCGAAGGCATGACCCTGGAGCACTGGGAGGACGAAATGATTCAAGAGGCGCTACGCCGCGCCCACGGAAATAAGAGTCAGGCGGCGCGCTTGCTGGGGCTGTCGCGCAATGCTCTGCGCTATCGCCTGTCGAAGATCGGGATCGCGGACGAGGAAAAGCAAGAGTAACTCTCTCCGGCTGAAAAGCACCACCTTGGCTGAGGGTGGCCACCGCTTCGGATTCAGCCCAGTGAGTCTGTTGAAGACTCTCGTCTTGCTCTCTGAAAACAAATGAGTTAGTGGATCTCTGAGTACGTCGCCTTTGGCACGGCATTTGCTCTATATTTGTGACGGATTGATCGCTCAATTTCTGGGTCTAACTACAGCGTGGGTGGAGTTTCGGAAGAAGGTAGGTTATGAAAAACAGATTCATGGTAGGTTTCGCGGTCTTAACTTTGGCACTGGCGGGTGCACTCTCGGTCAGCGTGCAGGCACAAACCACTGAGGAGGGTTCTGGTCCCACGGAGCAGCCGAGCGCGCCGATGGAAATAGGGCAACCTCAGGCCCCGCAACCGCCTCAAGCCGGACCACCGCCTCAGCCCGGAGCACCGCCGCAACCCGGGCAACCTCAGGCCGGGCCACCGCCCCAAATGGGAGACGAAGCTCAACCCCCCTCCGGCGAAGGCCCCGCAAAGGTTGACCAAGGTGTGGGGCGCGTCAGCATGATTCACGGCGACGTGTCGACGCAGCGCGGTGACTCCGGCACATGGTCCGCGGCCATTTTGAATCAGCCCGTCGTTAACGGCGACAAGGTTTCCACCGGCGCTGGCGGGCGCGCCGAAGTACAGCTCGACTTCGCGAACATTCTTCGCCTGGGTTCGAATGCGCAGGCCAACATCGCCAATTTCACACAGAAATACATTCAGATTCATGTTGGCCAGGGTGTGGCCAATTACTCCGTGTTTGGCGAGAGTGAGGCCGAGCCTGAGATCGATACCCCGAACGTCGCGCTTCATCCCGCGCACAAAGATGGCGTCTTCCGCATAGAAGTACGGCCCGATGGCGACAGCATCATCATCGTGCGTCGAGGCGAGGCCCAGCTTGCAACCCCGCAGGGCATTGCAGAAATCAAGCAGGGGGACATGGCGACCGTGCGTGGCGCTGGCGCCGATGCGAAATACAAGATCACTCCCGCCCCCGACCGCGACGACTGGGACCGCTGGAATAGCGACCGTGACCGCATGATCCACAACGCGGATGCGTGGCATCACACGAACAAGTATTACGTTGGCGCCGAGGACCTGGACGCCAACGGGCAATGGGAGAACGCGCCGGACTACGGTCAGGTCTGGGTGCCGAACGAGCCGGATGGTTGGGCGCCATATCGCGACGGCAACTGGACGTATGAGCCTTACTACGGTTGGACATGGGTTGGTTACGAACCTTGGGGATGGGCCCCATATCACTATGGGCGCTGGATGTATTACGGAAATTCTTGGGCGTGGTGGCCGGGACCAGTATGGGGTCCTGGATTTTATCGTCCGTTCTGGGCGCCGGCGTATGTGTCGTTCTTCGGGTTCGGAGGCGGGTGGGGTTTTGGTTTTGGATGGGGCGGATGGGGCGGCTTCGGCTGGTTGCCGATCGGGCCTGGTGACCGCTTCTTCCCGTGGTGGGGTGGATATGGCGGGCGCTTCGGCGTGCTGGCCTTCAATCGATTCGGCGAGGTCAACCGCTTCGGAGGGATCGCACCGCTGCACGGCGGCACGCGCTTCTCGAATCTGGCGCACATCAACGATGCGCACATAGCGGGTGGAGTGTCGACGGTCGGCGCCGGAAAATTCGGAGCCGGCCGAACCACAGCCGTGGCGGCCACTCACGAGCAGTTGAGCGGATCTCATATGATGACCGGCAACCTGCCCGTCGTGCCCACTCGCGCCAGTTTGTCGGCGAGTGGACGTGCCGCGGCTCCTTCAACCATTCACAACGGCGCGTCGCAGCATTTCTTTGGCACGCAGAGCGCGTCGCATCCGGAATCATTCCAGCAGCAGACGGCGCATCTGCAGCAATCCATGCAGCAAAGCCACTTCTCGCCAGTGACGGCGGGACGTTCGGCTGCCGCGGGCTCTGCGGAGTCTCGTGGCGCCTCGGCTACGACAGCAGGGAGACCGAACGCCGGTGCAAACACATCGGTGGCAAATCATGCGGAGCAGGCGTCGTCCACCCGCGGGGAACCGAACCGCAGCGAGTGGAAGACGTTTACGCCGCCGTCGCACACCGCAGACTCGACGGGGCGCATCGGCGGCAGCGCCGAGTCTTCGAACCGGGGCGAGAGTGGCAGCTACTGGAACCACACGGCGCCGAGCTCAAGCTACTCGCGTGAATCCGGTTCGAATGTTTCCGGGCGCAGCGCTTATTCGCGTCCGCAGCTCAACATGCGCCAACCGATCGTGCAGCCGCGAGGCTACGGTGGCTACCATGGCGGTTATAGCGGTGGTTCTCACAGCGCGCCGAGTTCCGGTGGCGGCGGTCATCCGTCGGGCGGAGGACATTCGGGCGGTGGTCACCACTAAATTTGCAGACGTTGGTGATGTGACAAAGTGAAGGTCAAAGGCGAGAAGGGCGTGCTAAACGGCGCGCCCTTTCTCATGTCTGCAACGCTTCGGGGCGCAACGAATTGGCCTGTGCCACCGTCACGGCCTCGGCCATGATTGCGTAAGTGATGGGCCGGGCCCGGGCCCGGTCAGATGTCACAAATGGGTTTGCGGAAATTCCTGGGCGGGATCCAAACAGCTGGATTTTGCCTGAGCGACCCTTTACACTGCCTCCGTGCTACACGACGACGTCGCGAAGCTCCGGGCAGAACGCCTCAAATCAGGGACGTCCGCTGTTCCGGATTCCTTTCAGGGTGTGACAAAGCCCCGCGTTAAGCAAGTTCTGGACAAGCTGGGGCTTGGCAATAGGCCTGACAATGTGGACGCCGTGTACGCTCTCCTCGACGACGAAACCCTGAGCTGGTTCCCCTCAGCTCCTGAAGGCACGAAATTTTCGGACGGTGCTTCTACAGCACATGTCGGCTGTCACGTAGGCATACTTCAGAGGGGTGGGGGCAAGTTAGACCGCGAGGGCCGTGATTACTGGATCAAATAGGTTTGGGCCGCAAATCCGGGAAGACCCTCCTCGCCGTTCTTTCCGATTCTCGAGGCTCCCGTTAGTGGCTTCTGCCTACCAGTCGTAGACGGGCAATCCAGGAATGACATCGCCATCCCGGTCGAAACGAATCCACCATTGCTTCGGGAAATTCTGCCTAAACCATTTGACAAGGCGCCTAATCTCCGGGGGCACCCTCGACGAGGAGTTTAGAGGATTTATTCTTACGAGGGCGCCCTCCTCGTAGTCAATGACACGAAACTCCTCCTCCTCCGCCAGTTTCTCTAGTGTGTCGCGCTTTATGTGAAACGTGCTCAATACCGGGACGCGCATCACCCATAATCCTCGTAGATCCCTGGCGCTGGGCGGTATTTTTTTGGCCATCATGATTCGCATCCTTGCGAACGGCGTCCCAATCGCGACAGTTCGCGAAGCTGCACATGACTCCGCTTTCCTTCACAGATTATAGCGCTACTTATAGTCTGCAGACTTCACACGCCCGGTGATTCTACAATCCGACTCTCATGGATCGGAGGGTTGCTTTCGGAATTCGGCTCAAGGTGCTGAGGAAAGCTCGCGGGTTTTCCCAGGAGCGGCTAGCGGAGATTGCCTGTTTGCACCGCACTTACGTTGGCGGCGTGGAGCGCGGCGAGCGGAACGTTAGCCTCGTTAACATTTGGCGGATCGCTGAGGCGCTAGAGATCGACCCCTCATTGCTCTTTGCAGGCCCTTTCGAGACGAGCACTTCGGATACTGTTCGCGGTCGCGGCGGCGTTTCTGCCAAGAAGAGGACGCCGAGGAAGGAGGACACCTGGACGAGGCGGCGCAAGCGGCAGCGTTAGCGGGAGCAGCGCTCTCCGAAGCGAGTCGCAACCAGACCGCGAAAAAGGCGGCGCAGGTCTTGTCGCGCAGCAAGGCGGGGTTCGTCGTGCCCACGGCGAAGCAGAAGCGGCTGTTGCTCGTCGAGTTTGCGCGAAGGAATTTTGTTGTTTATGGCAAGGCATTCGACATAGTCAAGGTCGCCGGGGCCGTAAACTTAGATGACGCTGCGGAGATTGGGCGCAATCTCGACCAAATTACTCTATGCGAAATAAAATCGAGCAGCCGCAAGCTGCCCGAGGACTTCAAGGGGTACTTCTTCGCTCTGACTACTGCGGAATTGCTCGTGGCGCAGAACCTCAAACAGCGATTCAGATTCGTCCTCGTCAACGTCTCCACGGGAACGTACATGGAGCTGACACTCCAACAATTGTTCGGACGAGCTAGGGGAATCTATCCGACGTGGAGCATTATGTTCTGAGACCTCAATTCGTCTCTTGCTCAGCAATTCCCGCGCCGGGGTCAAGCAAGCGTACGCGGGCGGCTATTGGCAAGGGTTGAAATAGCGACGCGACTAGCTCCGCGACGTCAGGCGGGGTCAAGAATTGCCCGAGTTGCTCCTTTTCATCGCGTGGCCGATTGGCAGCCTCCACCCGGAGCCGCTCTACGTCGGTTGTGAGCTGAGCGCCTGTCATAAGTTCTTTAGTATGACTTCTAGTATGCCTCTTTTGCTGTCCGGCTGCTAGAAACCAATGGTCGTGTTGTCTCGCGAGTCCACGGTTGCCGTGTCCGCTCAGACGCCCCGTCCCACGCTGTCGAGCTAACTTGGTTTCGCTTTTGCTGCGGGCAGTCCCACCCCGCGCGGGCGGCCCATCCTTTCGCGCTGCCTGCGAAGAGCCTGCCCTGAGCGGGCCGAAGGGGTGGGACCGCGGCCATGAAACAACCCCAGAAAATTTCCACAGGCCCATTGTGACATCTGACCTTGTGCACAGCCCATCCCTTGCGCAATCATGGTCGAGGCCGTAACGGTTGGCATAAGCCGATTCGCCACGCCCCGAAGTCGTTAATTTTAAAGAACTTAGTATCTAAGCTCTTTGACATCAGGATCTTGCAAGGAATTTCCCGCTAACACGATGATTCCAGAGATTTTGCAAAAAGGGGGGGAGGGGGGCCAATCCCCCGGACTTCACGACTTTGGACCCCGGGGCCCAACCCAGCCGCATCTTCCTTCGCGCTCGGCAGAAATTTATTTTCGGGCAGAAATCAACAAGACTCATCGGCGAAATTCGTTGACACGACGGCTTCTCGCTAAGGAGACGAACGCCCCTCTGCCAACCTAAGGCCGTGCGTAGGCTGGGCTGTCAGGGTCGGGACGATCATAGTCTCGTCCATACTTATTCTTGTGCGCGAGTTCGAGATCGGATTCCGCCAGGCTGAAGTTGCCAAGAAAAGTGTCGCCTGGGCTCACCGTGATTTCCCGCTCCGCGGCCTGCAGCGCGTCCGGCGAAGCCGACGGGTGGAAGACATGGATCTTGTAGCGTCCAGGCGCCACATCGCTGATGCTGATCTCGCCGTGCGAATTCGAAATCGCGTAGTACGGCGTATTCAGCGCAATCACCACGGCGCTCATCTGAGCGTGAATATTGCAGAAGATGAAAGAAATACCCGGCTTGTCGAACTGCACAAAGCGAGTGGTGCCGCTCTCGTAGAGTCCAAGGTCGAAGCGCTTGCCATCGAATAGCGAAAACACGTTGTGAAAAAAAGGATCCTGGTTGGGAAACTCGACCTTGCCCCCAGCCGGGATCACCAGCAGCGAAGGCTGAAAGCTCTTGTCCTTCTGCACGAGCCGAGGGATTTGTGAACTCTGCTGCTGCGGAGCTGCAACCGCAGGCGTGCCTCCCAGGGGAGTGAGCCAGACCACAAGTTTCGAGGCATCATTCACGCGATGTCCGTTTCTTGTGAGCTGCACCTTGCCCTTGAGTTCCGCCAGTTGCGCCGGGGCGAGCGCACAGGTCGCCAACAGAATGCACAAGACGGAGCGGCCATGAGCGAAGCGGCTCCTCAAAACAGTATCCCCATGGCCAGATTAATCTGGTTTGTGACGCTGGCGCTGTCATAGATGGGAAAAGTGTGCAGCCGTCGGAATTCGGCGGAAAGCAGTAAGTCGGATCGAGGCCGGTAGACAAGATTGCCCAGCGCGCCCCGATTGCGCCCCAGAATCGGGCCGAAGTTGTTGGCGTCGGTGGCGAAGCCCCGGATGTCGTTGGCAAACGCGTTATCTTCGGCGACGACGCCGTTCAGTTCGAGCTTGCGCGTGAGTTGGAATTTGAGCTGGGTCCATCCCCCGGCGGAGTCGGGGCCGCGAATACTCGTTGATGGCGAGAACGGATTGCCGCCGAAGAGAACCCCTTGGCCGATGGCAGCTCCCAGACCTCCCACTCCGCGGCCCCGATAAAACTCGCCGGAAAGAGTCAAGCGGCGAAGAATCGGGATCTGCCAATCCATCATGCCAGCCCAAGCGTCAACGTAGCGGGCCCACGACCAGTCCTGGCGGCCATAGTAGCCGGCCACACCAAAGCTTAACGGATGGTCAAACACAGGCCGCGACCATGCGCTGCGCACCGCGTAAGCCGGCTGACCCGTATGTTCGCCGGCTTGGGCTGAGCGCAAGTACGGATCGCTGGGAGATTCCCAATCGAGATTGTCCAGAATCCCGCCCTGTAACGTCAGAGCCTGTTGGTTGGGAAGATCGAAACGGTGTTCGACGCGAAGCTGCGGCGTCCAGCCCCACAGATTTCCCGCATAGGCAAAGGCGGGGATCGCGAGCGACGCAAAGGACGTGGGAGAAAGCGGCGAGATGAATAGGGAGTCCTGCCCGGCAATCACAGAAGTTTGTTTCCAGTCGAGCCGCAAACTGGCAGTCTGCATGCGCGCGATGCCAAAGTTGACGCCGTTCGGAGTCGAGGGGAACCCTCCGGCAAAATCGAACTGCACGTTGGCCGAACTCTTCGCGCCGGCCAGGGTTGGCCCAAAAATTTCCAGGCCAATCTCGGTTTGCCGCAAGGTGGCGCCAAAACTGGTCTGAGAATCGCTCCCCAGTACGGGCGGCTGCGCGTAGTCCGGCAGGTCCAGGTCGTCGGAGGCGCCCACGTTGCGAAAAGCGTTCATCAGCACAATTCCAGAAAGCCGCGCGCGATACTTCGCGGCAGTCTCCACCTTGGTCTGATACTGTTCGTCAATCTTCGATCCCAGCAACTGCGTGGATTCCTCGAGCTTCTGAATGCGGCTTCCCAAGTCCGTGCTGGTTGGCGCATCGGAGGCGCTTTGGGTGCTTGTGTTGGCTCCTGAGGAGGTCGAGCGCTCGCCGGCCAGTGCGGATTCTGCCGATGCCAGGGAAGATGTGTTCGCATTTATCGAAGCCGCGAGCGGGGCCATGAGCTTCCGGGTATCCTGCAATTCCTGACGCAACTCCCGCATCTCGGCCCGCGACTGAACGTTCTCGGCGCGCATCTGCTCAATCAGAGCGCGCAATTCGCGCACCTGCGAACCGATCTCCCGCACCGAAGCATCGCCGGGCTGAGACGCCATTGCGGAACTGTTTTCCTGCGCCAGACTGCAAGTGCACAAAAGGATGAAAACGGCTGCCGTTATGGTGCCTGTCCGAAGCGCGAGGGTCCTTGGGATCTTCACACATCCTCCTGGGTGGCATGCGGATCACTTGAAATCTAAGTATGAACGTGGACTACGTGTCCGAATGCCGAATTGAGTTCTCAATCGCTCGATCGCTGTTTGTAGGCATCAAGGACGGGCCGGTGGCCTTTTCGCCGCTGGCTTCCGACGAGAGCTGCGGACCGCGTCCCGGAAGAGTAATCCTAAAAACCGTGCGCTCGTCTGAAGTGCGTTCCATCACTACTTCGCCTCCGTGATCTTGCACGATCTTCTGCACAACCGTAAGTCCCAGCCCAGTACCGTTTTCTTTGCCGAAGCTCACGAAGGGATGGAAAAGCTTGTCGCGAATCGGTTCCGCGATTCCGGGACCATTGTCCGAGACGGCAATCGTAACCGACGAGCCGGTCCGTCCCACCGTGACCAGCACTCGCCCCATGCCGCCAGGCGCTGCTTCGCACGCATTCAGCAGCAGATTGTATAGCGCGCGCTCCAGCTTCCGGGGATCGAACCAGGCCGCACTTTGGCCGTTACTGCGAACCTCGATGAGAGTTCCTTGATGGCGCGGGTGCAAGCGCACCGCTTGCATGGCCCGCTGCACCGTTTCCCCGATGCTCGCGTAACTCGGGTTCAGCGATTCGCGCGTCCGGGCGAACTCGAGCAGCGAGTCGATTAGATCGGTCATCTGGTTCACGCCGGTTCGAACTTCCTGATACAACTCTTCGCGTTGCGCGGCCGTCAGGCGGCTATCGCAAAGAAACTCGGAGTTTGCGACGATGGCCGCCAACGAGTGGCGCAAATCGTGGGAAATCGAACTCGCCATGCGTCCGATGGTGGCCAGCTGCTCGGACTCCAGCAGTGCTTGTTGCGTCTTGAGCAGGCTTGATCGCATGCGGTCGAAGGCCGAAGTTAATTCCGCGACTTCGTCGCTGCCACGCGGGTCGAGGGGATGATGGAAATCTCCGTGCTCCAGCGCCCGTACGCCCTTCACCAGACTTGCCAGAGGGCGAGTAAATGTGTGGGAAATCAGGAACACCAGCCCACTGCCGATCAGGACAGCGGTAAGTCCCAACAGCAGCAGCAGCCGGTTCAGGTTGTCGAGAAACCTCGCGGCCTGATCGTAGGAACCCAGCACGGTCAACCGCACAGCCGTGTCTTGCCGGCCTGATAAGTCGAGCGAAGTAGCTAGAAAATGCTCATCGCCGACGTCAACATCCCGGGGCGCGCTTTGCGGCGATCTCGCAGCCAACGCATGCACACTGGGGTCCCGGGATTGAAGGGAAGTCAAGGTGGTGGCCACGATTTCGTCGCCGTAGGAGAATGCAACCTGGCTGGCCGAGACTTTGCTTACTTCGCGGGCCAGTCGATCGTCGATTTCATAGCCGATGATCAGGAAACCGAGCATCGGACCTTGAGTCCTGGACCCAAAGTAAACCGGCTGCACGAAGGTCTGGTAGAGATGGTGGGCGCCGAACCACCAATGGCTGGAGTCCTCTTCATTCAACGCCCGCTGGAAAAACAACTGCGCAGCCTCGCGAGTGAAGCCCGCCGATTTCGTATGGAGAGCGACCACTTTGCCATTGCGGTTGGCCAAAACCAAGAGGTCGCTGCCGGTCAGTTGCCAAACATCTTTGGATGCATCTTGAATTGTGGCCGGGTCGTGAGCCGTCATGATGGCTCGCGTGATAGGAAGATCCGCTACCAGCTCCGCAGAGCGTGTCAGCATGACTTCGCGATCATGCTGAAAATTTTGAAATGTAGTGACGGAGTTTCGCAGGTCCTGTACGATTTCTTCGCGGACGTGGTTTTGTATGCTGCGTTGCACGACCAGAAGGCTCAGCGCCGTGAGGCCGGCGGTGATCAGCACCATCGAGAGTAGGAAGCGCGTGCGCAGCCGCGTGCGGGGAACGAATGCGCCTCCGGCGTTGCTGGGGAAAGTCTGGGGCTCGGATTCTGGTGAAGAGGCCAAGAGATCTCAACGAACGAACTTGTAACCCATCCCGTGTACGGTGCGGAAGTGTACCGGACTGGCGGGGTCGCGTTCCAACTTTTGACGAAGCTTCAGGATGTGGTTATCCACGGTGCGAGTGGAGGGATAATTCTGGTATCCCCACACTTCGTTCAACAACTCGTCGCGGCTAATCACCCGGTCTGCGTTTTGCACGAGAAAGTGCAGCGTCTTGAATTCTTGCGCCGTCAAGACCACAACCTTGCCGTCACGCTGAACTTCCATTTTCTTGAAGTCCACCGAAATGCCATCGAAACTCACCAGATTCACGGTGGCCGTTCTTGAGGTATGCCGCAGGGCCGCGCGCACCCGGGCCAGCAGCTCCCTGGGGCTGAAAGGCTTGGTCACATAGTCATCCGCACCCAACTCTAGCAACAGAACCTTGTCGGAGACGTCGCTGGTTGCGCTGAGAACCACGATCGGCAAAGTGGGCGCCTGCGCCTTGACCTCTTTGCATAGGTCGCTGCCGGAGAGCTTCGGTAAGCGAAGGTCGAGAATGATCACCGCTGGCGGCGCTGCCTGGAAGCTCTCCAGCGCCGACTTCCCATTCGCTTGCACCTCAACCGTGTACCCCTCGGTTTCGAACAGGCGCTTTAGTGCCTTTTGGACGGCGGGGTCATCCTCCACCACGAGGATTCTGCCCATTGGCCGCGCGGAGTTCACTGGATCAGCCAACCTGGCCGTGCTCACTGGTGTTGCGATTTGACCCATGGGGAGCCATCCTTAGTAGATTCGGGCCGGGGTTTGAGGGCTAATGGAACATCCCGTTGCCCCGGCAAATGAAGCTTACAACCTTCTCAGCTCACTTTTGCACCGCGAGGGGCGGTTTGACAAATATTTTACAATTACACGCCCATGTAAAAACCATTGCGGCAAGAGGCTTGCAAGCGGTCCGGCCCGAGTGGAGCGGTCATTCGAGGGTTCCCTAATCGGGCAGACCTCTTAAGCGAGACCTGCCGTAGAATACAAACAAACAACTTGCCCGTCCCGATTGAATTCGACCGTTTGCGCGTCGTCCTCGTGGATGCGCGCAATCCTCTCAACATCGGAGCAGCCGCTCGCGCGATGAGCAACTTTGGATTTCAACACCTGCGAGTGGTGAATCCATACGATGTGGCTTTTGAGAATGCTCGTTCCGCCGTGGGCGCAACGGCCGTCCTGGCCGGCGCAGCAAAATACAAAACGGTAGCAGAAGCAGTTGCTGACTGCTCTCTCGTGGTCGGTACCACCGCGGTTGGTCATCGTGACTTGCAGCATTCGCTGCAACGGCTGGAAGTGGGCGCCTCAGCCATGCGGGCGCATCTTGCGTCGGGCCCTTGTGCGCTCTTGTTCGGATCGGAAAAGTTCGGCCTCTCGAATCGGGATATGAGCCACTGTCATTGGCTGATGCACATCCCCATGCGAGAGGAACATGTCTCGATGAATCTAGGACAAGCGGTCGCGGTTTGTTTGTACGAACTGATGCGCGATCCTACAGCGGTGGCGGAGCCAGAGGAGGGAAGTCCCGCTTCGTCCGCCGAGATGGAGCGAATTGTCGATACTCTCTTCATCGCGCTTCGCGCCAGCGGTTATCCGAAACTGAACTCTTCGGATTCGTTTGAAGGTGCGGTTCGGCGGTTCGTGTGGCGGCTGCGACTGCAGAGCGGGGACTCCGAGTTTCTGCTCGGCATGTTGCGGCAAATGGTTTGGAAGTTGAAGAAGAACGAAGAAGCAAAAGGCTGATGCCGCTCACGGATTCACTTCCGCCGAAAATACCTGCGTGGACGTCCTCCCGAACTGAAAACGCAGGATCCACTCGCTGGCCGTCGCTTCTCCATTCACCTGAGGTGGACCGAATTTCCAGCGGCGCGCCGCGGCCAGCGCCAGGTTCGCAAAGTATTTGCTGCGCGCGGGAGAAGCGAGTTCGGCCTTCGAGACGCTTCCTGACGCATCCACTGCGACACGAATATTCACTTTCACTCTACCCTCGATTGTGTTCCTCGCGCTCTGAGATACGTCGGGCAAAACTTGCTGCAACACGCTACCTCGCGCCATCGCTTGCGCAGGTTTTTCCTTTTCTGAAAATGGCGCGGGCGATTGCGCCGCTGGCACGTTCGGTAAAGCGTTTGGCGGACTTGCAGGGTCATTCTGTGCAGCCGGAATCCGCGGCGGATGGACCATGAACCTTCTGCCGGCCAATGCGATTAGAAAAAGCGCCGCGGCGGCGATCGCAAGGATGATCCAGCGCTGCGCGCCCCTCTTGGGCTCGCGCTCCTTGACTACGCTTGCACTCGAGATCGCCGGGGCTTGAAGCCGTCTGAGAATGTCGCTCGCTGTGCAACGCTGCTTCGGATCGGACTGCAAGCAGTCCCGCACCATTCCATGAAATGGCTCCGGAACGGACAGAAGCCGACCAGCCTGACCTGGATCGCCGTTCTCCGGTTTTGGCTCCTGCTGAGTCAAGACCGCAGCCAGCGTGATTCCGAGCGACCATGTGTCGGCTGCTGGCGACAGTCCGGCTGTTCTTACTTCAGGCGCATCGTAAGCGCCGGGTTCGTGCGCGTTGGTGCGTTCTCCGCTTTTGCGAACTCCATCGGCGGAAATCTTCAACTGGTTGTCCACTGCCATGATGTTCGAGGGCTGGATGTGGCCGTGCGCGAAACCGGCGCGATGCAGGAAATCCAAGGCTTCGGCTGCAGGCACCAGCATCTCCGAAACTTCATCGCGGGAAAGCGCACGAAGCGGAAGAATCTGCGACAAATCTTCTTCGGCGAGTTCCATGACGACATAAAGAAGCCGAGTGTCGTCAAGTTCGCAACGTCCGCATTCAAAAAGTCGAATCAGATGCGGATGGGAAAGCCTGGCGGCGTCGGCCCAGTGGGAGAGTTGAGCATCCTCGTCAAGGTTCTCCGCGGCGATGAGTTTGATGGCGGCCGTTTTGGATTCCTTCCCGCCGCGCTCGGTGAGAAATACGGCGCTGTGATCCGAGCTTCCCAGCCATTGTCGCAGCGGGAACTTTCCATCCACCAACCGGCTTTCCCAATTCTTCCAGAGTTCGACCGGAACGCTCATAGGCCTCGATTTGCCGAAGCGCTATTCTAGACCAGTGGGCGTCCAGGTGCTCCCAATTTGGGAAAACGGCTGTTTACCTTCTTATGAACCGGGGGTATACCTCTCCCCCCGGTCTATTGAAATCATGGAGTTAGAGGGGAAATGATAATCTATGGGCTGCAACGGCTTAAGGGCAAAATCCAGAGCCTAAAGGAGTTAGGTGGGTACGTTTTGGATGTCGAAGAGCTTTACCTGAACCCTTTCTTTTTCTCCGGCGAGCGCCCTCACGTCAAGACCACGAAATGGAGGTACTCTAGCGTCCGGTGTAAAGTTGAAAAGGAGCCCAATAAAAAGGCCTGCTGGCGATGTCATCGGAGTGGAGCAGGGAAAGTTTGGCCGAGCGGAGGGCCCTCTCCGGAGGTTGGCCGCGCTTGAGTCCGTCGTACAGTTTATCCATCAGGCGGGCCGTGGAGGCGTCGTCGCTGACTTCCCACAATGCGCCGATCACGTTGTGCGCCCCGGCGCGAAGAAAAGCCCAGGAAAGACCCACGAGACCCTCGCCCGAGTAGGCGCGGGCTCCGGCTCCGTAGCACGATGAGATCGTAACCAGCTCGGCGCGCAAGGGATGCTGCTTGATGTCGCGGGCATAGAGCTTAAAGGAATCCTGTTCCGACGACGCCGGGGAAAGCACGATGGCGGAATCGAGCGGGCTGAGTTTGCTGGCCGTGGCGTGTGCGACGAAGTGAATGAAGGAGAACTGCTCCGGGTTGCTCGTCAGATAGGTACTCGGAGTCGCCTGATCGCGAGTGTGAACCTCGCGCGCATCGGCTGCGAAGTGTTTCTCGACATCCGCGATTTCGAGGCCGGCATTCGGCAAGGGGACAAATTCCTGGGTGGACGCGAGGGCATCGCCGATTAGCAAGAGCTTTCCCGCACTCTTCCTCGCGCGAGTTTGCGAAGCTGACAAAACTCTGAGCGAGCTCGCGCTGAGCACGGTTGCGTCTTCGATCAAGTAGTGCGGCTTTGGTTCGGGGACGGGCAGAGTTTCGAAATTCAGCCCGTCGAGGCTGCCATCGGGAATCACGATTACGCGTGCATTGCGTGCGATCATCTTCCTGGCGGGGCCGATGAGAACTTCGTAGAGATGGCTGCCGTCTTGATTCGCCGCTTCGAGCACGTCCTGCCAGTCGAGTAACGCCTGGCGGTACCTTTGAACCGCGGCGTCAATCTCGGTCGCCGGCGGCAGCGGATACAGAGCCGTGCTGTTGGCGGTGATTGCCCATAGATAAGACCGCTCGCGGCCCAGCCAATAAAAGAGAACTGTTGCATTGGCCTGGCGCGCGATTTGGCGGGCATTCAACTCTGCGGAAGTAGACGACGATTTTTGCGGTAGCACGCCCAGGCCTTCGGCTAGCGTGCGGGCACGGCTGTAGTCTGCAAGCTGCAGGGCCTCGTTGGTTTTTCCCTGCGCTACGAGAAAGTGGATGTAGTCGTCGTACAGGTGGGCGGCGTTGGCGAGGAAGGGCAATTTGAAGTCTTCATGCTGCAGCGAGGCGCGGGCTTGTTCAATAGTGGCGAGTGCTGCGCGATACTGGTGGTCCGCGGCGGGAAGTTGATGTTCCTGTTCGTACAGTTTTGCCAAATCATTCTGCGCTTGCCACCGCAGGGACAGATCGCTCTGCGGATCGTTCGCGACCTCATAGATTATTTTCCTGGCTTCCTCTTGCTTTCCTCGAGCGGCGGCTACCTGACCTTCGACTAGAAGAGGATAAAGCTCTGACAATCGGTCTTTTTCGGCGCGCGCTCTCGCAAATGCTTGCTCGCTATACTGCTGCGCCTCGGCCAGTTGTCCTTTTTGGACCGCGACGAAAGCGAGACTGGTTAAGGCGGCGATGATCGGCTGAGGTGTTTCGTTTTTTTGAGCCAGGACCAGGGATTTTCTGCAATAATCCTCCGCAAGCGAAAGTCGGTTCATTTGCTCGTAGACCAGACCAATATCGTTCAGCCAAACGATTCGGTAAGACAGCGTTCCAAGGTCGCTTGCGGTTTTCTCCGCGTCCTGGTACATGGTGAGCGCTCGGTCGAAGTCTCCCATTTTGTAATAATCCCAAGCCAGGTTGCCTAGCGCCGCTTCCGCGAGCTGCCGGTATTCCAGGAGTTGGGCCTTCTTATTGGCCGCATTCGACCAGCCGATGGATTCATCATAGCGTTCGTTCTCTTTGGCCACCTGACCGAGGTTCAAAAGATCCGTGGTTTCCAAATAGCTGTTCTGTTGTTGCTGGGCAACTCGCAAGCTCTTGCGGAAGAAGAGATCGGCGCCTTCCAGATCGTTTTGCCGTAGCTCAAGAAGTCCGCGTGCTCTTGCAATCTCGCCCCCCAGGGATGATCGTGATCGGTCAGAAAGGACTTGAGCATCCCGCAGGCTCTGATCGGCCTCTTCGAAGTGGCGGAGCAGAACGTTTGCGCCACCTTGGAGGATCCTTCGTTTAATGGCTGGATCGCCGCTGGCGAGTTGGGTCGGCGGAGACGGTTCGAGCAGGGAAAGCACGTCCGTACCGCTTGTCCCCTGGGCTAACACGATCTCGGCGTCGAGAAGGCGGAACTTCCACTCCCATTCTTGATCGCGACCAATGAAGCGCTGATACCCGGCGTCTGCCTCAGTGTGGGCATTGGAGAGATCTCCGCGAGCGAGCATCTGCTGGGCGTGATCGAACGTTTTCTGCGGATCGGGCGCGCGGCTGCAACCGAAGGTCCAGAGCATCCCCAAAGACAGAGCGAAAAGCAGCTCGAACCTCTGGTTCCTTAGCCCCGACATTGCGTCTTCGTTGCCGCCCCGCTGCGCACCCTGCAGAAAAGTCTCAGCCGTGTTTGTGGAAGAAAGCTTCCCGGCTGGGGACTGGGTTAGTGAGGCAGTCTATCGAGCGACAAGCAATAGGTCAACAGTTAACTGGGCGGGTATGTGACGCCATTCCCCTTGGCGACTGCAGCGGCGACATTGCCTTGGCCGACGCACCCCATTTCCAGGCGCACCATGGTCAACTGATAGGATTGGCAATCCACCAACAGTTCTCCCAGAAACACCCGGCCAAACTCTGGTACCTCGAAGACATTGCCGAAAGGGCGTCCGGGAAACTCGCCGTCAGTCTCTTTCACGATTGAGCACAGGACGCTGCCACTCTTGGCAACCAGTTTTGGATCGTAGCGCTCTTTGATCCAGTCCGGGATCGATCGCTCTTTCACCCAATCTTCCAGGTCGTTGGTGTCGTTGATGCGCTGGTATTGCTCTTTAACTTTGTCGAGGAATCGTTTGTTGCTCACGCAGGGTTGGGCTGGGTAGCCGCCGCCATTTTGATCGCAAATATTGAGATCAAGGGTTACGTCCACTGGACAGCCGGCGATCTTGAGGTTTTCGAACGACGTCCCGAGAAACGTCACCTTGGGATTGTTGCCATCGAGTGGGTGATCGGTGGAAATCTGTGCCGTGAGCCGGTCGGCGGTGACGACGTCGAGCACATTTAGGCCTTCAACGACCGAGGTCACCAGCGTTATCCAGCCTCCGCTCTCTTTCCTGCTCAGGGCGCCGGAAACCTGGGTGGAGGCAGACCGGTAAGAGAGGATGCCCTCAAGCCGGAAGTTTTCTGAACGGGCAGATCCGTAGCCGCCGGCGGGCGATAAAGACAGAGGCGCTTGCAGAGGAATGATCTGCTCCAGCGGGCGCTCGAGACTGCCGCCGAGAGCGCTGGCGTCGGCGTGGTAGTAGTGAACGCGATTGTTAGTTGTCATATGTTTCTCCGTTCGCTAAGGTTGAGGATTTCCCCGTGGGATAAACTGCAAGTTCAAATAAGTTTCCAGTACCGTCTTCTCACTCTTTTCGCTTTTTGCATTGAGGCCCAGGACGACGATCCTGTATTGCCCCGGTCGGCTAACGCCGGGAGCTTGGATCAGCAGGCTCTTCTTGGCCTCATCGGCGGAGACCATGCGTGACCACTCTACGGTATCCGCCGGGCCGTGCAACTCCACCAGATAAGATTGGAAGACACTCTCAGGCGCAGTATCCTGCGTCTGAGCGGGAATTTCCAGCGGCAGAAGGAACGGCGTTCCTTGCGCCACCTCGACCGGGATGGCGTTGTTCGGTCCCCGGCTCGTACCCCGGATCGGCGAAGTTACGGTAAGGAGATGCGGCGACCGGCTCTCGGCAAGAGCCCCCTTCAGCGCGGGATAGGTGACAAGATTCTGATAGCCAATAATCAGCAAGAGAATCGCCATGGCAGGAACGGCGAAAGCTGCGCGCCACCAGGCAAAGAGCCCGGACGCTCGTGCGGGCACAAGTATCGACGGAGCGGGAGCGGCCAGGTCCGCTTTGCTATGTTCGAGGAACACCGACCCGGCTCGCACATCCATGGAGCATTCGTGACACCCAAAAAGATGCTCTTCGAAGTCTTCCCTTAAATCGGGAGAAAGTTCATTGAGCAGGTACTTCTCCGTTGCCATCGCGCGGATCGCCTCATGGTGGTCCATAGTCGGGGGGCCTCCTGATGTATAGATAGTGACGAAACGCGGCCAAACGTTACGCCTTTTTATTCTTGCATGGCTCCTTTGGCCATCTTCTTTAAATACAATGACTTAAACGACTTCTTAGCGCGGTGCAATAATACCCTCAGATACTCCCGGTCCACTCCGAGATCCCGGCATACTTCGTCCTTGTCGCGCTCCTCCAGAAACACTTCCCTAATCAGCCTGCGATCTTTTTCCGGCAAATTGCCGAGGATGTCATGCACACGGCGTTGCATCTCCCGATTGGCGATGATGTCGACCGCGCTGATCGCTGGGTCAGGAACGTTGGCTCCGGCGTCTTCTTCGACGGGCACATCCTGGGAAGTGGAACGGTAATGTTCAAGCAATACGTTGTTACAAACGGAATTTACGAAAGCGCCGAGCCGTTCCGGTTCGCGTATCCCGTCTTCCTTGCGCAACGCCGCGAAGAACCGGGCAAAGGTCTCCTGTCGCGCGTCTTCCACCTGCGACCGGGAATTCATGCGTTTGCTCAACTTCAGACGAATGAGTTCGCTGAAATAGGCGACAAAATGCTCCTGCGTCCGGAAGTCTCCGGAGCGGAGGCGCTCCAAGTAGAGCTTGTCGAAAGCGTGAAATTGCACTAGACGCTCCGGGGGGATGCCCTGTTTAAGTGGCAGCTATCTTACCCAAATCGAAGACCGCAGTACAGCGTAGGTACACCACGCACCTTTCCAGGGGGGAGGGCCTCAGAGACGGCACACTGTGCCGATAAATATTTCAGCAAGGAAAAGTACTGATCAGGTGAAACGTTTCGGCCGCTTTCGTCACTATCCCGCTGTAATCAAACTCACGCGGGGCGATTCTTGACGGTTAGCGTCGGGCCGGTTGCCGTCGTGAGCGCGAGATCCCGAGGAAGAGCTCATACCGCCGGGGGGAAGGGTGGGGCGATTCCGGCGACCGGAGCCAGCCAGGGTTGTGGCTCCGTCGCCTTTCGGGAAATTCCATTTTCGAGTGTTGCCGGGATGGATGGTTGAAGGCTGGATTGCCGACGTGTCCGGGCTGGTCAGCGATTGGGTTGTATGATCTAGCCATCGCGATGGCTCGTCATTTTTTCACTTGTAAAGATCACCGGAAGGATCGGGCGAAAGATCAAGCGCTCATCCAGATCGTGGACGCAGCCTTAGCTGATGCGGGGCGGCGCAGCGGCAAGTGGCTGGTCTGCCGCCAAGGATGCACGCAGTGCTGCATCGGAGCGTTCCCCATCAATCAGCTCGATGCCCTGCGGTTGCGGCGAGGACTCGCCGAGCTGGAAATGAGAGCACCAGAGCGCGCGCGCAGTCTACGAACGCGTGCGCTGGATGCGGTTGCCCGCCTGTCGCGCGACTTTCCGGGTGATCCGGTGACAGGAACGCTGGAAGAAGGAGAGGACGCCGATCGGCGCTTTTCTGACTTCGCGAACGTTGAGCCCTGCCCGGTGCTCGATCCTGAAACCGGAAACTGCGAACTCTACGAATCACGCCCCATGACTTGCCGTGTTTTTGGACCGCCGGTCCGCTCTGAGGACGGGCTGGGGGTGTGCGAGCTTTGTTTCCAGGGAGCAACGGATAAAGAAATTGCCGCCTGCGAAATGAAGCCTGATCCGGAGAATCTCGAATCAGCCTTGCTGAAAAACCTCGAAGCGAGCACGGGCACTCGCGGAAACACGATCATCGCGTTTGGTCTGGCATCGAGATCCGTCTTGAATTCGATTCACCGTGAGACGGAATGAAAGTTCAGTTTTTCTTTTTCTCCAGTTCAGCCCAACGCGCATAGAGCGTATCCACCTTCTCCTGGGCTTCTTCCATTTCTGCGTGGGCTTTTACAAGGCGCGGACCGTCGCTGACAATCTTCGGATCTTCAAGCAGTTCACGTTTGGCCTGGAGTAGGTGCTCGGCATCGGCGACGCGCCGCTCAATCGTGTCAAATTCGCGCGCTTCAAGGTACGACAGTTTCTTCTTTCCCGGAGGCTGGCGAGCACTTTCAGGCGCAGTGCCGCGTGCGGCGGGACGCGCACTGTTCCTCGCCGTCTGCCTGCGCTCCTCCTGCCAGAACTCCCACTGCGAATAATCCGCAAACAATCCTGCGCTTCCCAATCCATCGAAGCCGAGAACCACGGTGGATACGCGGTCCAGCATGTAGCGGTCGTGCGTCACCAGGACGAGTGAGCCGCGAAACTCCAACAGGCTTTCCTCCAGTATGTCCAGCGTTGGAATATCCAAATCGTTGGTGGGTTCATCGAGCAATAGAACGTCGGCTGGCTGCAGCATGAGCTGAGCAATCAGGACTCGCGCCCGTTCGCCGCCGGAAAGCCGCCCCACAGGCTGATTCAGCTGCTCACCCGCAAACAAAAACTTTGCCGCCCATGAGGCCACGTGGATCACGCGGTCTTGATAGACCACGGAATCGCCCTCGGGAGCCAGAGCGCGGCGCAGCGTGACATCGGGATCCAGTTCGCGGCTCTGGTCGAAATACACAATTCGCAGCCAGTCGGCGCGGCGAATCTCGCCGCTGGTCTGGACCGTTTCTCCGCGCAAAAGACGCAACAGGCTGGTCTTTCCGCTTCCGTTCGGCCCCACCAACCCCACTCTCATTCCGGCCGTGATCACGCAATTGAGGCCTGTGAAGAGAGTGCGGTCTCCAATCTCGCAAGAAACGCCTTCCAGTTCGATCAGCCGCTTGGTTTTTCGATCGGTGGCGGAAAAATCGATTTGCGCGGCTCCGCTGCGGCTTCTTGCATTCAGGTCCGCGAGTTCGTCCATTAAGTCGCCGGCCTTGCCGATGCGAGCTTTTGATTTTCTGGTCCGCGCCTTCGCTCCACGGCGAAGCCACTCAATCTCCCGATGCACCAGGTTTTCCAGCGCCTCTTGGCGCTTCGACTGCGCGTGCAGGAATTCCTCTTTCTTCTCGAGGAACCGGCTGTAACTCCCAGCGACGCGCAGCAACCCGTCCGGATAAGCCCGGTTCAGCTCCGCCATTTCAGTGGCAACATTCTCCAGAAAATAGCGGTCGTGGCTGACCACCACGCAGGCGAATGGGGCCGCCGCCAGCAGAGCTTCCAGCCACTCGATTCCCGCCAAGTCCAGGTGATTCGTGGGTTCATCGAGCAACAAGATGTCTGGGGCTTGAACGAGCGCCTGAACGATTGCGAGCCGTTTCCGCCAGCCGCCGGACAGTGCGGAGGCTGCCGCCTCGAGGTCTTCGAAGCCTGCCCGGCCCAGAGTTTCAGCGTAGCGGGTGCCGCGCTCGGACTCCGGTACCGCCGCGCGTTCCATTGCGCTTTGGGCAACGGACCGCACGGTGTCTCCGGACTTGAATGTCGAGTCTTGCTCGACGCAGCTAAGCCGGATCCGTTTTCGGATAGCGATTTCCCCGCCGTCGGGACTCACTTCGCCGGCCAGTATCCGCAAAAGCGTGGATTTGCCTGAGCCGTTTGGGCCGATCAGCCCGATTCGGTCGCTTTCGGAAACTGTAAAGCAAATATCCTGGAAGAGCGGATTCGCTCCGAAGGATTTCGAAATTCTCTGTGCATTAATGATGGGCGGCAACGACTTACGATCTCCCCGGTACCTAGGTGAGGGTATCAGGAAAGCAGGGTTCAGCGCCCTGTGCAGCGCCCATGGGGCCGGTGCGGCGCGAGGTACTCACTGCACCCCGACCATCCCGGCGGTGCGGTTTCTCTTCTAAAGTCCCGGCATCCTCTGCCGATAGACCAACCAGGCGAATGTACCGGAAGAAATAACGAGCGTTTTCGCCTGCGGAGAACGAAACTACCACCTCATGGACGCCATCCGTGCTTTAATCGTGGACGATTCTTCGGTGATGCGGAAGATCGTTGACCGTTCACTGCGCCAGGCAGGCGTCAACCTGTCCCAGGTATTCGAGGCTGGGGACGGCGGCGAAGCGCTTAGTGTCCTCGAGGAAAACCAAGTCGATCTCATCCTCTGTGATATCAACATGCCGGTCATGGACGGCTTGGAGTTCATTAAGCGACTCTCCACCATGGAGAACGCGAAGGCGATACCTGTGGTCATGGTCACGACCGAGGGCGGCGAAGCTCACGTAGTGGAGGCCCTATCCTGTGGCGCCCGCGGCTATATCCGTAAGCCGTTCACGGCGGAGCAGCTAAAAGAGCTTGTCATCCCCATTTTGGCGGGAAAACCATGAAGTCCGTGAACCCCCAACAATCTGGCGACGATCTGCATCGAGACTGGATCCCGCTTCTCGAACTGTCAACGCGCGAGGTTTTCGAACTCATGATCAACAGCCATCTCTCCGTGCTGGAGAAGCCAATGGAGCCTGAAGGCCCGAACATTACTTCCATGGTGGGACTGGCGGGGCGGCTTTGCGGTGTTCTGAGTGTTCGTTGTCAAGAAAAGGCGGCCGCGCTCATGGCTTCCAAGATGCTGGGTGTCGAATTGGACAAAGTCGGTCCGGAGATCGCGGATGCGCTGGGCGAAGTTTGCAACATGGTGGCGGGAAACTTCAAGAACAAGATTTCCGGCATGGGGGATGGGTGCATGCTCTCCCCGCCCTCGGTAATCATGGGCAACGACTATAGTGTGCACTCCACGGCAGACACTCCGTCTCTCGAGGTCGGGCTGATGTTTGAAAACATGCCGCTCCTCGTAAGTCTCCAAATCCACAGCTAACTCCGGCGTGAAAAACAGCGTGTATTTTGCCTGATCCGGTGACCTGGGTCTGCGGCTCGGCGCCGATTCCCCGGTTCGCTCGCAGATGGTGAACTCAACCCGGTCTTCCCCGCGAAGTTAGCTTTGTGCCTTGCTGCCGCCGAAGATCGTGGATACCAGCTCGAAGACTTCTCCGACGGCTTCATCCAGTTCAAATGAGAACCGCGCCAGGTCCACACCGTCGAGGTCGCGATGTTCCGCCATGAGGATGGCCCACGCCGGGTCGCTCACCAAATCTACTCCATGCCGCTCATAGTATCCGTAGCCCATGCCCCGCATGTGGCAGAGCAGATCGCTCAGGTGCACTAACGCCACCAGGGCCTTGGCCGACTCACTTCGCTCAGGGGAATGGTGGTACGCGATTACCTGAACCATGTCATCGGCGAGGTGCCATTTCTTGGCCAGCTCACGCCCCGTCTCGCAGTGGGTGAATCCCATGGTGGCGCGCTCCGCCTCGTCAAAGGGGATTTGTTTCTCGGTGGCCAGCGCGACCGCCGCGGCAAACTCTTTGGGGAAGGCGATGCAGTTCACCAGGAACCCAATATCGTGCAGCAGCCCGGCCATGTATGCCTTATCGCCGTCGGCCGACTCCAGTTTTTCGCTGAATTTCCGGCATACCATGGCGCAGCCCAGCGAATGTCTCCAGAAGACCACCGGGTCCAGGGCCCAGTTCTTGGCGGGCAACGCATTGCCCAGGCAACACATGAGCAGAATGGTTTCGACCTTGCGCAAGCCCAGGCTGATCACCGCTCCCTTGATCGATTCTGGCGACTTCGCCAGGCCGAATAAGGGCGAACTGGCCACCCGCAGGCATTGCGCGGCGATGGTGTTGTCATAAGACACCAGCTTGACCACGTCATCCAGCTTCACTCGTTCGGGGGGAAGATTCAGCAGATCCAGCAACGGTAGAAAAACTGCGGGAATGGCTGGCATGGTATCGATGTGGCCCACGCGCTCACGAATCATTTCGGCGACGGATGTGGTCATAGCTTGCCACTCTTTCGGGATGGTTTCCAATACGCGATCGTTCCGGGAAAATGGACCAGGTGGAACTTGTCGTTCAACTTCAACAGCGATTCGGAGGTCCCGAGAAAAAAGTAACCGCCGAAGTTAAGGTTGTTATAGTAATGGTCGATCACCTTTGCCTTGGAGGGCCCGTCGAAATAAATCAGGACGTTACAGCAGAAAATCAGGTCCATGCCCTTCATGAACAGCATCCGGGAGTCGTCC
>Ga0302176_10000105_pt1 | contig 61897 bp, 48 predicted proteins | sample I_Palsa_E1_1_FD_198787 | JGI IMG/M metagenome (GOLD analysis project Ga0302176, IMG submission 198787) | Peat permafrost microbial communities from Stordalen Mire near Abisko, Sweden - I_Palsa_E1_1 | ecosystem: Environmental > Terrestrial > Soil > Palsa > Peat permafrost | place: Sweden...
CCGACATCGATATCGATCGATATGACATCGACGGCACGACGCGCGAAGTGATGCTCGCGGCGCGCGAGCTGAACGTGGATAAGCTGCCGGAGAGCAGCCGCAACTGGATTAACGAGAAGCTGATCTATACCCACGGCTACGGCATCACGATGAATCCGGTGAACGGGTTCACGCCGGAGGGACTGCCTACTCTGATTCTGAGCAACATGCCGGTCCAAAGCACAGTGCGCAACCTAAGCGTGACGCGCCCAGAAATCTATTTCGGCGAGTTGACCAATACCGACGTCTACGTGAAGACACGGCAGCAGGAATTCAACTACCCGCAAGGCCAGACCAACAACTTAACTTCGTACGAAGGCGACGGCGGCATCCTTCTCGGCGGCTTCCTGCGGCGCATGATCATTGCGCTCGACCAAAGCGACCTGGCCAAGCTACCGTTCAGCGACGACGTGAACAAGAACAGCCGGCTGCTGATGCGGCGCAACATCCGCGATCGCGTATCCGCGCTGGCGCCGTTTCTCACCTACGATCCCGATGCGTACATTGTGCTCGGCGACGACGGCCGGCTGTCGTGGATCATGGATGCGTTCACGGTTTCGGACAGCTATCCGTACTCGACCCATTATCGTCTCGATAACAATTCCATCAACTACATGCGGAACAGCGTCAAGGTGGTTGTCGACGCCTACGACGGTACGACAACGTTTTACGTTTTCGATACGGAAGATCCGATCATTGCAGCCTATCGCCACATTTTTCCGGGGCTCTTCAAGGATGCGGCCATGATGCCGCCGGGGCTGCGCAAGCATGTGCGCTACCCGGAGCTGTTGCTCAAACTGCAGGCGGAAGTGTACGGCTTGTATCACATGACGGATCCGGAGGCGTTCTACAACCGTGAGGATCTGTGGACGGTCGCAACCGAAGTCGGCATGAGCGCAGGAGGGGAGCAAACGACCCAGGCGATGCAGCCGAACTTTGTGCTGATGAAGCTGCCGGGCGAAACACGCGTGGAGTTCGCGGAGATTTTGCCTTTCACGCCGGCCAACCGGAATAATCTGATTGGCTGGATTGCCGGCCGCGGCGACGGTTCACAGTATGGTACATCGGTGGTCTACAATTTTCCCAAGACGAAGCTGGTCGATGGACCGCTGCAAATCGAGGCGCGAATCGATCAAAACGCGCAGCTCTCGGGACAATTGACGTTGTGGAATCAGCAGGGCTCGCACGTGCGGCGCGGGGCCCTGCTGGTGATTCCGTCCGGGCGCGCGTTGTTGTATGCGGAGCCGATTTACCTGCAAGCCGACCGCAGCCCGATGCCGGAGTTGCGTCTGGTGGTGCTGGCCCTGCAGGATAAACTTGCGTACGGACCAACCTTCGAGTCGGCAATGGCGGCTCTCTTTGGCGGAGCAGTCTCGTCTTTGAGTGCTCCGGCGGCGAGCGCCGCGGCGGCAAGCGCGGCGGAGCCGGCGCGACCCGCATCCGCATCCGCGGGGTCGACCCAACCGGCAGCGGACCTCAACGCGCTCATCGCGGAGGCGGCCAAAGATCTTGCCGACTACCAGCGGCTGACGGCGGAAGGCAAACTCGGCGAAGCTGGACAGAAGCTGGAAGACTTGAAGCGCGCACTCGAAAAGCTGAACGCACGGCAAAGATAATCTCGCTGCCGGGTTGCGGAAAATCGCTTTCGCCGCATCGGCAAACGAGGCGCCCAGAACCTCTGGGGGGGCGCAGAGCCATCGTGTGGATCTGCCGGACACGATCGACTGACGGTCCATCACAATCCGGGAATCCAACGGATGGCATTGCCGCGAAATATCTTCTGGAGGACCGGTTGGGGCAAGTTCAATCCATGTATCTGCTTGCCCGTCACATTAAGAGCTCCACCGGTGGCCAGAAATTTCCAGTCACGCGCGTAAGTGGAATGCCACTCCTTCAGCGCGTCCGGGAATTTAGCATCCGGAGGCAAATCCAGGTCGGTGCCGTACAAGACGCGGTCCTGATACCTGATTAGGAATGCGCGCACTTTTTCCGGAGGCATCAGCATGAGGTATTCCATTCGCGCCGCTGTGTCGATGGCAAAATTCGGATACTTATCCAAGTGGCGAGCGATATTGTCGAGGTCTCTCTCCATACTGCCCAAATGCACTCCCACCATGCGTAGTTTGGGATTGTTAGCAAGCACACGATCACGCGCTTCCAAAATCCTTTGCTTGGATGGGAACCCGGGCTGGTTGGCGACGTACCATTGGGGATTTTCCTGGTAATAAGACCATGATGGATCGGAAGGATCCGGTGGCCCCCAGGCCACATCGGGTTCGGCCTGGTGTGTCATTAGAGTTTTGCCGTGGCTGGCGATGTCTTTATAGATGGGCTCGAACTTAGCGTCGTCGGCCATGATGTACTGGCCTTTAGCGTTCTTAATTTCCATTCCAATGTTCTTCCAGATCTTGACCGCCACGGCTCCCAGCGCGAAGTCGTGGTCGATCTGCTTGATGGCATCGGCAGCGAAGGAAGCGTTATTAAAGTTGTAGGGATCGAAGGTCGTGCACAGGGCTACGTGGCCGCGGCTCGACCGCACCAGCGCCTGCGCGTCATCGATCTGCGGCTGCAACTGCTTGCGATAAGACAAGGTGTCGTCCATCACGAGGATGTTCAGCAGTTTCAGGTTCAGCCGTTCGAGCATCTTCTGAAATGCGGGATCGGTCTTGAAGACATGCACGTGAACATCGATGGGCTGGATCGCCGCGAAGGAGCGGAGAGCACTCTCTTCATCTCCGGATTTTGCTGGAGCTGATGCGGAAGTTGGCGCTTGAGCCGTAGAAGACAGGGTGATCGAGAGAGCTAATATGAGTTGAGCGACAGTGCGTGCCGAACTTATCATGGGGATCTCCTACCGTCACGGCAGAATTGCCTGGTTGGCGGGTCCGCGTAGAAGACAACTAGCACTAGATCGATGTTGCCTCCACGGCGTCTCATTCCACGCTCAGAATGAGAACTTCACCGCGAATTGAATGATTCTGGGCTGGGCCGTTCCATAGGTATTGGAGGATGACCCACCCGCCAATCCGGTGATCTGTCCGTAGGTCGTGCCGAGATCGGCAAGGTTTCCGTCCGGATTGCCGAAATTGACATTGTTGAATGCGTTGAAGAACTCGGCTCTGAATTCCATCGAGAGCCGCTCGGTGATCTTGGTATTCTTGATCGCAGCCAGATCGGCATCAAAAAATCTCGGCCCGCGAAGAATATTCTTTCCCGTATCGCCGAAGGTTTCCATTGCATTCGGCACAAAAGCGTTCGTATTAAACCATTCCGCAATTTCCGCAGTATGGGAACGGCCGCTGCCCAGAATGGCTTGCTGGACAGTGGAACCTGGTGCGAGATCGGCGCGATCGCCTAACATGCCGCTCAAAGAATTGTCGGCACCACTGAAGATGGAGAACGGAGTTCCAGTTTCCCAGATGGCAGTCGCGGAAAGTTCCCAGCCATTCACAATTTTATCAATGAGCCGCGGCAGACCGACATGCGGAACCAAATACTCGCCGTTGATTTTGAACGTCTTCGCGCGATCGTCATCGGAAGGGCCGTAATCGAACCAGCGGCCACAACTGCAGCTATTGGTTAAATAGGGCGATCCCCCAATCGGAGCGAAGTCATTCAGCTCCTTGGACCAGGTAAAGTTGGTCAGAAAAGATAATCCATGGGTCATGCGCTTGGTGAGGGTTATCTGACCGGCGTTGTAATTGCTATCGACTCCGGAATTGATGGACCCGATGGATCCATACTGGGGATACAACGGGACTTCCTGCTGAAGAACTGGATCCCAATGATTGGGATTCAATTGAAGCAGCCCGCTTTCCTGGTCTCCCGTGCCGCTGAGATGATGTGCGCTGTTGCCCACGTAGGCAAGCCGCAACATCCAGTCCTGTTTGAATGCGTGCTCCGCCGTCAGGTTCCAGGCTAACACCATGGGCAAGCGGAAATGGCGATCAAATATCTGACTGAAGGAGATACCTGAAGTAGGAAAGATCGCATTACTGGCGGTAGGATTGATGGGACCGAACTGCCCGGGGAACAGATTGGTGACTCCCGAGGTTCCGTATGGATCGGCCACGTCGACCCAGGGTGAGCCGGGACTCGAGCCCACGTTAATAATGGGAGCAAACGGAGGTACGCCCACAACGTCCTCAAAGGCGACCGTGTTCGGAGCTTCGTAGTAATAGCCGGCTCCGCCGCGAATACTCGTGTTGCCATCTTCCGTTACCCGATAGGCAAAGCCTATCCGCGGTCCAAAGTTTTTCGCGTTGTTATAAATGGAAGAAGCGGGGCATCCTGGATCGTGATGGCTTCCCCCGAACAACATGCCCACGGGCGCAGTCGGGAAGCGCTGCGACTGTGCTCCCGGAACAAAGCATGCCACTCGCCCATCGCTATCGGTATAGGGGAAGAAAGGATCCCAGCGCAGCCCGGCGCTTAACAGCAGCCGGGAGGTGGCTTTCCAGTTGTCCTGCACGAAGAGGTTTTCCCTGTATCCGGTGAAGTTCAGGTAGAGTCCTCCACCTTGTGTAAACCCCGACACCGCGCCCAGTTCGAAATCGGCCAGCGGACTGCCCGTCAAATCCTCAAAGTCGAAAACTCCGCTTTCCTGATACTGATTTCCCATGGGCAGGCGAATCCGTAGAATTTCACCACCGAACTGCACTTCGTGCTTACCCTTCATGAAGGTAGCTATTTCGCGGAGCGATTGATCGCCGCGATCCCAGTTGCCGTAGGGCGTGCCGGGCAGAAAAATGTCCCCGCCCACTGTCAGGTTTAAGACGGGCCCGTTGCCTCCTCCGAGGTTTTGCGGTACCGCTATGTTGGAGCCTGCATCGGCAAAGCTGAAGGGAGCCGACGAAAGGGTGGCGCCATTTACGCTGTTATAGCCAAAGTAACTGCTCAATAAAATTGTAGGGGAGACGTTATAGATATCGACAATGCTAATGTTTTTGAGGACCAGATGTTCGGCATCACCTCGGAGTTCGAGAAGGTTGGTGGAAGGTGGAACAAAGACTGGGTCCGTATAGTTCATCTGAAAGTAATGGCCGCTCAGATGATGCTTCCCGTAGTTGAGATCTACTTTGGCTAAGTATTCATCGGTGTTTTGAGCATCGGGCCCACCGTTAAAGTTAATCTCATCGTTGGGTCCGGGAAGGGGGATATGGCTCAGAAAGTAGGTAGCGACAGGGCTTACAGGAATTTGATTGTTGGGATAATTCGCTCCCGTAGCGGGATTCACCAGCTGAGTACCGGGAAGCAGGTCGGAAAAATCTCCAGTGCGTTCAGCCGCATTCGGAACCGAGGCAATCTGGCCGTTGCTGGCGGTGCGGAATCGCGTTCCCTGGTAGCTCCCGAAATAAAAAAGGCGATTCTTAATAATAGGTCCGCCAATGCTGCCCCCAAACTGATTCTGTTTGAGCGGATTGACTTGGCCCTGGGAAAAATAATCGCTGGCATCCAGAGCTGAGTTTTGCAGAAATTCAAATACGTCTCCATGAATCTGGTCGGTTCCCGATTTGGTGACCACGTTGACCACGCCACCGATCGCGTTTCCGTATGCGGCGCTCATATTCCCGGTGATCAGATTGAATTCCTGGAGAGCGTCAGGATTGGGAAAAGGTACGTTGGTATTGATGTAGGTATCGTTGGCATCGACGCCATCCAATAGGTAATTGACGCCGTTCGCGCCACCCCCGTTCACCTTGGCATACTGCTCGCTGGGGAATACACCTCCTTCGCAATTGGCAGCGCAATAGTTGGAGGTCACGTTGGATGTTCCCGGCGCAAGAAAGACCAACTCCTGCACGTAGCGGCCGTTTAGTGGTAATTCTTTGATCTCCTGTTCGTCGATCAACTGACCCACCGTGGCCGAATCCGTCGTCACCAGTGACGCATTTGCATTCACGATCACCTCTTGGGCAACCATGCCCACTTGCAATTGGACGTTGAGGGCAGCCGCCTGATCGACAGACAGGACAATGCCTTTCTGAACATAGCTCTTGTATCCGGCCATGGAGACTGTGATCTGATAAGCTCCTACCGGCAGGCTGGGAAAGAGATACTGCCCAGCCGATGTGCTCTTTGTGGTCTGGGTATAGCCCGTCTCAAGATCTAGAATGGTGACGGTCGCCCCCGCCACGAGTGCACCTGACTGGTCAGTGACGATTCCACTGAAGCGCGCAGTGGTGAACTGGGCCCACACCGGCATCGTCGATGCGGAAACCAAGATGAGTCCAAGGAAAAAGCAGATCGGCCAACATGCCGGCCATAGGTTCCGAAATTTTCTCTTCATCGTCCACCGTCCCTGAGAGCCAAACATGCTTGCGATTGCGCGAATCTACTCACAGTGTGCTCGTTTGTCAATTGTTTTGTCCGTTCATGATCGATTTACCACCCCTGCCCAACGCGACCGACACAGAATCAGGCATAAATCCTCACATTTTGAACGACCCGGCTGATGGCGCCATTGGGGCTGGGCTGGTCCGGCGTCAAGTTACAACGCAAGGAGAAAAATAGCCCCAGCAACTGGCCGAACAAGACGTCCACTGGCGGACGACAATCATCCGGCACCGCCGTGCGAATGTCCGGCGAAAGATAGCGTTCCGCAAAACCATCCAACGGCAGGTCGGAATGCCCTCCCACGGCGATTTGAGTTTTCACGAGCCGCTTTTGCATGAGTTCCTGCAACAGATCTCTTTCGTAGCGGGCAACCTTCTCGTCGCTCGAAAGAAAAGCAACCAGCAGCGTGGTCTTATCCAGAGCTGCCATAGGACCGTGGCGCAGTCCCATCACGGATTCCGACAGGGTTAGGATTCTGCCCGCGGTCAGTTCCAGCACCTTCAACCCAGATTCAACGGCCGCGCCCTGAAGTGCGCCCGATCCGATAAAGCAGACCCTTTCATAATGTTCCGCAGCCAGCGCGGCTGCGGCGTCGGCGGCATGTGGGAGAAAAGTCTTTCCCGCTTCTACTAGCCGGCCGAGTATGGCTTGGTATTGCGTGAGATTATGAACGTGAGCCATGCATTGGCCGAACACGAGCATGTTCGAGAATGAACTGGTCATGGCCAGAGCCCGGTCGTTAACCATATCGTCAAGGGCGACGGCGAATGCTTGTCGCTTGCCGGCAGCGCAACGAATCATGCGTCCTTCGGCGTTACAAGACACGATAATGTGATGTATTTCCGGATGGCGCACCAAAGCTCTTTCCAGAACAGACACACCCTCCGGGCTGTCGCCGGATCGGGAGAACGAAATCCAGACGTAGCGCTGGCCTGGGATCAACCACTCTTCCTCGTGGGTCAAGAGACTGGTGCTGGGAACGGCAATGACTTCACACTGCCAGAGCCGACGAAGCAGATGAACCAGACATCTGCCCACGTAGTCGGAAGTGCCAGCACCGATCAGAAAAACCGTTGGGTTCGGCCGCGCGGAATCGCGAAACCCGGCGTTCCCAAGGAACTCCGCAAGCCTGGTGCGGTATTTTTGAAAGATAGAGAATGTCGATTCCCAGGTAGCAGGTTGCTGCGCAATTTCCGCGGGAGTGTATAACAGGCCGCGTTCGATCTTCTCTTCTCTCGAAAGATCAAGAAGCCTAGCAAGCGCATTCACGCCACAGATCCTCGGTAAGACTTGCCAAAGCGCGGTTTGTGAAGCCGCCGATGTTCCGGAATAGTCAGCCCCAGGCTAAAGTGAACTTCCGTCATGTGCCCGGCTCGGCGTAAGATGATTCCGCATACTTTCGTTTTATTACGCATATAGACATTTACTTGCGAGTTGCCTGGAAGTCAAGCACAAAATCGCCGGCTCGATTGCCATTCTTGAGGGTAGATATGCCTTCCCGGGCCTTTGGGCCAGCCGCCAAGGCCCAGCTTTTTCCCATAGACAAACGACACTCGTAACGATAGAAAGGAGTGCCCGGGAGTTGCGGTCGGCCGTGCTTGGCACGTTTGCGAACAATCTATGCTAATTGAAGAACGTCGAAGGTCGATTCTAGAGGCCTTGCGCTTGGACGGCCGCGTGCTGGTCGCGGAACTTGCGAAGCGCTTTCGCACGTCACAAGTGACCATTCGCAAGGATCTTGAGATTCTTCACTCCACGGGAAAGATTCATCGTACCCATGGCGGCGCCCTGCCAGCGCACGAGGGAGCACTGGAAGATCCTACGCTCCGGGAAAAGGAGAAGCTGCACCGCAAGGAGAAGATTCAGATTGCGAACGCGGCGGTGCAGATGGTGGAAGAAGGGCAGGTGGTGATTCTCGACTCCGGAACAACGACCACCGCCATTGCGAGAGCGCTCCGCCACCATCAAAATCTGACGATCATCACCAACGCAGTGAATATTGCGGCGGAACTAGCCGGCTCGCCTCTGGAGGTGATTCTGACGGGAGGAACTCTGCGGAAGAATTCTTTTTCGCTGGTTGGGCCAATTGCGGAAGAAACACTGCGCCGCTTGAATGCCGACATTCTTTTCCTGGGAGTCGATGGCTTCGACGTCCACTGCGGCCTGAGCACGCCAAATCTTTTGGAAGCAAAAGTAAATCGCGCCATGATGGATGCTGCTCGAATCGTCGTGGCGGTTTGCGATTTCAGCAAATTCGGCCGCCGGAGCCTCTCTCTCATCGCGCCTCCGTCGGCGGTTCACCGGGTTATCACCGACCGCCTCGCTCCTAAGAAGGATATCGATCGGCTGCGCAAGGCCGGTATTGAGATCACTCGGGCTTATGCCGGCCAGCGGCGTCCATCACCGGACTCCCGCAAGCGGCCACCATACAGGCGACCCAAGTAACAACTCATCGGTCTCCAATCAACCGGCGGCAAGGAGGTTCCATGCCACAATTCGATGTCACCATTGCAGGAGAACTCAATCTCGATTTGATCCTCTACGGCCTTCCCGAAGCGCTGCCCCCCGAACGCGAACTGCTAGCCGAGAATATGATGTTAACGCTCGGGAGCTCTTCTGCAATCGTGGCGCATAATTTGGCTGCGCTGGGCAGTCGAGTGGGCTTCGTTTCCTACATCGGTGGCGATCCCCTCGGAAGCATCGCTCTTGAGCGGCTCTCCGCCGGTGGAGTGCATGTGGAACAGGTAGTCCGGCACCCGAGGGCTCAGACCGGTCTCAGCGTAATCCTGCAACACGAGGGCTGGCGTAGTATTCTGACATATCCCGGAACGATCTTTGATTTGAAACCGGAACACATTAATACTGAATACATTTCTTCGTCCCGTCACTTTCACTTCTCGTCGTTTTATTTGCAGCGTGGCTTGCGATCCCATGTGGCGAACCTCTTTCGCCAACTGAAAGAGCACGGACTCACTATTTCCCTCGATCCAAACGACGACCCGGAAGATGAGTGGAAGAGTAATCTCGAAGAGGCTTTGCAATACGTGGATATTTTCCTACCGAACGCGCGGGAGGCGAAGAAGATTGCCGATACCGAAAGCATTGATGACGCTATCTCTAGGCTGGCTACCATGGTGCCCATTGTGGTCGTGAAACTCGGCGCGGAAGGAGCGCTGGCACAGCGTGGCGCCGACCGTTTTATCAGTCCAGCCCTTAAGGTGGATGTCGTGGATGCTGTGGGAGCCGGTGACAGCTTCGATGCAGGCTTCCTGCATCGGTTCCTGCGTGGCGGCGATCTGCAAAGTTGCCTCACCGAAGGGAACGTTGCTGGAGCGCTCTCGACCACTCGGGCTGGAGGCACGGAGGCGTTTCGGAACCAGCAGTATCGGGATCATTTTTTGCAGAGCCATCGTTAAGAATTTCCCCACTCCCCACGGCAGACGACCGCCCGCACCATCCATCGCAGCGCCACGGTGATGAACAGCGAGTTGAACTGCGCAGACCGAATTCCTCGGCCACACCGCCTGCCGTCAGCGTGGGGCGTCAATGTCAATTCACTTCCTGGCTTCTTCCCACACCCGCGGTTTCTTCGTCACGGTGATGGGCGCCGAGGTTGAGCTTCCATAGACCGTCACCGGTGGGCCTGATACGGGACAACACGGCGCGATCGCATTCCCCGAGTACACGGCCGTTAAGGTGTTGGGGCCCGGCGCAAGCTGCGACGCGCTAAGCGGAAGACTTGCCGCAGACTCTGTGGCGCTGGTCGGCAGCAGCGTTTGCTTTTGCAGTAAGGTTGACCCCAGCATGAAGTTCACCGTACCGCTGGGCACACCGCCGCCGCCGGGACTGGCGGACACCGTGACCGACAGCGTGGTGGTCTGGCCGGGCCCGAGCGTATACGCCCCAGAGGTCAGATTCACTGTCAACGAGTTCGCGATTGCCGCTCCAGTGTTTTCATAGGCGCCAATATCAATGTTCGAGCCGTTCGTCCGAGGATTTCCGAGGAAGTCAGTGCTGCCATAGATGGAGTTAGGGGAACTGCCATTAGGATCGCACCAGCCAACGCTGCACGAGAGGCTGGTGCTGCCCGCTCCAACGGTTGGCGAAGAAGGATTCGTGTCAAAATTCGGCGGCCGGTCTCCCAGATCGACGAACAGCGGATCCGCGTTCAGCGAGCTTGCATCTTCCCCGCTGGCGCTCTGCCAGTTTGAAAAACTCCGGTACGTAGTTACGTCACCCCACCAGATTGACGTTCCTTCCACGTAGCCCTCAGCTGAGTTGTACAGGTTCCAATTGAGCGTCGCCGGCGGAGGAGGATACGTCTGCGAAAAGGGGACGAAGCTAAAGATCCAGGTATTGTACGTGCCGGCGTAGACAACGTTGTTTTCGTAGATGTTCGCTTGCGCGCTGCCCACCTGGTACTGAATCTGGAATTCGCCGGTTGAGCCGCCTTCCGATTGGTTGCCGGGCTGGGTCGCGTTGTTATACAGAGTGTTATTGACGAAGATGTCCCGGTAGCTGCTGCCTCCTCCGTTGCTCTGGCCGCCATTGCGTGACGCGGGCGCATAACCGCCGATAGAGTTACCGCAGGCATTGGAGTTGTAAAAGATGTTATTGCGCACCGTAGCATACCTGCCGTAACACGGGGACTTACCTTTAGCGGCGGTTCCGGTATTGTTGGGGCCAGACCACTCGGTGCCATTGGTTTGACAGACTTGATTTTCGCTGGTCGTCTCGATGCCGTAGTCGGCCTGCAGGATCACGTTCCGCTCGAACGTGACATAGGCGCACCCGTCGCAGTAGAGTCCGTCGGCGTCATATTCATAGCCCTCACCGGGATTGGTTATCCCGCTGATGTTATAGATCGTGTTCCCGCTGATTTCCCCATACATCGCCTCGTCATAGCCGACGGGACCTACTCCTTCGTATCCAATCGCGGCGATGCCGATGTTGTCATTGTCATGCACGAGGTTATTGGTGATGTAAAAATAGGTCACGTTCCCATCCACGTTCACCGATTCGCTTTCCCCGGTCCTCAGGTCGTACACCTCATTGCCACTGATGACCAACTGCGTGATGGGAGTCTTCGACGTGCCGTAGACCGAGATGCCGAAAGCGTTTCCGTTCGCTTCCGACGTGGTCGTGATGTGGTGCACCAGATTGTTCAGAATCCGGATGCCCGTGCCGGATCCCGTGATCCAGACTCCAGTCGGAACGTCGTTTTGCCTGTTGGTCGTGTAATTGCGGATTTCAAATCCGCTGATGGTGAGGTAGCTCTGGTTCACGATATTGATGAGACCCTGTACCCCGTTCCCACCTCCGTTCGATGAGCAGCAACTCACGCCGGTCCCGTCGATCACCGCAGTCTGCCCGGGATAACTTTGAAAAACAATCGGCGCCGGCGCCGTTCCACTCGCCGGAAAGTTTACAGACTCGTTATACACCCCTCCGAATACGTATACCGTGGCGCCCGCCCTGACTGTATTTGCCGCATGCTGGATGGTTAACCAGGGCGAACCCATCGCGCCCGAGTTGCTGTCGTTGCCGCTTTTCGACACAAAGTAGGTAGCCCCAGTTTGTCCGGCAAGTGACGGCGCCAGCAGCGCGACAACCACAAAGATCGCGGCATATAGAACGGCAGCGCTCCGTATAAAAAAGACCTTGTGCGCCATGAGTTCTCCTCCTTGAAACCGGCCTCCGCACCCGCCTCCCATTGCGCACACAGTATAGGTGCGCAGCATGCCTCCGCGTAGATCCCGCTCCAACGGGACGCCGCAGGAAAAACGTTTCACCGGGACGGCTCGTAGCGCTTGATATGCTCAGGATCGAAAGTCGTCGGCATGTGGCCGGAGATATTCACCTTGAACCGGTCTTCCGCACTCAGCCCGCTGAGACCCGTGGCCTTCAGTTGCACGCTGTATTCACCCGGCTCGGTATAGGTATGCTTCACCTCACCGCCCTCCATGCTCACGCCGTCGCCGAAATCCCAATGGTACGATAGCACCGGATTGCCGCCCCGGTTGTGCGCCGCAAACATAAGCATGGCTCCCGCATTTCCGGTTGCAGGGTGCTCCGTCGTCACCGTCGGAGCCACTGCAGCAATGCCCGCGTCGACTATTTTCAACACCCGCACCGAATGAGGGGGCTGATGAAACGCCAGCACACTGGAGGCTGGAGCGGGAATCTCGCGATTGTCCATAACGTCTGTCACTATGTACTGGCCGGTCACCGGCAATCCGGCGGTTGTGAGATCGATGGAGCGATCCCGTTCTTTCTCTGTCCAGTTAAAGACAGTCAGAATGCTTTGCCTGTCTTCCTCTTTGAGAAAGAAAACGCTCGGCTGCTCATCCTCGGCTGCGTAATTCATCAGATCCAATGGAACCGACGCTTTCCCCAGACGAATCATATTAACCAGGTCCCGATTCTGAATCAGCGCGAGGCGATCAGGAGCCCTCGACAACGACGGAAGTTCGTCTCCGATCTCGAACATCCCGCCGGACACTGCGGCCAGTGCAATGGAAACTTTGGCCTCATCCAAAGTGGCCGGCTTGTCGCTCTCGTGCCAAGTCTGATCCGCAATTGTTTGCGTCGAAACCGTAAATGCATCCGGATCGGCCACAAAGAAATTGCGATTCATGAAGTACCGCGCGGCAATTCCTGGCGCGGCATCTTTACTGGCGTCGAATGTGTGCCCCGTATCCTGCGATATTCGCCCATAATCCACATAACCCACCGGGTTCAGCATGACGCTTCCATCTTTATCTAAATAGACGTCATCCCCGACGGTGTCGCGGATGATGGTCAGCCCGATCCTCTGGGCTTGCAGGGCGGTTGTATTTGGTTTGTAGTAGTAACCTTCGATCAAGCTATCGTCCATGAAATCCATCTTGATGTAGCGCACACCCCATTGGTTCACCAGAGTGGAATAGGTCTTTCGCAAATACTCCTGCGCCCCGGGATTCGTAGTGTCCAGCACGAACAATGGATCTTTGTTGTCGACGACCGTACCGGCATGGATCGGCTGCCCTTTCGCATTCTTTACCAGCCATTCGGGGTGATTCTCGTACACCCACGAGCGCTCCGATGCTTCAAAGGGAGCGGTCCAAATCCCCGGTACAAGGCCCAATCCGCTCACCTTATGCTCGAGCGCGGCGAGACCCTGAGGAAACAAAGTCGCGTTCGGAGTCGTGTATTCTCCCCGTGCATATTGATAGCCTTCGTCAATGTGGAAGATGTTATAGCCAAGGGATTTCAGATGCTCCGCTTCCCACTCGGCATTAGTCAGGGCAGCTGCATCGTTTAACCCGAAATAGTGTGCCGTCCAGCTCCACCAGCCCATCAATGCAGGAGCCGACGTTCTGGCATGATGAATCTCTCGAATCAACGAACCATATGTCTCCAGCTGCCGATGATAATCCGTGGCCAGACTGAAGAGCACACGCTCCGAGGATAGCTCTGCACCAGGGGCGACCGGCAGGCTCAACTCCACCCGATCCTCAAGCGCGGAATGCTCCAGAGAATTTTCCTTCTCCATTTCGGTCGTCCCTGTTGAATCGACTTCGTAGGCGGTGGGATGAGTGGTGTTGCCGGGAGCGCCCGCCAGATGAAGCCGCAGAATCGTGAGAAAACGCTCCGAAGTGAGCGCACCAAAAAACAAGCTCTCATGGCTCCGCCGATTGTAAATGAGCTGACTGCCGACGCCGCGATGCATCCGCTTTGCGGCATCCGCAAAGTTGCGGATGGTAATCGCTGGCCGGTCCTCGCTGAAGCTGTCGGAAAGAACTCGATCGTCAAGGGCCGGTCCTCCCAGATCGATAATCGATCCTTCTGTAGCTTCCAGGCAACGAATGCTTTCGACGTGAACGTCCTTACCGGTCGCATTCCGAACCGTTACCTGGATATCGCCGAAAGGCTCGCTGGAGTAGGCGCGCAGGTGATAAATCAAGTCTGGCTGCCCGCTTAGTCCTGAGTAGGTGACTTGCCAGTCTGTCGCATTCCCCAGATAGCCCTGAGCTTGCGAGTGCTCAACGGCATGCCGCGGATAATCGGACGCATGAAGCCAGTGCCCATCCACCTCAGCCCCTACTCCGGCTCGCAACGCATAAGCATCGGATACTGGCATCGCGATGGTGTATGTGCCGTCTGCCGGATTGACCATAATTTGTAAACCGTGGTCTTCGCCGGGCGATTGCGCCTGGAGCGTCGCAACGCCGCCGCCGACAAGCAGCAGAATTGCGGCAAATCTGACCGCATACACCATGCTCTGCCCGATTCTGTAGTTGGCCACCAATTCCTCCACTTAGATTGAGAAGTATTTTTGCTGCGGCCGTTTTCGACCGGCAAATCGACGATGGCAGAATTGAGCTGTCAAGGAAGAATTGCCTTGATTCCTGTGATCTCGCAAAAATCGACTAATGCCGGATATAGCTCTTCGCCATAGCCCAGGCATGCATATTCATTGGTCCAATGCTGGAGCAAAGCTTCGATGTCGCAATGCGCGGTCACGAAGCCGTGGGGCCAGAATGGTATGCCACATTCGTTGAGCCGATTTTCTATCTGATCGGGTGTGGGCTCGAAAATGCTGGCTCTAGTAATGACCATTTGAAACTCACCGTTCACTCTGCCGAGGCGGGCCAACACTCCTTCTCCCACTTTGCATATCAACTTTATTGAGAGGCCGCCCGCTTCGCCTTCCGTAGGAATGCCGTGTTCCGAAAAGCCGGCAGGACCCAGCTTGCTCGCCAAAGAAGGTGGACAAGCGCCATCCCCAATGATTTTGATTTCTCTTGTTTTCTTGTCAACGTGCTGAAGATCGCCGTAATACACCCTTTCCTTGCTCAACTTGGTAAGCAGGAGAACGGTCAAAGCCGTATTGAAATCGCCCAGCGTCGAAGTGCCAACTCCATCCTCAAGCATCATGCTCTGCGCAAAACAAGTGGCAGAATAATCGCCGGCCAGACCAGGAAAGGATTGAATCGTGTAGAAATCAAACTTCTCTTTGGCTACAACTTTTTTCAGAGCAAGATAGAGACGCATTGAGCGCTCGGTCACTGCGTTTCGGTCGGGTTCCTTGCCAAATAACTGCTTCAGCCGTGGCTGCAGGTCATTCAGTTCATTTGAGGAAATTCCTTCAGCGGCATGCTTCAGTTCCGAGGTGTCTCGGGAATCGATATCTACGCCAAACATTCTCATCCATTGCGAAGGATCGGCGGCGCCGCAGGTTTGCCCCATCCCGCGACCGCCAAACGTACCAATGGTTGACATATTTAAGAAGTTCTTCAGATGCGAAGATCGAGCATAGCTGACGATTGTGCTCACGGTGTCTGGTTCCTCCACGCCTCCGTATACAAATTTGTGCGCGACACCGATTTCGAGCAAACCTCCGTGCAACACCAATCCTCCGACGGGCCGCCAGCCTTGAGAGCCGGGGTGCGTCCATAGAAGCAAGCCTTTGCCGCTTGCGCAATAATCACGAATAGCGCCGACCATGTGCGCGGCCCAAACCCAGGTCCCGGAAAATAGGACGACCGCATCGATGGCATCGTCGCATTTCATTTTCTTGAATGCGGCGCGAGCTTCTTCTTTGCTGGCGACAACAATGCCATGCTCAATTACTTTCAGACCCGCCGCAACCAGTGCACTCTTGGCGAGCTGAACCAATGCGTCATCGATGAACGGGGTGCCCATTGGATCTTTTAGACCATCTTTGTGAACTCCGAAAACTATGAAGCCGATTGTCGCTTGGATCACCGTTCCTCCTGTGTTCGGTCTCTTAAACCTTCAGTCGCTTGCGATCGCCGTGAGCGCTGAACGCAACTTACGGTACTGTTCGGCTTGTTGCGCATAGGCTGCCGCAAGCGCAGGGTCGGGTGATACCGCGGAAACATCGCGAACCACGAGTTCCACAGCTTCCCGCAAGCTGCCGTATTCTCCGGATGTGACTCCGGCGAGTATGGCTCCGCCGAGACACACTGCCTCTGGGCACTCCATTACGTGCAGCCGCCGACCCGATAATGCAGCCCGCAACTGGAGACCCAGAGCCGACCGCGAGCCTCCGCCAGTGACGTAGACATCCCGAAACTCTCCCACAACGTTTGCCAGAATGTCGGTCATCTGCGCCAGTTCACAGGCGAGCCCTTCGAGGATGCCTTTGTAAATCTGGCTTCGTGTTGTGTTCGGGCTCAAGCCGGAAATGATTCCGCGTGCGTGCGGGTTGAAGTCAGGATTGCAGGTACCGATCAAATTGGGAGTAATGCAAAGACCCGTTGGGCCCGCTGGCGATTCTCGTTCCAGTGTCGCGTAATGGATGGACTCCGCGTAAAATGACTCCTCGTCCGGAGCGAGGACGCGTCCCCCGTACCATTCTCCGTACAACAGATCGTGGAACCACTTGATCATGATTCCAGATGGAAAATAGGCCAGCGTGACGAACTTATCCGGAACCACGTGACAATAGGAATTGAGAGAAGCCGCAAGCGCCGCATCCGTTAAGCTGGGCTGATCGGACGCCGCCAATAGACATTCATAGGTGCCCATCGAGTGCGCCACGCGGCCCGAACCGATAGCGCCAACTCCCAATGCACCGCAGGGTTGATCGTGCCCTCCCAGCACTACCATCGTTCCTGGCAAGAGACCGAGTTGACTGGCCGCGGATGGATCTAATTTTCCCGCAATCGTTCCAGCAGATACGGGAGCGGGCAAGGATTCGGCAGTTATTTCTGTGGCGGTGAGAATTTCTTCGGACCAGCGGCCCTGCCGTATATCAAATGCCAGATAGCGGGAGGCGAGAGAATAATCGATATAAGCGGGTAGTCCCAGTCGCGAAAGAACATAACCAATCACACTAAGGAAACGAACCGAGGGAACAAAGATATCCGGCCGGTGCTTACGCAGCCAAAGAAATTTCGGGAGCGGATACATGGGGTGAGCGACCAAGCCGGTGATTTCGAAAAGCCGTTTTCTTCCGATTGTTCTTTCTAGCCACACCGTTTCTTCTGTGGCTCGATTGTCCTGGTTGAGAATGGCGGGAGCGATTGCTTCGTTACTTCCATTTACGGGGACGAAAGTTTCGCCGTGCGAATTCAGGCATAGTGCTCGGACAGGATCGGAAGGATTCTTATATACGGCTTGCGAGCAAAGGCAAACCGCCTGCCAAAAGCGCTCAGGATTTATCTCCGCGTGCGAAGGAGCGGGGAACTCCGGTGTGTACGCGCAGGCGTGCTGGGCAAGTATCTTGCCGGTCAACTCAAACACCACCGCTTTGCATCTGCTCGAACCGATATCAATGGCAAGCAAACTCATGATGGATTTCGACTCCCGCTTGCGTTTACCGCAGAAGTGTTTCGAGCCGCCGGACTACCCGCGAGCATGTTTCGCCAGTCGCGTACTCGAACGGATCGATCGTCGCCCATTGCGGCCGCCATAGCGGGTTCACGCCGGAACCTGCAGTCAGATTCAACTCGCTATAGCCTCCGCCCTCAAGGACTGCGAGATATCCCTAATTGGCCGACAGGCGGAATCCGGAGCGGCCGTCCATCACATTCTTGTTGCGCAAGACCGCCTGTGTGCTCGGGAACCCAATGTCGTCATTTTGTGATCGCTTGAAATTCTGTGGTCACCGCTCCGTCAAGAGCCGCACGCGCCTGTTCAAGGAAAGCGCTCATGTTGTCGGCCTGGAAAACATTGCGGCCAAAGAAGACACCAGCCGCTCCCGCGATCGCAACTTCGCGGACCACATCAAGCGCGTGTTTGTCCGAGGCATGACGGCTTCCACCGAGCACCAGGATTGGTATGGGACATTTCTCCACTACCGAACGCATTGAAGTTGTTTCCCCGCTGTAGTCGGTCTTCACGACATCCGCACCAAGCTCGACTGCCATACGAGTGTGCAGATTCAGCCATTTGGGATCACCTGGATTCTGCACATTCTTCCCCCGCGCGAGAGATTCAACAATCAGCGGGATTCCAACTCGTTCACATTCGCGGGCGATTTCGGCGTTGCGAGTAATCTCCTTCATCTCGAACTCGGCATCGCCCGTACCCACGACGAGATAGGTGAGAACGGCATCTGCGCCGTGTCGTAACGCTTCCTCGGGGCGTGCGAGAAGCGAACTGTGCAGCGCGCCGGTTCCATTTTGCCCAATCGCGGACCAAACCGTGGTCCAATCGAGGCGGACAATTAGAGCAGGCATTGGACCGAGTGTTGGTGAGTTCGCGAATTGGCGAAGGAGTCCAAGGTTTAGCAGCAATGCATCGACTTTGGCGCGGGCGAATTGGCGAATCTTTCCTAAGGGGTCTTCGGTTCCAGGAATCGGCCCCAGTACCAATGCGTGATCGAAAGCCACTACCAGAGCTCGGCGCTCCGAGCCTCCGAGCACACGATTCAAGCGAATCCTCATGCCGCAATCGCTCACAGTTCCCTCACGCCTTCGCTCGCACTAAGACGGAGTTCAAATTATCCGGCCCGCGAGCGATTGTCAACCTACTTGCTTGAATGTGCTCGCTTGTGCGGCGTTTTGCGCGTTTCCTGGGACTCCGCAACTACCACTTCGACCCCCGCCTCGCGCAGACCCTTGACGTATCTTGGATCGGTGCCGGAGTCGGTTACGAGCACGTCGATGTCCGCCACCGGGCCGACGTATGCGAAGCTCTGAGTGCCAAACTTACTGTGGTCGGCCAACGCGATCCTCGTTTTTGCGGCTCTCGAGATCATCTTCTTGATCTGTGCTTCGGCGTGGTTTGCGGTCGAGACTCCATACGAAATATCGATTGCGCTCACTCCCATAATTGCCTTATCGAGCCGAATTTCGGCGAGTGCACGCTGGGCCCATTCGCCAGAAAAGTAAAAGGTATCCTTCTGAAGATCGCCGCCGGTGCACAGGACGGTCACACCTGAGCTTCTTTGCAACTGGCAAACAATCGTCGGAGAATTTGTCACGACGGTCAGCCGATTCCGCTGATTTAAGCTACGGGCCAACTCAAATACCGTGGTGCTTCCCTCGAGAAAGACGGTCTCGCCATCAAGCACCAAATGTTCGGCCGCGCGCGCAATCGCATGCTTTTCGACGCTATGGCTGTGCGATAACGCCTCGTAGGAAGGTTGGAAGTTGGTGCTGGACATGCGGGAAACCGCTCCCCCATGAGAACGCACCAGAACGCCATCCTGCTCCAAGGCTGCCAAGTCTCGCCTCACCGTCGCGGCCGTAACCCCCAGAGCGGCGCAGAGGTCGGAAGCGGCAATGGTACGTTGACCGGAAAGTATCTCTTGGATGCGAAATCTACGTTCTTCTGCGAGCATAATGTCTGCGCTCTCCTGGCTGCGCTAAGCTGGTGAGGAACGGTGGCTCCGCGGCACCAATTGTATTTCGGATGTGGACGATTTGTATCGTAAAAAGTATATCTGTTGGAATCACAATCGATCAGAAACAAACAATTCGGTTGACAATCGGGCAAGCTATCGGTAGATTCGCGCAATTGTGAAGCGAAAGGCGACCGACATCGGAGTGGCGGGAACGATACACGGCAATAAGAATAAGCTCAGCAAGACCAGCACCGCGAATGCTTGTGGGATTCTTGGCGTAAGGCACCGTTGTGGTGCAGCCTAGAACTCTTACGATCTTGCCCTATGGCCATGAAGACTGAAACAAAGCCGCACCTGACGCGCGCTTTCGGTTTACTTCCTGCCACGGCTCTGAACATCGCGAACATGGTTGGGATCGGGCCTTTCATCACAATTCCACTATTGATGGCTTCCATGGGCGGCCCCCAATCCATGCTGGGCTGGCTGACGGGTGCGTTCATCGTTGTGTCCGACGGTCTGATCTGGAGCGAACTTGGGGCGGCGTTGCCAGGCTCCGGGGGCAGCTACCATTTTCTTCGCGAGGCCTACGGCCATGAGAGTTGGGGTCGCCTGATGGCTTTCCTTTTCATCTGGCAATTCGTTCTGAGTGGGCCTTTGGAGATCGCATCCGGAATGATCGGATTCGGAAACTATTCTACATATCTCTGGCCAGGATTGAACGGTCGCGGCCAGCAATACGTGGCGGTTGCCGTAGGCCTGTTTGCTTTGTTCCTCTTGTGCCGAAAAATCACATTCTTAAGTAAGGTCGCGCTTACTCTTTGCATTGGCACGGTGCTCGCGATGGTGACCATTATCGTCACCGGTTTCCCTCACTTCGATGCCCACAGGGCGTTCGATTTTCCTCGAGGAGCGATGACCTTCAACCGTGGCTTTGTGCTCGGCCTCGGCAGCGCCACTCTGATCGCCGTGTACAACTATCTGGGATATTACGATGTGTGTTATATCGGCGACGAAGTGCAGAATCCTTCTTACGTAGTGCCGCGCTCCATTTTGTATTCGCTCGCAATCTGCTGCGTGGGATATTTGGCGCTGCATCTCGCCTTGATCGGAGTGGTGCCGTGGCGGGAAGGAATTCATTCGAACTTTATCGTTTCTGACTTCATGGAACGCCTATATGGCAGGCGCGCCGCAATCGCGGTAACAATTTTGATCCTCTGGTCGGCTTTTGGTTCCGTGTTCGCGCTTCTCTTGGGTTATTCGCGAATTCCTTATGCGGCTGCCATCGACGGCTATTTCTTCCGTCCGTTTGCGCAACTGCATCCTACGAAAAACTACCCGCAAGTTTCTCTTTTGGTTCTGGGCAGTGTATCGATTGCGGCCGCGTTCCTTAAGCTTGATCAACTCGTCAGTGCGTTGATCACCACTAGAATTGTGGTGCAATTTCTGGGGCAGCTATTTGCCATTCCACTCTTGCGCCGAAAACTTCCGGATAGCGCGCGGCCATACAAGATGTGGTTTTATCCCGTCCCCATTGTCATTGCTTTCTTTGGCTGGGCGTATGTCTTTCTGACCTCGGGCTGGCTCTACATCCAGATTGGTTTATTCACCCTCTTAACCGGCGTTCTGGTTTTCTTCATCTGGGCGAAGTGGAAAGCTACATGGCCGTTCAAGCCGAGTCAGGATTCTGGATTCTGAATGACGCCCACCTCGAGATCGCGCGCATTCCAGGAGCAATCCGTGATTACAAATAATTTCCGTGGTTTCCGGCTCTCCGGAGAGGTGCTCGGCCGAGCCCGCCCCGTCCAGAGCGCAACTCTGTTGATAATCTGCGCCCTGATCCTAGTTGAGGGCTGTTTCGGTTCTTCCGACCCGGCTAGGCCTTCTCCGGTAGCTGCTCAGATCGAGGGCTTATCCGTGGTCGTTCAGCCGAGCGACGGCACATATGAAATCCAAACAGGAAATGGCGGCCACAGTGTCATTCACGCAAGAGTAGCGGCGGAGATCGATCACAAGTGGTTTGAATCGACGGACTACCCCAAACATGAAATATCTCAATCAACTTTTGACGATCCTCTCGGACACGGCAAGAGCATAACAATGACTTCGTCCGGACTTCCGAGTGTGCCCGATCTCGCCTACACATTACAAATCTATGATGGGAGAGCTTTTGGTGTCATCGAGGCCGAGGTACACAATCACACAGGCAATCCAGTGACAATCCAAAGTATCCGAAGCGTCGATGCTATCGGGGAGACAATTATCGATCTTGGTGGCACGCAGAAGAGCGACCGAGTTCTCTCGGACAGTTTCAGCGAGGATTGGCCTCCATTGCAGATTTACGATTTAGGAAGAGCTCCCAAGGGAATGCACCGGGCCGTCGGCAGCCAACTTATATATAACCGGGAGAACAAGCTGAGCTTGTTTATGGGTGCTCTCACTTCTACTCGCTTCCTTACCATCATTCATCTGCAAACTCGATCCTCATCGCCGGATGGCCCTGGCATCGCTTCCTACACTGTCGATTCAACCGGCACAACCGAGATACAAGCAACCGATGATGAATCCGGCTTGCGTGAGGGGCCGGCGGAAAACTTGATTGAACTAAGCGTTCCCCTTCCCGCGGGCGAATCAATAACTTCAGAACGAGTGATGTTCGCCGCCGGCAAAGACTATCATTCGCAACTTGAAACTTATGGCGCAGTGATTCGAGAGCTGCATCACAGTCGCGTCAGCGCAGACAGCATGCTTGGATGGTGGAGTTGGACGGCTTTTTACACGAAGATCACCCAAGGCGGTGCGCTTACGAACGCTCAATGGCTGGCCGAGCACCTGAAGACGCTGGGTTACGACTATTTTCATTTTGACCTGGGTTACGCATACGCTCGCAGTGAATATGCAACACCCAATGCCGCTCAGTTCCCCGGCGGCATGTGGGACCTTACTCACCGCATCTGCCGATTGGGATTGAAGGTAGGAGTTTGGACCGCTCCTTTTGAAGTGGGCGAGCGGGCATGGATTTACCAGCACCATAAAGATTGGCTGGTGCATAACGCGCACGGCGATCCGATTTCGATTGGAAACGCCGAAGAGGTGGAGGGCGAACGCCTGTTCGTCTTAGACGTCACTCATCCTGATGCCCAGGAATATCTACGGCAGACGTATCGTACGCTGGTCCGGGAATGGGGCGTGCGCTACATCAAGCTCGACTTCATGGACAACACGGCAATCGAAGGTTATTACCATCGACCGAACACGACCGCACTCGAAGCGCAGCGGATTGGGCTCGATATTATCCGAAAGACGGTCGGCGCAGATGTGCTCCTCGATAAAGATGGAAGTCCGATGTTGACCCCTGTTGGCCTGGTGGATGAAGGACGTATCTCGCAGGACACGGGCCATGCGTTTCTGCGGAGCAAAGAAGCTGCTCCGGGCATCGCGGCGCGTTACTACATGCATCGCAACTTTTTCATCGATGACCCGGACGCATTCACGGTTTCCCGGCAGATGCTTGAAGAGCGAACCATTCAGGCCCCACTTACATTGAGTGAGGCTCAGGTCTCGATCGCACTGGCGGCGGTTTCCGGCGGAATGTTCGAAATTGGCGACGACCTTCCAATACTAGGGAGTGATCCGGAACGCCTGGCATTGGTCAAGAACCCTGATTTGCTTGCAATGGTGAAACTTGGGCGGGCCGCTCTGCCTCTGGATCTCCTGACTTATGCAGATAAGGATGAGCAACCGAGCGTTTTCCTGCTGCGCGAAGATGCACGCCAGTCCATTCTGGCAGTCTTTAACTGGACGGAGCAGCCGAGTTCACGCACTTTCACCACTTCCGATCTGAAGCTTCCAGCAGAACATTTGTACAAGTTATTTGATTCGTTCGTGGAAGCCCAGCCGTTGGCGATGGACCACGAAACGCTACGCCTGGAGAATCAGCCCGCGCACTCCGTCAAGGTGATCAAGATTATTGATACTTCGATTCCGACGGCCCCGCCCTCCATCACCTTCCAAGTGCCGTCTGAAGCAAGAATTGGAGAAGAAATTGAGCTCTCCAGCGTAGCGTCAAGCGATGGAGTCCCCGCGCTGGCCTATCATTGGGATTTTGGCGATGGAGTAACCGCCGATGGCGCAATCCTCACTCACGCATATAGCGCTGCCGGAAATTACGCAGTGCGATTTACAGCCGAAGGTCTTGATGGCGTGTCCGCTGAGAAGACATTTTCGATCGCGGTCAGCGGAGCGGTGCTTCTTTCGTCTCCTCGTCGTTACGCCGAGCCGCACGAATAGCTGCACTACAAGAGACGCTGCCGCAGACCGTAATGGCAACTCGAACCCGAGAAACGCCGATATCACCCTACCTCGGGACGACCATCAACGAAGCTCGCCGGAGGGCCAGACGATTCGCGATTTTCAACCCCCTTCGGCTGGCGGCAGAGGGGCTGGCGTGGTCTCGCAGGGCCAGAGAATCCAAGAAGATTTCAGCCAATACCCTACGCAATGTTTGACTTTTGACCCCCAAGGATGAAATGATTAGGCTATATTGAGCGGACTGCATTTCCCCGCTCCGCACTCTTCCTTATAATGTCATAGGAAGTTGCCTTCCACGTATTCTCACCTCATCGAGAGGGGGCCAAGTATGACGCCCGTGGCAACGGCCAAGAAACTCAGCAAGTTCGATCCTAAGACATTCCTTTCGACCATCAATGGTGGTAGAAAGATCGAAGCCATTCCCAAAAAGCAGACGATCTTTGCTCAGGGCGACTCGTCCGACGCTGTCTTTTATATAAAGGACGGAAGGGTAAGACTCACTGTCGTGTCCAAGACCGGCAAGGAAGCCACAATAGGCGTCCTAACCAAGGGCGATTTCTTCGGAGAAGGGTGCCTTACAGGGCAGCCTCTCCGCCTGAGCTCGGCAACCGCAATGACCGATTGCTCCGTGATGAGAATTGACAAGAAGTCCATGATCGAAGTGCTGCACCGGGAGCACGCGTTTTCCGATATGTTCGTGGCATACTTGCTGATACGGAACATCCGATATGAAGAGGATTTGGTTGATCAGCTCTTCAATTCCAGCGAAAAAAGACTGGCCCGGATATTGTTGCTGCTGGCTCATTTCGGCAAGGACGGTAAGCCCGAAACTCTGATCCCCAAGATAAGCCAAGAGACCCTGGCAGAGATGATAGGCACAACGCGCTCGCGGGTTAGCTTTTTTATGAACAGGTTTAGGAAATTGGGGCTCATTGATTATCATGCCGGCGACGCATTGCAGGTTCACAGTTCACTTCTCAACATCGTGCTCCACGACTAGAACTTCATTCCGCAGAATGTGACTCTCCTCTCGCCGCCGGCGCCTGTGAAACTACAACCCACCTTCAACGTTTGTTCAGGATGACGGCTCGATGGCAATCGAGCCGCCCCTGACGCCTAAGCCTGCTTCTTCTTCTCTTGATCGTGTTTTTCCTGTTCCGACTGCGGACTCTTGGACTGTCCGCTCGGGTCCTGCTGTTTGGGCGGTGCTGGCTGGTTCGGCTGGTTTCCAGATTTCTGCTCCGGGCCCGGCTTCTGTTCGTCGGTATGTTGGAGCTTGCGGTTTTCTTGATCTGACATTGTTTTCTCCTTTGGATAGTCTTTTGATGTTGGGAGTTCAATGATGGCCGTGGCGGCTTCGCTCCCGGTGGTTCGTCGCGTGCCGAGGTAGTCACCTGATAAATGTCCGCGCTATGCGGCCGTTTCCAACTTTAGCCACGCCAACGACGGTATCCCCAACCTCCGCCACCGAGCAAGAACACCACCAACAGAACGATCAATAGGGTTTCCATAACGTTACCTCACTAGTAAAAGGAAGCTAGACCGACCTTTATAACGGCCGTCTCACGTCTTCACTACGTAACATGATAGAAGTGGCCGATACGGATGTCTGGTCTGATTAGACCACTTTGGCGCTCGATTTACGCGGCGCGCCTTGAAGGATTGTAAGCAGATTCACGTTATGATTCGTAGGCGGTTTTCGCCCCAACTCTTTCGTGCCAAAGTTTGCCCCAGCTCGATGGATGCGATTGCTGTTGAAGTCGCTTGGCCCCGGCGTTATCACCGGGGCTGCCGATGATGACCCTTCGGGCATTGCCACATACTCTATTGCGGGCGCACAGCTTGGAACCAAGCTGCTCTGGACCGCGCTCCTGACGTGGCCGCTGATGGCTGCGGTTCAAATGATGTGTGCCCGCATCGGCAAGGTGACGGGACAAGGCTTGGCTGCGAACTTCAAGCGGCGATTTCCAAGTTGGTTGCTGCTCGTCGTCGTCACGGCCCTGCTTGCGGCCAACACGATTAATATCGGAGCGGACCTCGCGGGCATGGCGGATGCGGCCGAAATGTTGTCGGGGCTCAATTCGCACTTGTTGGTAGTGCTTTTCGCACTCCTAATTTCGTGGGCGACGATTCGGCTTCATTATCACCAGATAGCGAACGTGCTCAAGTGGCTGGTGTTGGTGCTCTTCGCCTATCCGGTCACCGCGTTTGTGGTGGGGGCTGATTGGGGCCGAGTGGCAAGCGCGACCCTCGTACCGTCGATGCCGCACACCAGGGATGAATGGTCGATGCTGGTGGCGATTCTCGGCACTACGATCAGTCCGTATTTGTTTTTCTGGCAGGCAAGTGAAGAAGTTGAAGAGGAAAAAGCGGCAGGGCAGCGTACGCTCGCTCAACGGAGAGGAGCAACACTCAAAGAACTTGAGCTGAGGAACTTTGACGTTGGCGTTGGAGCATTTTTCTCGAATATGGTCATGTTTTTTATCATCCTGACCACTGCGATCACCCTCCACCGCCACGGCATCACGCACATCGAGACCACCCGCCAAGCCGCCGAAGCCCTTCAGCCGCTCGCCGGCAAGTTCGCTGCGACCCTGTTTACCCTCGGCATTGTCGGCGTGGGATTTCTGGCCATTCCGACGCTGGCGGGATCGGTGGCATACGCATTCGCGGAAACCCTCGGGTGGCGTCAAGGCCTGGACAAGGAATTGAAGCGGGCGTGGGCGTTTTACGCTCTTATTCTCCTCTCAACCGGAGTGGGCGTAGGACTCGACTTCATCGGCATTAATCCAGTGAAAGCGCTCTACTGGACAGCGGTCATCAACGGATTGTTAGCGCCCTTCCTTCTCGTCGCAATCCTGGTCGTCGCTTCGGACAAGAAACTGATGCAGGGCCAACCGAGTTCCCGCTTGGGATGGATCGTCGTGGCGATTGCGACAGTGGCAATGTTCGCCGCAGGCATAGCCATGTTTGCCGTATAGGCTGCCGATCACGCAGCCGAGCCGCAGCTCGCCGGATCCGCGTGGCCATTCTCAGAACTGTGCATTTTGGACCAGCCGAACCATTCTTTCCGAGCCTGTGCTGTAGCCATCGGGAGATGAAACGTCGCAGCAGCTCTGGCCTCTCTGAAAGAGACGATCGAATATGACTCACGTTGCCAAATAAGCCGACACCCAAACTGCGTAAAGTTCCCAGCCTCCCCTGTCGTACCCCCGGGGTATCTTTCGGAAAGTGATCAATTTTGATCAGACAGGCGTTTCTATAGTTCGTAAATTTTGTGATCATGGGCGCAGTCTAGCCGACGGAGGCTGTTTCCATTCGCATCGTCACCACGTTGTGGCGGGATGTGTCGTGTCCTGCGTGTGCTGCACGTCGGGCAACGGCAAGCCAAACCCAAGCTTGTAACCATCCATGAGGAGATACGGCCATGGAATCCCCCACGTTGTTGTGTATCGACGACCTTCCCCAAGCCCTGGAGCTTCGCAAAACCACCCTGGAATCTCACGGATATTGCGTCAAGATCGCCTCGAGCAGCTACGCCGCAATGCAGCTGTTAGAGGAAGCGTCGATCGCCGCCGTTCTGCTGGAGTACAAACTGGAAGGCATGGACGCCGAAGCGGTAGCCTGCCACATCAAGCAACGCTTCCCCCACCTTCCGATCGTCCTGCTTTCCGCGTACTCCGAGTTGCCCGAGCGAATCCTGTGGCTGGTGGATGAATACGTGATGAGGAGCGAACTGCCCGAACGTCTGGTGCCGATCATCGAACGAGCGACGCACCCGTCCAGGCTCGCGTCACATTCTAACGAACGGTACCCGAGCAGCGGAGCAGTATAACCGTTCTGCTTCGACCGCCGATTCGTGGTATGTAGGGAAACCCACACTTTCCTGAGATCCAGGCGAGCGATCACATCGCAAATGAATCAAGAACAGCGAATCGTGCCTCAGGATTAGCGTTGAAGACGGGCGGTCGTGAGGGTCCGAATGTCAGTCACCCAACACTAACCCATGACCGCCCTAATAAGGGCCGTCCGCCTTTTAGGGGACTGCCGCATTCAAGCAGATCCCAGAGTACTGCTCCCAGATATGGTGTGACTGTTCAAAGTTGCTCACTTCCCCAAGATCGAAGAAAAGGGTTTGCCCTTCCCTTCCGTCGTCTAAGTGTTTCTCCTTCCGGACCCGGCATGCCCTCGGGGAGGGAATAATAGGCATGCCAACCACGGGTATTTCCGAACGGGATGAACGTAGGCGATCTGCGCGGGTTGGCCGTCCATAGCGACGGCGGCCGTTGAACTTTAAATTGTCAAAACTGTGCAGTGTGGACCAGCCGAGCCATTCTTTCCCAGCCTATGCTGTAGCCATACGGAGGAGATGAACAGTCGCAGCCATGGGCGCTGTTCAGACCTCTCTAGAAAGAAGCGATGGAAATGACCCATATCACCCGTAATTCGATACCCAAACTGCCTAAAGCTCCCCAACCGCCCTTATCACACCGCGGGGCGGCTCCTGACTCGGACCGTGCCAGGAGGCCATCGCTCGCCGAGCCCTCGGCCACCGGCCAGGAACTGACTCCCGGAGATCGCGTGGAAGGCTTAGGCGACTTCGGCAAGCCGACTGGAGAATTCGGCACCGTTCAACGGGCGAACGAAGATGACGCGGAAGTCAAATGGGATGATGACGGTCGTGCCAGGGTCCACCAGCCATCGCTGAAGAAGGTTTAGCCAGCCGTCGATGATCGACAAGTCGGCTACCACGAAGTCCGTGCAGGACGAAGCGAACCAACGGGAAACTCCAAAATAGGTCGGCATCGACGTACTGAGGGCAAAAGAGCGGACCTGGCCGCAGACACAACCGTGGCGCAGATGGGCTGGGGCAACGCCACGGCGGCGGCTACCGGATAACTCAAACCGGACACCTTACTCGCTAACAAAACCGTACATTTTAGCTTGCTACGAACAGGCCAAGGAAAGGACGGTCACCGCCGGCCGCGCCGTCCCAGAAAGGCTGCGCCGAGCGCTCCGCCCAGACCACCCAGAACAATGAAGGCCAGGAACCCGAAAATCAGCGAAGCGACCATGATGAATGCGAACCCATCGGGGGATTTTACGAACTCCAGGACCGGCTGGACCCCAGGGCCAGGATAGCGCGTAGCCGCCTGCTGGAACTTCTCAATCATTTCGCTTCGCAGTTCCGCGCCTTTATGCAGCACCGATACGGCCAGCGTCTCGAGAATGGTCGACATGCCGAAGAGCAGCACGCCCCCCAGAGCGCCGAGCCTGGCTCCCGCTCCGGCCCGGATGTCAGTTCCCCGGCCCCGAGAAAGAGCGACCGCCAGAAATCCGGCGCCGAGAGCGGCTACGAACGGATTCAAACCGAGGAACATCAGCACCACAGCGACAGCCGCCGCGAGAGCGCACGGCTGCAAGGCGTGAAACCAGCGCGCCGGAAGGGTGCTTGCCGGGATGGCCGGAAATCCCGGCAGCGCTGCGGCATCCAGCCTTGCTACGGCTCCATCGCCGGCACGCTCGGGTTCCGCCGGCGCTTCGGGAATGGCGACGCGAATCTGCGGCGCGCCGCACTCCGCGCAAAATGGCTTGCCATCTTCAACGCTGTCGCCGCACTTGTGGCAGGGATGATCCATCAGGGACTATGAAAGGCTTGCTTGAAGGTATCGCACGATGAACGGCAAGCGCAAGGAAGCGAGTTGCAGATCAGATCAGTTTCGCCCGGTCGAATTCCGGAATCTTGGCGTCTCGCTAGAGATCGCCCTGCTTGCCGCGCGTGTGAACGTAAACCAGAGCGAAGGTTGAGCCGCCGCGTCCTTCTTTCGGTTCGATGGCGACCACGCGCTGGTTGTCCTCCGTGCCGACTTTCAACTCGGTGACGGGTCCGGTGTTGTCGCCTTCGCACTTCAGTTGGGTGGAGTGTTTGTCGTCGATGTCGGCGTGGGCATCGCCGCCGTGTTCAGAGGTGTGGCATTCTAGAATCTTGCCGTATTTCTTCTTCAGCTTGTCCCGATAGTAGGCGATGACTTTATCGGGCGCGTCATCGGATTCGTATTTCGCGACCACAATTTTGAAGCCGAAGGCTTCGGTGAGAAGGCCGAGATTGACGGGATCGCTATCGTCCTTGTAGCGGCGTGGGCGCGCTCCGGGATAGAGTGGTAATCCGGCCTTGCGAGCGTCGGCGTCGTTGCCCAGGTGCAGGTCGCCAACGGAGCTTTGGATATCGAGATGTTTGTTTTCATCGCTGTCTGATTTCTGAGACTGGGCGGCGCATGGAATTGTCAGGGCGATGCCGAATGCTAAAGCTAGGATATAAGAGATCGATCGAATCATGATTTCCTCCTTAAGGAAATCCCTCAGGGGCTAAAGCCCGCATTTCTATTGGCTCTTGGCGGCACGGCTGAAGCCGTGCCCTTCCCGAGCGAGTCATGAGACAGCATCCTAAATGTCGGCGTCTTTGCCGTGAGTGCGCACGTAAACCAGCGAGAAGCTCGATCCCTTGCCTTGCGGTTCGACCGCTACGATGTGCTGATCGTCATTCCTGCCTACCTTGAGTTCGATGTTGCTGCCGTGGTCGCCTTCGCAGGTTAACTCATTCGAATCGTTTCCGGAACGGTGTCCGCTTTTCATGTCGAGGTTCAGATGGGAGGTGTGACATTCGAGAACGTCGCCATATTTTTTCAACTGGTCCTTGTAGAACGACAAGACCTTCGCCGGAGCATCGTCGGACTCATACTCCAGGGCGACGACCTTTAGGCCGAAACCAAAGCCGGAGATATTGACGTTGGCGCTCTTGTCGCTGCCGTCGGAATCTTTCTCCTTCAAGCGCGCGCCCGGATAAACGGCCAAGCCGATGTCAGAGACATCCGCCTTTTTGCCGACGTGAATACCGCCGGCAAAAGTGTTGATGTCCACCTGCTTGTCTTGCCCGTTGGCCTCTTTCTTCACGTTCACACTGCATCCGGGCAAGAGCAGGAGTGCAGCCAAGCTCGCTCCGGCTGCTGCTGTGAGAAATGCAGAGAATTTATTCTTGCGCATGTTAAGACCCTCCACTGGCGACTTGCGCTGGACGCTCAATGCCGGCGCCGCGCTGGGCGACATTGGGAATGCTCACGGGCAAATGCCCGCGAATGGCGGTTTCTCCAAACAGCGCCGCGACCGCAGCCATCTCCGAAACCGTCGCATTGGAAAACGTACACATGTAATTCTCGATCTTCGGGAAGTCCGCCGCAAGGTATGGGTTCCCCATGGCGACCACTGCGGTCTTTTCCGCAGCATGGTCCAGCAACTGCCGCAGCAGCGCACCGGTAGCATCGGCCATCGCAACCGTGTTCCCCACTTTGCCCGCCGTCGGCACTACATAGACAGCGGCGACCACCGTCTTTGCTTCGTCCACTGCTTGCAGCACCTCGTCGCTCATCCCGGCGGCGATGCGCGGGTCCACGTAGATCACGCGCGCGTCAGGAATACGACCGCGAAACTCTCGCCCAAAGGCGCGTCCGGAGTCCGTCCGCACGTCGTCGGAGAACAGCACTGCGACGGTTTGATTGTGTGTCTCCTCCTGTGTTGTATACGGAAGTCCGGCCTTCGCGGTTCCCTTGGATTTCAGCGGCAGAACCTTGCCATTGTCGCGCACCAGCGTAATCGCCTCGTCGGCCACCCGCTGGCCGAAAGCCAGATTCGCCGGCTTGCCCACCACACTGGCGATAGCGTTCACCTCCACCAACCGGGCGTCCTGAAGACCTAAAGACGCCTTTGTCTTCAGGATCTTGAGGACGGAGCGGTCGAGGCGCTCGCGGGAGATTTCTCCCGAGCGAACCGCCTCCACCATCGCGTTGTAAGACGCGGGAAAGTCGGCGGGAATGAGCAGCAGATCGTTACCGGCCTTGAAAGCTTCCACGGCGGCCCGGCCGATGTTGTTCGAAAAAAGGTGTGTCAGGCCGGCCATGTCGAGCGCGTCGGTGACGATGATTCCCTTGAAGCCAAGCTGTTTTTCCAGCAGGTCTGAGACAATCCCCGGCGAAATTGTGGCCACATGGTTGGGATCGGAATCGAGCGCAGGAACGGTAACATGCGCCACCATGACCGAGTCGACCCCCGCTGCGATGGCCTGGCGAAAAGGCGGCAGTTCGACGGAATCGAGGTGATCCCGGTCGACGTTGACGCTGGCGACGCCAAGATGCGAATCGGTGGCCGTGTCGCCGTGACCGGGAAAATGTTTGACGGTCGTGAGCATTCCGCCTTCATGCGCGCCCTTAATATAGGCCACAACCAGATCGCCGACTTGCTTGGGATCCTCGCCGAACGAGCGGGTGTTGATGATGGGATTGGCCGGATTCGAGTTCACGTCGGCATCGGGAAAGAAATTCCAGTGAATCCCGATGGCGCGCGCCTCTTCAGCCGTGATGCGGCCGAAAGTCTCCGCGTCTTCCATTTTGCCATCCCCGCCAAAAGCCATGGCGTGCGGGAAGACCGTGGTTCCCATCAGTCGCATCGAAACGCCCCGTTCGAAATCCGCGGCAAACAGCAGAGGCAGCTTCGAGTCGCTTTGCAGCCGGTTGAGAAGTTCCGCAGCTTCGTAAGGCTCGCTGCGCAGAAGATAGGGACCATCCACATGCACCGTCATGGCGAACGACCCGACGTGATACTTGTGCATGGCCTCGCGCAGTTGCAGGTATTCCGGGTTTTCCACGTTGAGAAAGCTGGCGCGGCACCAGATCATAAACACCTGTCCGACTTTCTCTTCGAGCGTCAGCCTGTGCAGCGTCTTCTCCGCCCACTTTTCGCCGTCGCGGGTCAAATGAATGGGACCTGGGCGCTGATATCTATCCTTGGCAGAAGATGCTGTGGTGAGTACGAGAGCGGACAGGAACAGTGCGAGTGTGCGATGCATGCAGAGAACGATAGCAGAAGGCTGGGTTTATCCGCGAAAACCTGCGGTGAGTGAAGTTTCTGCCAGGGTCAGGGCATCGCGCTGAACTTGCGCTTCGTCGCCGAAGCCGCGCAGCCAGTGGACTTCCGGCTCGCGGCGAAACCACGTCATTTGCCGCTTGGCATAGTTGCGGTGAGCTTGTTGCGCCGCTTGCAGCGCCTGCTCGCGCGTGAGTTCTCCACGAAGGAATTGCACTGTCTGCTTGTAGCCGAGGGAAGACAACGAGCCAACACAGCCGTGCTTTTCAAGGAGTCGTTGCGTCTCTTCGACCAATCCAGATTCGAACATCTGTTGTGCGCGGCGGTTGATTCTGTCATACAGAGCCTGACGATCGGGATCGAGGCCGAGGCGCAGAATGCGGAAACCGCGGAGGGGATCGCGCCCGCGTTGTTGCCAGAGATCGGTCATCTTCTGGCGCGAAGCGAGGCAGACTTCGATGGCGCGGATGAGCTTGGGCGTGTCGTTGGCATGGATCTTTTCCGCGGCCGCGCGATCGAGGCGGCGCAGAATGCGATGAAGATAGTTCTCGCCGCGGCTCGCAGCTCGCTCGCGCAACCGCTCGCGCAGTTCTTCGGAGCGCTGCGGGCCGGGAAAAAGTCCTTCGAGCAGAGCGCGCAAGTAGAGTCCAGTTCCGCCCACGACGATGGGCAGGCGTCCGCGTTCTTTGATTTCTTCGAGCACTTGCCGCGCCTGGCGGGCGTATTCGCCTGCTGTAATGGGGTTCGCGGGATCGGCGCAATCGAGCAAGTGATGCGGGCTGCGGGCTCGTTCGGAGGACGTGGGCTTGGCTGTTCCAATATCAAGCCCGCGGTACATGGCGACTGAATCGCAGTTGATGATCTCGCCCTGGAATCGCCCGGCAAGCGCAAGAGAAAGCGCCGTCTTTCCGCTCGCCGTGGGGCCAAGCACAACTACCAGCAGCGGTTCAGGCTGCGCCGAGGCCACTGTCAGCGCAGGCTCCAATGGATGACATGCCAGTAGCGAATCACGGTGAGGACGAGCAGCAGGAAGGCGATAAGCAGCAGGCCGGAAGTTTCCGTGGCATAAATCGCGTGACGGTGCTTGTGGTCGGAGTCGTGCTGGCGTTGAGCGTTCACCACGAGGTAATTGTACGCCGCGCGAAAAGCGCCGCGAGTCCAGATCAGAGAAGAAAAACTAGGAACGCTAAAATACGTAGAATCAACTAGTTACATTTTTAGATCTGGCTAAAATATTGAAAACAAGGAATTTATCCGCAAAATATTCCATTAAAAGGACTTAGGTTAGCTTGACTGGATTGGGCTAGGCTAAGTGCTTTGGAATCAGCGGGCGTCCCGTAAAATATTGGATTTACAGGAGTTATCTCGTTGCTATTCAAATGTCAAAGATCTAATGCGGGTAGAGATAGGGTCTCAGGTTTGAGGATCGCAGTCAAGGAGAGTTTTGCGTGGGCGGTCACACCATCTTGAAGTGTCCCGTTTTTGCGGTCTGAAGAACGGCTACGCCGCGGGTGACTCCCAGGGCGACGACGGTAGGCCGACGGTCAGCAGAACATACGGTTTTCAGGAGTCTGCTGTTCTTCATGGATTGTCAACTCAAGCCGATAATCCTTCATTCCGAATTCCGGGGGCCCATTGGTAAATCGAGCGTGTTGACATCAACCGGAGATCCTACAAGAGTTAGGAATTGCCGCCTCCTGCCCTTTCGTGTTCTGAGAGAAGCTGTTAGGATATTTCTGTACTAAACCGTGCAAAGTTTGTTGGCGGTGTTGCCCAGGTTGGAGACAAATCTCGATCGGCCAGAGCACGCTGTTCCGGCCCGTTTTGCACATCGCAGAAATGCAAGGGAAACGCCGAAGTTTGGGGCGGTTCGGACAGGAATCGCGCTCTTTTGAGCAAAAGAGGCAATTCCACGGTATGCAAATCGCGCGCGAAGCAGCATAAACACTGGCGATTTCGCATCTTGTTGATTTGGCGAGTGGGGACGTAGTTCAGTTGGTTAGAACGCTGCCCTGTCACGGCAGAGGCCGCGGGTTCGAGTCCCGTCGTCCCCGCCATTCTTTTCAAAAGAGTTAGGCGGATTTAGTTGAAACCATCGAGGGCGCAGAAAGGGCACGTTTCGCGCCCTTTTTGTGCCCTCTTTAGCGCTGCAATGATTTCTATCTCTTCATCATTAGTTATTGTGGCTATGTACCAGCGGTTTCCCGTCCGGCAAAGAGTGACGGTCCATTCGCGTCGGACGAAAAGACCAGTGACACCACGGCCGCTTGCGCTGCATGCTTCGCCGGAGTAACTGCCTGCGTGTAAACGTCCAACGTTGACCGGAAGGAAGAATGCCGCAGCAACTCCTGCATCACCTTGAACTCGGTCCCGACACTTCGCAGCAGAGTCGAGTATGTGTGCCGGAAAGTATGCCACCCGAATCGCCTCTGAATTCCGACACTCTGCGCTATAGGACGAATATATCTGCGCAAGATCGCCTGGCCCCAGTAAGGTCTTCGACCTCGGTAACGCTTGCTTGCGAAAATCCAATCATCGAGCTTGGTGTAAGTGGTACGCTTTCTCCATTGCTTCAGAGCCTCCGCGAGGATGGGATGAAGTGGCACCGGCTTTTGCGATGATTCGGTCTTGCACGGGCCTACCACTCCGTACACGATGGAGCGCGTGACACTCATTGCCCCTTGGTCAAAGTCGATGTCGCCCCATTTCAAACCGAATAGCTCACTCTGCCGCAACCCGGTGGATGCGGCAAGAAGGACTAACGTGCGTTCACGAAGTCCCAAACCCTCCACCAGCGCCTTGATTTCTGCGGGCATCAGAACGGCGGGCGCTGTTCGGCGTTTCGCGCTCTGACGCACAAGATAGATTGGGTTGCGGTCAAACAACTCATATCGGCGGGCATGATTGAAAAGAACGGACATCAGGTTTCTGATTTTGGCACAACTGCTTTTCGCTAAAGGCAATCCGCGAAGCCATGACTCGACTTGAATGGTTCTCACCTCAGCCAACTCGTATTTCTGCCAATGAGGACGAACCCAGCGAGTCAAGTACGCTTTGTAGATTTTCTTCGTGGCGTGACTCCGCCAAGTGTTTTCCTTGGCGAGTTCGCGTTGCTCGAAATGATCACAGAGTTGAGCAACGGTCATTGCGCCGGAATTCGTTGATCGGACATCGGTGTTGATTTCCGAGACCAGCCCTACTACGGCGCGCCGCGCAGCATTCTCATCAGGGTATTGCTCGACTGTGCCGACGATCTTCTTGTGGTAGAGACGCTTGCCGTCAGGGCTGGTCTCGGACCAGCGGAACTGCCAGACATCAGGGCCTTGTTTACGACTGTTTCGTTGCATACATCCGTGTTGCATCTTTGTCCTCCTGCACCGCCGTTGCGGAGCAGAAGAATCTTCAGGCATGGAGGGCGAAGGGCGGGGTAGGGGAGGGCGAAATGAGTCGAGTGAATTGCTTTGCGGCGGCAAGACAGTTATCAATCTGAACCACCGACGTGGGCGTGCACGTAAAGGGGGCAGGGGATCTTCTAAATGGTTAAGGGCAAAACGCTGAGCGATAGAATGACTTGCTATCGCTCACGAATGTGCCATACTGTGAGCGATAGAAAGGGCGTAATCGCTCATGACATGGAATTGGCAACAGCCGGATTGGCCGAAATTCGCCTGGAATCGAGAGCGTCTGGCTTTGGCAGAGCAGCAGTTCCTCATCGGCGCGGGCGTCTTTGTGGGCACGGTCAAACATCTGGCGAAAGAGGAGCGCAATCAACTCACCATCGAAGCGATGAGCGCGGAGGCCCTGACAACGTCGGAGATTGAGGGCGAGATTCTGGATCGTGCGAGCGTCCAGTCCTCGATCCAAAAGCAGCTGGGATTGGCGGCCGACAATCGGCGGGTTGCGCCAGCGGAACAGGGCATCTCAGAGATGATGGTCGATCTCTATAGAACATTCTCCGCACCGCTCTCCAACGCGATGCTGTTTGAATGGCACCGAATGTTAATGACCGGCAGGCTGGATTTCACGGATATCGGGCGGTACCGTACCAGTCACGAGCCGATGCAGGTGCTTTCGGGAGCAATAGGCTTTCCCAAAGTTCATTTTGAGGCCCCGCCATCGGCACGGGTTCCTTCCGAGATGGCGAAATTCGTTACCTGGTTCAACCGAACGGCTCCAGGAAGTGCGGAGCCGCTGTCAGCCCTTACGAGGGCAGGGGTCGCGCATCTGTATTTCGAGTCCATCCATCCATTCGAGGACGGCAATGGTCGCATCGGGCGGGCGATCGCCGAAAAATCCTTGGCGCAGAGTCTCGGCCAGCCCACCCTGATTGCCCTAGCGGCAACAATCCTTGCCCGCCGCACGAGCTATTACCAAGCACTTGAAGCGGCCAACAAAAAAAATGAAATCACGGCATGGCTCGCGTGGTTTGCCGGGGCGACGATTGAGGCGCAGCGGCGCACCATTGCGCTTATTGAGTTCTTAATCGCGAAGACGAAGCTGCTCGACCGGCTGAACGGTCAGCTCAATGACCGACAGCAAAAAGCGCTGCTGCGGATGTTCAAGGAAGGTCCAGAGGGTTTCAAGGGCGGGCTAACTGCGGGCAAATACAGCACGATTACGGGAGCGTCCCCGGCGACGGCAACACGCGACCTGGCTGATCTGACAGAGAAAGGTGCGCTGGTTAGGGAAGGCGAACGCAGATACGCCCACTATGCACTCGTAGTCCCATTGCGGCCCGTGCCACATATTTCACTTGGCGACCGCGGAGAACTGGTAGAGGCATAGCTGCAAAACAAGGAATCTGCTGTCTATGCGAAAATTGTCGCCAAGTTGGACGCGAAAGCGCGCGGCATTTCTTCCAATACTGGGGGTCACACAACGCAGTCTAAGTTGGGGCCAGGTGTCACGTCGCCTCGTGTCGCGAAACCACCCCTGTTACGAGCATCGTCTGGACTAGGCTTCGAGTGAAGGGGCTTCAGACGCGGTTTGCAGCTCATGGAAAACGTCCGGATGATGCTGGCCGAGGTACCGCACAATCCGGGCATTTCCAAATAGTTTCGCGAGATAACCGCGCGCGAGGACCAAGTTTAAGACTTGATTCCCATGAGACTCTTCCACGAATTTCAAATCTCGCTGTAATGCTTCCATCTCCTTTTCCATCTTGGTGACCTGTTCCGGCGTTAACCCCTCGACAACTTTGTGCTTGTCTGGCTCAACAAGCAAGTCAGGATGAGTGGCCGCAACAAGTGCCTTTGCATAAGGAACTGAGTAGTTACCGGTTGCTACTAATAGCTCTGCGACCTCAATCTGGCGCATCGCTTTTAGCTTTCGTAGGAAGGAGAAGACTCCAAGCGACACATGTCTGTTTTTGAGAATTTCTGCAGCTTCTTTGCAGATACCGTTCAAAAGATCCCGCTTCTGTCGGATGCTGGCGACATCCATTTTCAATACTTTGGCGATCCGCTCTTCGGAAACCCCGCTCCGGGTAGCTTTCAGGATCATGGCGTGTTCTTGAATCGTGGCCATCCGGTTGACACGCCGGTTGTACGTGTACGCTTCATCGTCGGTCGAGATCAAGCAACGGGCATGAGTCTCCCCGATATGCCTTAAAACCTCGAGCCGGATGTGACCGTCCAACAGCAAGTAAATATCTGACTTGCCGACCTGCGGAAACACAATCAATGGCTCGATGATGCCGACTTCGCGTACGGAAGAAAGAACCTGCAAGTACTTCTGGCTGGACTTAATGGCCGGCTTTACCTGCTTGAGTGGCAGGATGCTTGTGAAAGGAAGAATCATCCCCTGCGTGCTGAATGCGATGGGAACCTGTTTGGCCATAGTTAAACCCTTTCGCCAATCTGAATTCTTTCCGCAAGGTAGGCTGGCAGCGTGTGCAGGCCTTCAGCGCGCAGCAAAGTAATGAAATTCTCGTCACGAAACAGATTCTTCAGGGCGGATACGATGAACAGCAAACGGTGCTCGGTCAGCTGCGACTTTTTGACCAGAAGCTTCTGTCGATCCGCTTCCTGGCGATAGACGCGGACAAGTGCCTCGGCTGATTGCAAGCCGTCGTTTCTCCGCCGTAGACCTTGGTTGGAACGCTTGCCGTTGGCTTTACGAAGTTCTATGATGCGGCGAACAGTAAGCAGTTTGCGCCCGCGGAGAGTTTTATCTTCATAAGCCTGGGGTTGAATGCCGTCCTCGTCGGCGCTTGAGATCTGCATGGCGACCGACAGTGGTATTCGGCCCTTGTCGACAGCGTAAAGGAGACGTTCTTCGCCGTTTTTCAGCAAGTGTGCTACACCTGCCACGTAGCTCTTGGCAACGTCAATTTTCTTGGCAATCTCTGTTGTGCTGTAACCTCGGGATTTTAGGCTGTCGATCTCGCGGAGCAATTCCAATGGGCGAAGTTGGCGGCGTGCAATGTTTTCGACCAGACTCATCAGGAAGCATTCTTCCCTCGACGCTTCTCTGACAATAGCCGGAATCTCAGTTTGGCTCAGCGCGATGAAGGCTTCGAGACGACCCTGGCCGCAGACAAGGTCGTACGGTTTGCCGTCGATCGGTTCGCCCCGGCGAGCGACCGTAATTGGTCTCTTCAGGCCAATATTGGAAATGTTCGTTATCATCCCTTGAAAAGCCACCTTGTTGCGGCTTCGCGGATTCAGAATGTTTATTTGATTTGTGGGGATCATCTGAACGATAGGAGCTGTGTCGTTCATGCTGCCTCCGGTATTAGCGCTCGCTGGGCCATGCCAAAGAAAAAGTCCAGAGTGCTAAAGCGATACGTATCCAAGCTAACGGCGTTATCTTCCGCGAGCAGTAACTTTTCGAAGGTCATATCGAGGCTAGGCAGGAGATAGTAGTCGAGCGGGTTTCGGTTCCCGCCGTCCATTCGCACGGCAACCGTAATGTCCGGCTTCAGGCCTGCGTCCACACGAATTAACCAACGAAACGCTCCTGACGCGATCTGTCGGCATCGGGCGATCACAAGAGACGCGGTAAATTCGTCGTTAACCGTCAACAAATCCGTAGTGGGGTTGCTGCTGACAGCGCCTCCCAACTGTCGAATATTCCCAAGAACGTCCTCAACAAGCTTGGGATGCATGAGACGGAGTTGCCGGTTCGTCTCGATGAACTGGTAGTCGCGCTCGGGCGTGTAGCCAATTAGTGCGTATGCTCGGACTAAGCTGTTAAATCTGCTGCGATAGGCGGAACTTGAAGCCATGCCGTCCTCTTCGTCTATCAGAAGACCAGACAGACATCCTTTACGCTCCAGCAGGCCCCGAAGTTGCGCCAGTAATTCGTCATTACTGTATTTGCGACCGCGCTCACGAATGATGTTCTGTGCCTTTCCGAACAAATCGGCTGGGACGACAGCTTCAAATGCCGCATTGTTGCGAACCCACATCTGGGGCGGGTTGAGAACACGCTTCTTCTTGAGCTTGAACGAGACTCTGTTGTAGACATTGTTGCCGACGTATTTCTCGTTTGTTAAGACTTGATGGACCGTGCCCTGTGTCCACGGCCGACCAAGGTCGGTCGTTATGCCGTGGTCGTTCAACATGCTCGCGAGCTTGGATTCGGCCATCTTTTCTTCGACGAACAGGCGATACATCCAAAGAACAATCCCTACCTCTTCCGAAGGTCCCGGAACCAAAATGACGCGGTCTGTTTGAATGCTTTTGTGTTCTCCATGGGTGAGTATCCCCTTACGCTCGCCATTAACATCACGGAGCATGCGACGCAGCCCGAAACCGGGTGACCCACCCTGGTGGAAGCCGAGTTCGATAAGGCGGCATTGGCCAATGAAAACCTTTGCTGAGAGCTCGCGGCTATACTCACCGGCCATCGCCCGCTTCACACCCTTCACGATTGTAGAAACAGGGCTGCCATCATTTTCAAACTGTTCTGCGCAATAGTGCACCTCAATGTTTGCGCGTCGACATATGTATTCGTAATAAGCGCTCTCGTCGGCGTCCTGAAACCGCCCCCATCGACTAACATCGTAGACAACAATCGCGCTGAAGTCGGCCCGACCAGCTTCGACATCCTGGATCAGCTGCTTGAGCGCATCTCGACCATCAATTCGAAGGCCGCTCTTGCCCGCATCTGTGTAGGTCCGCACGATAATCATGCCCCGCCGTTCAGCGTATTGCGCAATGATTTTCTGTTGATTGTCCGTGGAGTACTGTTGATGCTCAGTCGACATGCGAACGTATTCCGCAGCGCGTATCGCTTCGGACGGGCGTTGATCTGGTGAGTCTGTGAATCTTTCCGTTCTTTCCATTAATGCCACTCGTCCGAAAGCGCTGGCTTAGCGCAATGACTGACGGCACGGCTTAAAGCGCCACTTGCCGGCATCTGTATAGGTGCCCACGATGATCATGCCTTGCCGTTCGGCGTATTGCCGAATGACCTTCCGTTGATTGTCCGTGGAGTACGGGTGCCCAGTTGATATGCGAACGTACTCCGCAGCACGGATCGCTTCGGACGGGCGTTGGTGTGGTGATTCCGTTGGTTGTCTCCTTCTGGGGGACAATAGGTTCCAGAGTGGTCTTTATATGACGAGCAGGGGCAGGAGTTCCAGAGGGATGTTCTTTGCATGTCGGGTTTTCAACCGGCCATGTGTAGAAATCCTTGTACAACAATGACTTTCGCACTGGCCAAGTTGTTCTTTTCACTAAGCAATCCCTTCGGAGAAATGAACCAAACGCTTGCGTCAAGTGATCGCAGATCTAGAGCCACGTTGTTCTTTACCATTTTCAGCAGCCGACGCAATTCCCCTATCAAGCGAGGTCTCATTGCAGTTTGCATCTGGAGTCGACGCCGGGCCCTGTAACGCTTCATGTATTCCGGGTTCTCCTCTCGCCATTTCGCCTGGCTGTCTCGGCATTGCTCTCGGTAGATCGTATCTGTAGCAAGTTTTTTCCGATGGTAGTCGGTGCGCCGTCGGCGCTGGCAATCCGCTAGGCTGCAGACTTGTTGGTCGGGCCGGTACCGGGAGGACCGAAACTTCTGTGCGCAGTACTTGCAAAGTTTGTCGCTCATGCTTATGACTAGCACGGGGCCAAGCTTTTACTCGGGCCCCAGGAGGGGTGTGCGCATGGCGGAGATTTTGACGGTATGGTAGTTGAATTCTTCAACCCACAACCCAACCCACAAAATGCGATGTCTTGTACGACTTCCGCGAACTTTGGCAGTCCCCGCGGTCTGTTAAGTCGTTGTAAAACCTAATCACGCAGCGCTGTCACGGCAGAGGCCGCGGGTTCGAGTCCCGTCGTCCCCGCCATTCCTTTCAAGCACTCGCAAGGAATTGGCAATTCGATCAGGGTCCAGTTAGGCCAGTGCTTCTCCCTTGTTGAGGACCATCCGAACAAGTTTGCTTTGTGCCAGCTCTTGTTCGGCATACCCGGCCTGCGCGTAATGATCCAGCGTGATGCGACTGTTCGCATGACGTAGGAGTTCCTGTACCACCTTCACTTCCTCGTTGTTCTGAGTCAGCAAAGTTGTGCAGCCTTCCGCCGTTCAGCAGGATCGAATTGCACAGAACGCGGACCTCGCTCAACGGATTGCGGTTCTTGCCTTCGATATACCTGAGTCGCTGTACGAACATGTAATCGAGGAGCTGAACCGCGCGATTGAAGGCCACACCAAGCGCAAGTAAAGCAAACCCTTTTAAAGATTAGTTTTTTGTTATAAAAATATGGCAGAGAAAGCAGCCAAGGAAGCCAAGAAAAGAAGCTCAGGGGGAAAGCAAGCACTCATCATGAAAAAGAGTGGTTCCCAGAGAGTCGAATCTGCATCTCGACTGATCGACGCGAGAATCCAGGAGCTAGGCGACTGGCGCGGAGAGATGCTTTCCCGCCTCCGCGCTTTGATTAAGGAAGCCGACCCGAAAGTCGTCGAGGAGTGGAAGTGGCAGACACCTGTGTGGTCGCACGACGGGTTGATCTGCACCGGCGAGACCTACAAGAAGGTCGTAAAGATGACATTCGCCAGGGGCGCCTCGTTGGATGACCCCGCAGGTCTCTTCAATTCCAGTCTCGAGGGTAGAGTGAGGCGTGCCATCGACTTCCGCGAAGGCGACAAAGTGAACGAGAAGGCTCTGAAAACTCTTGTTCGCGCCGCCGTGGCCCTGAACACGTCCTCGGCCTCAGATGGATGAGGGAATTCTACCTCGGCTACTTCGTTGTTACTGTTGACTTGGATTCAAGAAAGTGGGGAACCTCGAGGTTTCCCCGGGTTTCCCTCGCAATACCGACTAGATTCACGGCTTTTGATCCCCCTGAGGCGGCCAGTTGGGCGTTTCGATACCGAACTGCTTGGCGTACTCCGCGTTCAGGCGCTGCCAGCCGCCGAACTTCATGGCCTCGGGGCCGACCATGCGGCCGAGGGGAGTTCCGCTGAGTAGATGATCGAGAACATCGAAACAAATGTGCCACCCCGCTGCGCCCATTGCAATGAAGCGGTGACCGATGTTGGTCCACAGGGTCAGGCGCGTGCCGCCAGCAAGGGCTTCGAGTTCCCAGCGCATATCGAAGTCACCCCACTTGTACTCAAGCGCCTTGGGTGCATCGGCTCGCGTCACGGTTGTTTCAGTAACACGCGGCTTGGGCGCTGCCACGGTGGTGAGCTTCACCGTGGTTCCAGCGGTGGCCAGGCTGCCATCGGCTTCAAACGGAGCCCACTCGCGCAGCTGCGCTGGGTCGGTAAGAGCCTGCCAGACTTTTTCCGGCGAGTGCCGCAGTTCGCGAACGAGAACGAGCGTCCACTTTTCTTGGCCGTTTTGTAGCCGGTCCTTTTGTATCCGCGCCCCGTTGGCCGGACCCGGTGTGTACTCCCCGCCATCGGACATCTTCTTCTCCTTAGCCTGACCAGCGTGCCAGTTGGGTGAGCTGGATCAGGTTGCCGCAGGTATCGTTCAGCATGGCAATGGTCGAGCCGGTCACGTCGGTGGGCGGCATGGTGAATTCGGCGCCGCGGGCCTTGATCCGCTCGTAATCGCCCTTGACGTCGTCGGTGAAAAAATTGGCCGCGGGTTGGTGCTGTTGAAAGATCGCCTGCTGATACGCTTTGGCCGCAGGGTTGTTGTTGAGCGCTAGTTGCAACTCAGTGCCGTCCGGCTCCTCGGGCGAGGCCACGGTCAGCCAGCGATATGGGCCGTTACTGAAATCGGACTTCTTGGCAAAGCCCAGTACCTCCGTATAAAAGCGCAGGGCCTTATTCTGGTCGTCCACGTATACGCTGGTCACTTTGATTTTCATTTCGTTTCTCCTTTGTCAGGTTCGCGGTTTGGGCCGCGTCGTCTTCTCCTTAGTCTTCCTTTTGGTTGGCGTTGATTGATGATGATCCATGCGGTCGTGATTCATGCGATCAAGGTGGCGTTCGAGAGCATCCAGGTGAGCGGACCAGAACCGGCGGAATTGCGCCAGCCAGGCATCCACCTCTTGAAGTGGTTCAGGTTTCAGCCGGTAGAGACGGCGCTGTGCGTCCACCGTGGATTCGACGAAACCGGCGTCGCGCAGCACTCGCAGGTGCTTGGACACGGCCGGCTGCGGCATACGAAGTTGACGCTCGATCTCTCCCACCGACTGTTGGGACGAGACCAGGAGGCTCAGTATCGCGCGGCGGTTCGGCTCCGCAATGACTTCGAACACAGATTCCATTCGCTTGATATACTCCACAGAGCATATACTTGTCAAGGCATATACAGAAAAAATGGGGCCCGGGCGACGGTTTCAGTCGGCGTGCGGGGATGCACAGCAGTGACGCAGCCAGTCCATCATCGGCGCCAAACACCCACGCCCTCTTCGAGGTCACAGGAAAGATTTCGGTTGACACTGCTTCCGGTCGTTTTATAATCATTCTCATCCGATAATCATGTTCCTCACCCATGCGCTTCACCCATGAACAGTTCCGCGAGCTGGCCGCGAAGCACGGTCTGGCGGTCACGCACCAGCGCCAGGTGGTCTACGAGGCCGTCATCGCTTCCCACGGACATTACTCCCCGGAAGACATTTACGCCGCGGTCCGGCGCCGCATTCCATCCATTTCTTTGGCCACGGTCTACAACAATCTGCGGCTTTTCATCGAGTGCGGGTTGCTGCGAGAGGTCACTCCTCATGCGACCACGTTGCGCGTGGACGGCAATCTCAAACCTCATCACCACCTGGTCTGCTTGCGCTGCAAATCGGTGCAGGACATCGAAGGAGAGTTCATCGATTTCAAACGGCTATCCCGGCTACTGCCGGGCGGCTTTGATCTGACGCAGCCGTTGATCGAGGTCTTTGGCCTCTGCCGCCGCTGCAGTGCAAAAAATTAATTTATTTTCACGCAGTACTCATTCAAGAATCGAAGGAAGAAAACATTATGGAAAATACACTCGCGACTTCATCGGGGAGCGTTTCCCCCGAAGCTAAAGACAAAAGCACCAAACCCGAAGGAAAGTGCCCGGTAGCGCACGGCGTTGGTAAATCCCACACGAATGTTGACTGGTGGCCGAACCAGGTGAACGTGAACATTCTGCACCAGCATTCCCCAAAGTCCGATCCCATGGGCAAGGAGTTCAATTACGCGCAAGAGTTCAAGAGCCTCGACCTGAACGCCGTAATCAACGACCTGCATGCCTTGATGACGGATTCGCAGGAGTGGTGGCCGGCCGACTTCGGCCACTATGGCCCGCTGTTCATTCGGATGGCGTGGCACAGCGCGGGCACATACCGCATCGGCGACGGGCGCGGCGGGGCCGGAGCCGGGCAGCAGCGCTTCGCTCCGCTGAATAGCTGGCCGGATAACGTGAACCTCGACAAGGCGCGCCGCCTGCTGTGGCCGATCAAACAGAAGTATGGGCGGAAAATTTCCTGGGCCGACCTCATGATTCTCGCCGGCAACGTCGCGCTCGATTCGATGGGCTTTAAGACATTCGGGTTTGGCGGCGGACGCGAGGACGTGTGGGAACCCGAAGAGTTGAACTGGGGACCTGAGGGCACGTGGCTGGCGGACGAGCGCTACAGCGGCGACCGTGATCTTCAGAATCCGCTCGCGGCCGTGCAAATGGGTCTGATCTATGTGAATCCGGAAGGGCCGAATGGAAAGCCGGACCCGATTACCGCCGCCCGCGATATCCGGGAGACTTTCGCGCGTATGGCGATGAATGATGAGGAAACAGTCGCGCTGATTGCCGGCGGTCACACCTTCGGCAAAACGCACGGCGCCGGCGTTCCCACTCAATATGTGGGCAACGAACCAGAAGGCGCCGACATCGAGGATCAAGGCTTCGGATGGAAGAATAAGCTCGGCAAAGGTCATAGTGGCGACGCGATCGGCAGTGGGCTGGAAGTCATCTGGACAACGACGCCTACCAAGTGAAGCAACAACTTCTTCACCAATCTGTTCAGCTACGAATGGGAACTGACGAAGAGCCCAGCCGGTGCGCATCAGTGGACACCGAAAAATGGCGCAGGCAAAGCTACGGTGCCGGATGCGCACGATCCGTCGAAGCGTCACGCGCCATCGATGCTGACCACGGACCTCGCTTTGCGGTTGGACCCTGCTTACGAAAAAATTTCACGGCGCTTCTACGAGCATCCGGATCAGTTGGCAGACGCGTTTGCGCGGGCGTGGTTCAAGCTGACGCACCGCGATATGGGGCCGATCGCGCGCTACCTTGGCCCGCTCGTTCCGAAGGAGGAGTTGCTGTGGCAGGATCGTGTTCCCGCCGTGGATCATAAATTGATTGGGGCGAAGGACATTGCTGCGCTGAAGGCGAAGATCCTCGCATCCGGACTGTCGATCTCCCAACTGGTCACGACTGCCTGGGCATCGGCGGCGTCGTTCCGCGGCTCCGACAAGCGCGGTGGTGCGAACGGGGCGCGCATTCGCCTTGCGCCACAAAAAGATTGGGAAGTGAACCAGCCGGCTGCACTGGCGAAAGTTCTCAAGAAGCTGGAAGCGATCCAAAAAGAGTTCAACGGCCCGCAATCCAACGGGAGCAAGTCCAACGGCAACAAAGGCAAGAGCAAAGGGAAACAGGTCTCGCTGGCAGACCTGATCGTTCTGGGCGGCTGTGCAGCCGTCGAGGAAGCGGCGAAAAAGGCCGGGCACAAACTGAAGATTCCTTTCTCGCCGGGTCGCACGGATGCTTCGCAGAAGCAGACCGACGTGCACTCCTTTGCAGTCATGGAGCACGCAGCGGATGGGTTCCGCAACTATCTCCGCAGCGGACAGAAACTATCGGCTGAGGAGTTGCTGGTGGATCGGGCGCAGTTGCTGACACTGACTGCACCCGAGATGACGGTTCTCATAGGCGGCCTTCGCGCCCTGAATGCGAACTTCGGGCAGGCCAAACACGGCGTCTTCACCAAGCGGCCCGAGACGCTGACCAACGATTTCTTCGTCAACCTGCTCGACATGAATACGAAGTGGCAGGCCTCCTCTACCGAAGGCGTGTATGAGGGGCGCGATCGCGCGACGGGCGAAATCAAGTGGACCGGCACACGTGTCGACCTTGTCTTCGGTTCGAACTCCCAGCTCCGAGCAATCGCGGAAGTCTATGCGTGTAACGACTCGAAGGAGGCGTTTGTGAAGGACTTCGCGGCTGCGTGGAACAAGGTGATGAACCTTGATCGCTACGACCTTGCCTGAGCTTGGCGAAGTGGTGGACAAACTGGCGGCCGCGTTTGCAGGGTACGGGATGCGAAGCGCGACCGAGTCTATTCTGCGCCTGCTCTCCTGGATATCCTCGAAGAGCCGGCCGGCCTAGGCCAGCTGCCAGTAAGTTAGGTCTGAGTGCGGTCCGCTATGCCTGGCTTTTATAATTGAGTTGGTTGCGGGGGGTGGATTTGAACCACCGACCTTTGGGTTATGAGTTCAAAGGGAAACTGATACCAAACAACTTACAAGCGCACGGATGACACCTAAGCACCTGTAAGTACGCGCAAGAAACGCACCTCAGTCCCTCGTTTAGTCCCTAGTCCCCAACTAGTCCCCGGTCCCTCATTAGTCCCCGTTTTACGTCCATACCGGAGCACTGTTTTGCTGCCTTTCACACATTCCGGTCAAAACCTTGTCTGAAGGTGTCGAGCTGGGCGCGAGCGTCTTCCTCGACATGGTCGCCGACGCCTCTGGCGCGGACGAACGCCATCCATGCCGGATTGGCTTCGTTCATCGCATCGAGAAACGTGTAGACAATCTGCGCATCGTCGTCCGCGCAAAGCGCACGCAGATCAAGACCCATCAGAAAGGCAGGAGCCAATCCAAAGTCCCGGAGGGCAGCATCTATCACTACGTCCGAGAATATCCGCTCGCTGTCGGCTTCATATTGCAGAAGCACGCCCCGTATGTCATCCAGGTCCTTGACTCGCCGCTGCGGATCGTCCATGAATGCGACAATTTTCAGGAGCATCAGTGTGGTAGATGAGATCACCTTCAGCGTCAGATCCGGCGCAAGCTGAACCGGCTGAGCGGTCGCGAATACGTGGTCGAATCCCACGAGGCTCATCTTGAACTGACTAATGGGCCACGTGATCTGCTTGGCTTCCCGAAGCTTGGGTCCAGCTGGGATCAGGTCCAGCATCGTTGCCTGGGCGCTCCGCCATCGGTGCTCACGGTTTGCGAGACGGACCCAGCCGTCTGCAAGAAGTCGGCGTTCCAGCTCTGCGAATTCGTCAAGGTCCAAGGCGACGGCGAAATCGATGTCTCCGGTATGCCGGGACTCCGCTGGAAAATGTATCTGGTACGCAATGGCCCCGATGATTACAAGCTCCGCTCCGAGGGCCGCACAACGGTGTTGCAGGACTCGGAGGTCAGCGATTTGGTTGTCGGTAAGTTCAGGCATCGCTCAGGAGAGGAACTCGCGTTTGAGTTCTTCCGCCGCTTCGTGCGCTCTTGGATCGGAAGAATTCATCAGCTCGGCATAGATCAACCACGGATGCGCGAGAGGGAACGGCTCGATGTCTCGCCAAAACGGGATGGTACCGAAGGAACGCAGAAAAATGAGTGGCCCTGCCTTGTCAGGAATGATCCGCAACTGACGACGAAGTTGGTCAGGGAACGAGTCGACGAAGATTGGCAGTTCCAACCCTCGATAAAACTTCTGGAGAGCCTGAGCAGCCGGCCCGCCAGTTACCGACCACCGAATTGATAGGTCTGCAAAAGGCTTTCGGACGCTGGCGAGCATGTCGTCTAGGTCTCTGTCGGAGGACCGGAAACGCCCGATTAGAAGTTTCGGACGCAGAGCGAACTCATATCCTCTCAACAGCTCGTCCTGTAATCGCGATTTGTCGCTGATATCAAAGCAGTGCCCCGATTCTCGCAGTACTCCGCGCTCGACCAACTGCTGTCGAACCTTCGCAACATTGCTTTTGCTCAACCCGGACGCTTCAGCCAGTTGACGCACGGACCAGCTTCCCGCTAGTTTTGTGGCAAAGGTGAACAACAATTGAGCGATTGCGGGGCTGACCCGCTTGCCTTCTTTTGAAACGGCATTCTCTTTGTTTCCGATGATCGTACGCTCATAGTTTTGACCGAGCACGAGGTGCATGTTGCCAGCTTGGTCCACAAAGTTTATTCGTGATTCGATCAATCGCTCGGCAGAAGGCCGGGGGATGTAGCGTGCCAACAGCAAGAGGGGCTTGCGATGTACTCTTGCATAGAGTTTGGCTTGAGCGACGAGGGCATTGAGTATCCCTCGGTCCAGATACGACCGCTTCTGTTCCACGAGGAAGGAGTAGGTTCCTTTGGGAGTTCGCACCTTGAGGGTGCCGTCGATTCCTTGATTACCGCCACGGTTCTTCGGAGAGAAACCCAGATCGCTGATGAAGTGCAGGGTCCGGAGCTGCTCTAGAAAAGGAGTCAATGGAGGTTCAACTCGCATAGCGTCCATTATTATGCCATGTCCATTACTAATGGACAACAAGAAATGTGGACATGGGCTCCTGAAGGAAACGCGGGCGCGGCTACCCGAACCGCGACCAAACTCTGGAATGATTCCCGAGCACGAAGGATTGCCGGCAATCCGGAAGTTCGCCGGATCACTCCAATACAACGCGTTCCCGATCCCTATCTTGCAGTCGCGGCAAAAACGGCTCTCGCTGAGCGATTTGGGCTGTTGGCAAGTCTCCGTCCGAAGGAGATTCAGCGGCTAACCGCGGATAAGTGGATATGCTAAACTTTCTCCGCCTACAGTCAGATCTTTTGCCGCGGTTCGCGGCAAGTGACAACAATGTTAGGGTCTTTGCTGGCAACTCGCCATGTGCGACGATATGCCTGCGCTCTGAGTTACGCAAAGGAGTGACTGTAGGCACTTTTTACCGACAATATGTTTCAGCTCCTGCTCCTCAAGGGCGCACAATCCATCCATGATGTGGCCTTCCTTCTCCAATTTCAGGCCAAGGCAATAGCCTTTATTCTTTATAAAAAGCCGCCAGAGTTTAAGTATTCATCTTTCACAGTTCCCAAGCGCTCCGGGGGGTTGAGGCAAATAAATGCGCCGACTGAAGACCTGATGTTATTGCAACGTCGGTTATCGGATTTGCTGCAGGCCTGCGCAGCAGAGGTCACCGCGGACAAGAAATGGGATGATCAGCTTGCTCATGGATTCAAGAAAGATCGCTCCATCGTCAGCAACGCCTCGAAACATCTCAAACGACGTTACGTCCTTAATATCGACCTTCAAGACTTCTTCGGGGCGATAAACTTCGGACGCGTGCGTGGCTTTTTCATAAATGACAAGAATTTCGCGCTGAATCCGAAAGTCGCAACGATACTTGCGCAGATCGCTTGCTATCAAAACGCACTGCCACAAGGCAGCCCGTGTTCACCAGTCATTTCTAACTTGATCGGGCACGTTCTCGATATTCATCTTTGTAAACTTGCCTCGGCGAAGGGTTGCACGTATTCGAGATATGCCGACGACATCACTTTCTCAACGAACGAAAAGGAGTTCCCATCCGCCATAGCCCATAGAGTTCAAGGGGCGTCGCATCGATGGGAGGTAGGCAACGAGCTGCAGGAAATCGTTACGCATTCCGGATTCGTCATTGCCCCTCAGAAGACCCGCATGCAGTATTGGACATCGCGCCAGGATGTTACCGGCCTCGTAGTGAACAGCAAGGTCAATATTCGTAGCGGATATAGGCGTACTGTTCGGGCGATGGCACAGCGCCTGTTCATGACCGGAAAGTTCGACTTCGTCCAAACGATTCCTGATGCCAGTGGAGCACAGGTCGCAATCAAGTCGGAAGGCACCATAGATCAGTTGCATGGGATGCTGGGGCATATCGATTACGTTGATCGCTACAACGTGAAGCTCCGGGAGACTGAGCCCGAACAAAATCCGCAAAAGGAGTTAAGTTCCAAGCATAGCTTGTACCGTAGGTTTTTGATTTTCAAAGAGTTTTATGCCAATCCGGCTCCCATGATTGTGTGTGAAGGAAAGACTGATACCGTGTATTTATCCCATGCAATTCGGAACATGGCGGCGCTCTATCCCGTGCTGGCCAGTATTTCTCCCGACAACAAGGTTGCGCTGACAATCCGGATGTTCAAATATCCAGAATCAAGCACAACAGAGATATTACGTTTGACGGGGGGAGCCGACGTTCTAAATGGTTTTCTCTGGAGTTACTTAAAGGAAATCAAACGCTTCAAGGCTCCCGGCAAACAACAGCCTGTGATCTTTGTTGTCGATAACGATTCTGGCGCCAAGGGAATTTGCGGTTCGGCGAATACCCTGACCAAGAAGGATGCGCGAGTGGAACCCTTTGTGCATCTTTCGGAGAATCTCTATCTCGTAGTCTTACCGCTTCCGGCTGGGAAAAAGGAATCCGAAATCGAAGACTTTATGGGAAGCCAGATCAAAGGGATCAAATTGGACGGTAAAACCTACAACCGGGCTGGGGACTCGGATCAGTATTTTGGTAAACACATTCTCTCCCAGCATATTGACAAAAACGCCCAAAAATTCGATTTCACAGGATTGGCACCCATTCTGGATCACATTTCGGCAGCCGTTCAGGCGCATCACGCCAAGAGAGCCGCTCCTGCCGTGGTCGCCTAAGCATCATATTGGCCCACCTTTAACGATTCTTGCGTGCACCATTCCACGGTGTTGTTAACGTCCGCAAAATCTTGCGCGTAGTCAATTAGCGCATAATCGCCCATGCATTCATCGAGGCTGGATTTAAGACGAAAGTCGGCTTTCAGGAAGTAATCGAATCCTCCTGTATCACGGGCAAGCCTGTCCCCTTATTTTCGACGCTGATAGCCAACTGAAGGTTACGAAATGCAATTGTCGGGATTTTTTGTCACGGGGCTTTCAAGTGCTGCGAGGTAAGATGCCTTGGCAGGTGTCCTGACTTGAAGACCGTTGTAGCTAAGATCGAATCGCTGACGAGAGAACCTGGATTCGTTTACACCTTAGCTCTCACATTGATGCGAGATCTTTTTCTTACGCCGGAGGACATCGCTGAGGTCAACCCACGTGAACACCTCAACATTCAGGAACTGACCTTTTTAGTTGGCCTGCTTGTGAAAGGTGCGATCGACTTCAGCGTACCTAGCGAAGACCAGTCGGCACACCGTTTCGCACTCACCTACCAACTCTTCGAGGAGCTTCACAGAAAATACCATGAGCCCTTTATCGAGGAGATGGAAAAACTCGCAAAGAACGGCCGAGGAACGGAAACTCAGGAGGAGAACTACCGACGCATCTTCGGAGCCGGTGCAGCGGTTTCCGAGCCAATCTTTTACGCGGCGTCGGGAGCGTATGACTTTCAGTATCTAGACCTTGCGGTAGACAAATATCAATATGATTCTGCTTGGATCAAAGAGCACATCGGTGTCGACGTTCGAGTGATGGCGGGAATCGCTCGAGAACTTAAACGGCTACACGAGATCAGGTTCAACGGCCTTATTGCTAGTCCGCCTTCTGGGTTTTCGGACATATGCCAAGAGGGCTTTTCTGTTTTTTGCTTCGAGGAAAAGGACCTTGCGGAATTTGGCACCGCCGAAGTTGCCGCTTTCCTCAAGGCATTCTCGGTTACACCTGGCGAGGCCAACTCCAAGCTCCAGCTCCCCGGGCAGTTCAACGAACTTCAATCCAAGCCGATCATTGGCCTGAGCGACGGAAGATACTTCTTTCCGATTGGATTCAACCTCTCCGAAGCTATCTACGAAGCACCCTTTTACTGGATGAATACGGACCCTGCTTATAGACCGACCGCTCTGGTGAATCGTGGCAATTTTGCCGAATCAGCTACGGCAAAGCTTATGCGAAATGTATTTGGCGCCGATAGCGTCTCCACGAGCGTCGAGGTTAGAGCACGAAAGGGCCACGCTGTCACCGACATCGACGTTCTTGCGATCGTCGGCAACAAGGCGGTTGTTGCGCAAGTAAAGTCGAAGCGGCTGACCGAATTGGCAAGGCTCGGAGATCAAAAAAGCCTCCTGGCAGATTTCGAACTCGCTGTAGAGGAAGCGTACGATCAAGGCCTCCTTTCAAGAAAGGCAATTATTGACCGCGAGAACAGATTATTCGTCGGCGGGGTCGAGCTTCACCTAGATGAGGCCATAGATGACGTCTACATTCTGTGCGTCACGCTGGACTACTATCCGGCTGTTACCCACCAAGTCGATGTATATCTCAAGAAATCTCCCAGCGACCCAGTCCCTGTTGCCCTCAGCGTATTTGATTTGGATGTCGTTGCCTTCTACCTCTCCGACCCATTTGAATTTGCCTACTACCTTCGACAAAGGATAGTCCTCAGCAGCTACTTCAAGGCCGATTCGGAGATGGTGCTCCTTGGACTCCATCTCAAGCGGAAGTTGTTTAAGAGCAGCAGTGCCACTATGGAAGCCTTGGACGGCAGCTTCGCCCAATTGGTGGATGCGAATTTTCAAGTCGTACGTGGCTCTGTCCCGCGGACTGAAGCAGCGGATAAGCTGCGTTCGAAATGGAAGAATGAGGACTTCCAGGAATTGATCGAACAGATCAAGTCCACCAAAGAACCGAGGTTTACGGACGCTATCTTCTTCCTTTATGACCTCGCAGGTAAGGGTGCTGATGACACTATTGCGGTGTTAAGGCGCGCAAAGCGGATGACGCAAACTGATCAGCAACCACACGATGCAAGACTGCCTTTACCCGAATTTCGAAGTGGCGTCACAATTCTCTCCGAGCCCAGTTCACTGTCAATTCTCAGGAACAAGCTGCTCGGTCTCGCGGAAGTCGCGAAATATAAATCAAACGCAGATCTATGGCTTGGTTTGGGCTGCCTCGGTACAAGCGAGCGCATAGTTGATGCGGTTGTTTTTGCCAATTACAAGTGGAGGTACGATCCAAAACTGGAGACCATAGCTGCGCAACTTCGGGGCAAGTTCATGACACCCGACGGCCGAAAAATAGGAAGAAATGAACCTTGCCCATGCAAGAGCGGCAAGAAGTTCAAACGCTGCTGCGGTCGTTAAAATCAGCTCATACCCCAGAAAACCTGAAAAACGCGGGGACTTCCAGAAAGCACACGACGGAAAGGAACTTGGTGAAAGTCGCCACCTTCAACATTAACAACATCAATAAGCGGCTCGACAACCTCTTGGCTTGGTTAACGAAAGCTGAACCGGACGTGGTGAGTCTCCAAGAGCTCAAAGCAGAGCAGGGAGCCTTTCCCGTGAATGCCCTTCGGACTCTCGGTTACGAAGCAGTCTGGCAAGGGGAGCGGTCATGGAACGGCGTGGCCATTCTCGCGCGAAACCATACTCCCGTGTTGACCTGTACAAGTTTGCCGGGAAATCCTGAAGAGCATCAAGCTCGCTACATTGAAGCGGCTGTTCAGGGTGTCCTGATCACTTCCATCTACCTCCCCAACGGGAATCCGCAGCCTGGACCGAAATTCAATTACAAGTTGGCCTGGTGTGAGCGCCTGATTGCCCACGCCGCCGAACTCATGGCGACTGGCGCACCGGCGGTGCTGGCCGGTGACTACAATGTCGTGCCGACGCCGCAGGACATCTATCCGACTCGATCATTGGATAACAACGCGTTAATCCAACCCGAGAGCCGACAGGCCTTTGCGCGTTTGCTGGCTCAAGGCTGGACTGACGCCCTGCGGAAGCTACATCCGGAGGGGCCGCTCTGGACATTCTGGGATTACAAATTTGAACGGTGGCAGAAGGACAAAGGCATGCGACTCGATCACTTTCTGCTCTCACCAAATTTGTCGGACCATCTTGTGGACGGCGGTGTAGACCGATGGGCGCGTGGACAGGTGAATGCAAGCGACCACGCGCCAACGTGGATCCTGCTTGATCTCTAGACCAGAGTCGAGGTTCCAGCCAGCGTTTTTTGGTCCGACCCTCCCGGCAACGTAAAGAGCTGCCTTTTCTTGCCCGCCCATGCATTCGTTTCAATACGGAATTCGCAATTTGGAGCAGTACACCCATCAGCAGATCTTTCCTCGCCGCTGCTGAGTGGCACGAAACGACTCGCGATGCGTTCGCCCGTACAGATAGCTAATCTCGCTATTTGCGACCTCAAGAAGGTGGATATACCCCACACCACCCCGAAGGGTAGAGCAGAGAATGAGTTCGGCCAGCCCGCGCCAAAAATGTTAGCTAGGATTGAGTTGAATGATCGCCTTGCGACACGCTCCGGAGCCATCTAAGAAGATGTGAACCAATTGATCCACGTTCTCTTGCAGAGTACCGCTGGCTGGTAACGCACCTTCGGCGGGGTTTTTGTTTAATGCCTTTTTGAGAGTTTTCAGACCCGAGACGAGCGTCTGGTTTCGGGCTAGCGGAGTTCCTTTTGCAGCATCCTCATAAGCATCGAACTCTCCCCGAACCTGATGTCTTGTTTCCGACGTAGGGTAGTTCAAGTAATACTTGTAATGCCTGAGTAGTAGGGACAACGCGTGAATCGCTCGTGTGGCCGCCGCGCTGCCGTCGTTCTGGGGGTCAAGGGACTTGCAGTCTTGATCACGATAATGAGCGGGGTTGTCGTAAGGCTCTTTGAAGTCCTCGAACAACTTCAGGCCGAGTGCCTGAACCAGTATTTGGAAGGCATGACGAGAATCGAGGTCGCAAAACATCCCGAATTCACCAGTGGGCTCCATCATAATGTCGATCATATTGCCACCCTCGACTTGGTAAGTCGTCCCGTTCAACTTGAAGACGTTGCTGGAAACTGTGTAGGTGAACGTCATGTCTGTCGCGTACAGCTGTTCATCCACCGTCGAACCATAGAACGTCGTGCCGATGTCCGACTTAGATTGCTGAGTCGCCGTGCAAGAGTCGGGGAGAGGAAGCGAGATTATGTAAGTCTTACTCGGCGGTGTTGTCTGGAGCTGGGTCAACGTGCTGGCGTCAAAATCGGTCTTATACCCATAGGCGGAAGACTTCCCGCAAAGCTGGGGCGCTGTCGGATGCGACGGTGGCGCGAGGGTCAGAGAGTAGAGAGAGCCAGGTTTAAGCACAACCTCGCCACCGAGGTTGAATACCGACGGTGGATAATGTCCGTCGTCGTTGTCGACTGGAGCGATTAGGATCAGGTTTGTAGAGGTTTCCGCGTAGGCCCACGGGCCGCGCACGACGACGGCGACTGTGGTGTCGGCTGCGCAGGTTAAGGTGAGAACAACGAGGCAAGCCGCTGCCAGCAATGAAATTCGCAATGGCCTTGCCGCAGACAGAAGTGTAGCGCTCATGTTTCCTCCTGGGGAAAAGACTTTGATTTGGATTGCTAGACTCTCCCGAAACTGCTCAGCGCCGCCCAATAGTACGGGTGGCTGAAACCTAAGCTACTGCGAAGACGATTCTTCGATAGTTGCAAACTTTGCGGTACCGATTTCCCTTGAAGGGCCTCCGCATAGAAGGCCTGCATGAGCGTAGCCGCAGCGGCCGAATCAAGCTTCCACTGGCTGGCCACCACGTATGAAGTGCCCGATCTCTGAAACGAACGCACAAGACTGTTAGTATCCACAGCCGTGCCCTCAGAACCGTTCGCCGTTTCGCAGGCGGACAATACCGCCAATTCGAGTTGTGGCAGGTTAGCGCGTTCGATGGTCAAGGAATCGAGCGGAGCATCGGATAACATCAACTCGCCTCCATTCTGCGATGCGACGGCGTGTCCGGCAAAGTGGAAAACGCGCACCGTTCTCAAATGCTTGAGAAGCGAAGTCGAATTCGCATCTCGCCCGCTCAGCACTATCGGAGATTGGAAATTCGAAGCCACGGTCCTCGCCTCATTTTCCGCATCAACAAGCGTTGGCAATCCTCTATCGTCAGCGTTTGCAGGCCTGGGCACGCTGACTATAAGGGATGGGGCTGTCGGAGAAAGCTGTTCAGCGGGTCTTAGCGAGTCGCTGTAATAGAGACCATACGAAGAAACGATTGCGTGCCGTTCGACGAGATAGTGACCATTTCTGTCTGGAAGCGCATCGAAGGGTATCAAGTTGAGGTCATCATCAGCCTCAACAACAAGGATGCGGCCCAGGCTCAAATTTTCTTCGATAGGAGAAATCAGCAGGTCGTACAATGCTCGACCCGTCATCCGAAGCTGAGCCGGATCGGAATCTGGGTGAGAGCAGAGTTGACGAAACCGGTTCGCGGTCACGCCAAGCTCCCCATCTTTCAGAGGAGTCCAATGCGAAACGACACCGCGATTGTCGTAGAGCCAAAGCTGAATTCCATCGGGAAACACGGCATAGGAGATCACACTCGCGTCAGTTAGGCCAGACAGGTGGTCCTCTACTATCGTGGGCCGGGGATCAGGGGGATTCTCTTTCAGTTCAGCGAGAGATAGCACCAATCGAGCGTGTGTGTCCTTGCCCGAGCGGAGCGACGCACCGCGGTACCACTCCCAGAACTCCAAGGCATCGACTGGATCCCCGTTGCGCAGCTTCAGTGCGAGGAGCGTCTTGTATGCCGCCCTTGCCTCCACGCTCCACTCCAGCCGTTGCTTTTCAGTGTGTAGTGACGAGAGGTTGAGTTCTGCCAGAGCAACGGCAGCCCGCAATGTCATCTCGGCATCATGGAAGTCTGCGACCTTAAAACGGGCCTCCCCAAGCGTGCGGTAATAGAGAAATGCCAGCAGATTGTCGTCTGCCTTGGTAACATCCGGCTCGATTACGGCCAACTGATTAAGCGCTGCCTTTTCGTTACCGCGTCCAACATCGACCGCGGCCTCCCGAGTATGCGCCTCCGCCCGGGCTGTGAAGGTTGCCTGACTTTGGGGTGCTGAGGCAAACTCTCGTGCTGCAATGGAAAGCTCACTTAAGGCAAGATCGGGCATGTTTGCCGCTGCCGCTGCTCGTCCTAGATAAGAGTGCGCCGCAGCTTTGAGCAGGATGTCGCGGGTTCGTTCGCTAATCGCTACAGCTTCACGCCAGACAGCCACGTCGAGGTGAGGCTGTTTCGAGGACTCAGCCACTTTGTGCAGGACAAAATAAAGGTTGTAACGCTGCATCAATGCTGCCTGATAGGGCAGGTCGTTGCTCAGTCCTCCTTGAGCCTGCCTCCAGGCTAATGCTTCATCTCCAAGCTCAGAGTTGATACCTGAGAAGTGACTCAGTGATCGCAAATAAAGGACTTTGAACGCGGTCGTACCAGCCGCTTTTAGAGCCTTGCGATAACTTTCACGGGCGTTTCCTAGGTCACCGACAATCCAGTAGCATGTCCCCTTCTCCAGTCGCAACTGCACGGATAGCCACATGTAGTGCCCGTTGGAAATACGACTTTCGATCGGCGAAACGGCCTTCAAACACGCATTGCCGTTTTGTGCCAGGTGAAGGTTCCGAACTAATTCGTATTGAGCCCGAAGCTCCCCGGCTGAGTTTCCTGTAGACGCAAACAGCGTCGCCGCGTGCAAAGATTTCTTCTGTGCTGCGACGAAATCGCCAGTTTCGCTCAGGCTGAGTGCCCCCGCTAATTCGGCGACGCTTTCCGAAAAAGACAACCGGTTAGGTGCTTCGATCACATCTTTGAGCCACGGATCGTTCGCCTCTTGGTTCGCTATGGCTGCTACTAGCCGAAGCGCAGCGCGAAAATCGGCGATGCCATCGCCATATTCCGGACTTGCAGGATATGCTTTGGGCAGCCAATCTGTTACTGCAAGATTGATATAGTCCTCCAGTCGGGCCGTTATGTTTACCCGCAGGGATTCGCCATCGGCCCTTGCCCTTGCGATTTGCGCCGGTGTCAGTAATGGTTCTTCCATGCTCCTGTCGTGCTGGCTGGCCTTATCCTTGATCGATTGAAGGTGTCGGCGGGCTTCCTCTGCCCACTCATCTTGTGTATCGATTCGTAAGTAGTGCTCCCAATCGTCCAAGGCTTGTGTGTAGAGAAACACGCGTTCGCAGGCAAGGGCGCGGTTGAACAGCGCGATGGGATCGTCCGGCGACTTGATTAGCGCTTTGCCAAACGACTCAATGGCATTGCCGTAGTCAATGGGCCGATTCGCGGATTCGGCCCGTACGAAGTACGCAGAGCCTAGGTCGGTCAGAAGACTGGGAGAATCGGGCTCAGTCTCCAGTGCTCGCTGCAACGACTTGATGGCGGATTCGAAGTTGCCATCTAGCAATTCGGCTCGGGCACGGGCTTGTAGCCACTTTGGGTCGTTCGGATTCTTGTTGAGGGCTTCGCTAATTAGATCCTTGGCCTTCAACAGAGAGTGGGGTTTGTCGAAGTCCGACTGCCCGGCGCCTCGCTCTGCCTGCATCCGAGCGTATTTTGCACCGGGGATTCTTACCTCTAAAGTCCGATGCTCTGTATAGGCCTCTGCAAGCAATTGTTCAGCAGACGGAGGATGCAAAGCCCGCACCCCGATCCAAGCCACTATAGCAACAGCGATAATTCCCGCAAATGCGTAGGCCGGAGTCGGCCGAGCGACGACCGCACTCCACCACGAAGGCTTCGCTTGCCGATCTCGCACACTGTTTAGCAGTGTTGCGGCCAGGTTTTTCCGCCATTCGGGTCGCGCACTTTGCAAGGAGGCCAGCATTGCCTCCTCGCTCGGGGTTGCATCGTCGACCACTGCTTCTGCGACGTTCTTTAGCAGAGGTCCGCAGTGCCCGCATTGTGCCGCATGTTTCATCAGTTCTCGTGTCTTGGCTTCCGGCCAAAGCCCGGCCGCCACTTCGAGCCACTCGGCCTCTCCGATGCAATCCGGAGTTGGTGACGATGGCTTAGGCACTCGCATACGCAAAATCTCGCTCTGCACAAACCTGTGCCTCTGCACTTTTCGGCTGCAGTCCTGGCAAGACTCAACGTGGCGTTGGGCCTCTCCCAGAGTTGCCTCCGAGAGTTGCTCCGAAGCGGACACACTCGTCTCTGGCAACGAAATGAACCTATCCAGTTCGTCGCTGTCGAGATGTTTGTCGAATGGCCGTGTCACAATCTGCTACTCCTTCTAATACGACATTGGCGGGAAGAATCCTTTTTGGTTCCTTTCTATGCCTCCGCCGAGTCTGCCGTGCCCGCGTTGCCCAAGTGCTCTCGTACACAGCGCGTGAGGCGGAAGATGACGGCCTCCACGCCCTTTGCTGTGAGTTTGACGGTCGCCAAAGCAGCAATTGCTTTAGCGCTCATACCTTGTAGATAGTAAAACCAGAAAATAAGGCAGTCCCGCTCCTGATTGCAGCCGGCCGCGCAATTCTGTAGTTGGTCGTTCACCTGCCTGAGAAATATGTCGCGGTCCATGGCCGCCGGGCCCCCAAAGCTAGCGCTTTGCGCTGCGGGGTCGAAGTTTTCGTTCAACTGATCGGTCTCTCCGGCACCCCGCTTCTGAGAATGGAGGGACTTGAAGTGATCGTGCGTAAGATTAATCGCAATCGTCTTTATGTATCCCAGCACTACTTCCTCAGAATGTTGCCGGGCAAAGTCGAGCACCGCGTGGCACTTATCCTCACAGAGTTTGAGATAGGTCTCTTGAAGTAAGTCGTCGACAAACTGCGCCGGGTCTTTTCCCCATTGGCAGGCCGTACGTTTGATTGAAAGGCTGATTGGTCTTTGAAAACGGGAGACGAACTCTTCCCAAGCCGCGCCGTCATGGGATTCGGCACAAGAGCGTATCAACTCCTCCACAGTCATGGACGAATGGCGTCTCACAGAACCTCACGACCAGGGTGCCCGAATTCTACATGAAGCAACGCTATCCGTTGTTGTCTGCCATGAATTACCGTCATTCACAATTTGAAAAAGGATTTCGCGGCTATCTGTCGTTTCCTACAGACAGAGGAACAAGAACGGCCTGGACGCCATTTAGGAAACTTTTGCGCAACCAAGAGAGCGGACAGGTTGGTGCTTCGGTCGTCTAGGTACAAAGGTCAACTTCAAGACTGTGAGGAGGATATGTGCCCGTCTTTCGAATTTCAGGTATCAGCGTATTAGTGTTCGTTTCCATTCTTACTCTGACGACATCGTTAGCGTCGCAGGCCACGGCTCCGGAGCCACAGGCGGCAGCTGGACAACCGGCCGCGACTGAAACGAAGATTTCATCGGTAGCCGTGTACCCACAAGCAGCGACCCAAAACACGTCTCAAGGTGCAACGCAGGATTTCGTCCTTGAGATCACGGGTTCTGGTTTCGCCAGCATCACGGACATGAACAGCGTCCATATAGCGGTACTCCCTGCGGCGGGCGTCACTCCCAACCCAATCCCGGCGTTATCGCGCTCGCTGGACAACTCGAAAATACTTGCCCAATTCACAGCCCCTTCGAACTACACACTGCAGGAGGTGGCCTTATCGGCTGGCTCTAGTTTCGTTACGTTCGAAACCGGAACGCTGGCCTGCGAATTCAAATCACAAGTGAAGCTCACTCCTCAGATTGTTCCGAAGAGCCAAGCTGGAAATAAGTATGGAAACGGGGTGGCCAAAAACTTCTACGCGATCCAGCTTTCTATCGTCAACGAGTGTCCCATGGCAATCGTCGTTCCCTTGGGCGGCATAAGCGTCGTCACGGACCACCAAGCCGCGCAGGCCCCGGACGACGCCTGTAAGGAAGAGGGAT
>Ga0302176_10000114_pt1 | contig 59032 bp, 49 predicted proteins | sample I_Palsa_E1_1_FD_198787 | JGI IMG/M metagenome (GOLD analysis project Ga0302176, IMG submission 198787) | Peat permafrost microbial communities from Stordalen Mire near Abisko, Sweden - I_Palsa_E1_1 | ecosystem: Environmental > Terrestrial > Soil > Palsa > Peat permafrost | place: Sweden...
TGCGGTAGCACAAAATTTCGCAGCACCGGAACCATGAACGGGTAAGCGCCTTCCGCCAGGAATCGGTTGATCCAGTACTGGAAGCCTCCGCCCAAAGTGAACCCCGTGCCGAATACCTTGTACTGCGTAAAAATTAGAAACAGTGCTCCCAACGACATCCTCAACGCCGCCAGCGCTGCTGCATTTCGGTCCCTGATGTCAGCCTCCCCCAAAAATTGAACCGCGCGTGTGCGAACCTTCCATTTTGTTTAGCCCCAATCTAATCGCAAAGGAATCAGTCAGTTCCAAACCGATCCCCCGAATCCTCTCAGCACCTATTTTCACTAGTACAGCGAAACCTTTCGCCTTCTCTCGTTCTGTCTTAGAAAGAGCTTAGGAAGTTCTCCGCCCAATCTCCGCCGTCTCCTGTAAAATTTTTTCCAGGCATTCAGATGAAATTAACCCGGAATTCCATCCTGATTCTTTGCGCGTGGACATTTTTCGTCGGCGGATTTCTCGTGACGTCCATGCTCACGTCCAGCCTGCCCATGGTTGAAAATTTCAGCTACGTCCTGGCCTGTGTCGTTCCCTTGTTTTGCAATACCTTCTTGCTCTGGAACGCCGCCTCGCCCTACCGCCGTCAAAATGGCTTCTGGATGCTCCTGGCCCTGGGCTGCACCCTCTGGCTCTCCGGGATTCTCGTGCTCGTTTACACCGAGTTTGGTCTCCACCACCAGACCCAGCCGCCGTTCGCCGCCGATTTGCTCTTTTTTCTGCACACGGTCCCGTTCATGGCCGCCATTGCGCTCATGCCCCACGCCCGCAAAATGCGCGAAACTCTGCGCTTTGGCCTGATCGATCTGCTGCTGCTCGGAATTGTCTGGCTCTATATCTATATTTTCGCGGCCATGCCCTGGAAAAGCGTGCAGCACGAACCGGCGCTGTTTCATTCGCGCGATGTTACCGCATATTTCATCGAAAATTTGGTGGTCGCCATCGGGTTCGGAATTCTGTTTTTTCGGGCGCAGGGTTCCTGGCGGAAGATCTACGGAAATCTCTTCGGCGCCTTTTCCTTGTACATCTCCGGAATTTTCGTCCTCGATCTCGCCATTCGCCACAAAATTTCCTACGACGGATATTTGCTCCGCCTGCCCATGCTCTGCGCCTTCGTGTGGATCGGCGTCACCGGCATCATCGCCCGTGATTTGAAATTTGAACCGGAACCGATGACCGCGCCGCTCAAGCGCGATACCCAGTGGCCCACGCGTCTGGCCCGCATCGGCTGCCTGTCGGCTCCGCTCCTGGCGATTTGGAACCTGGAACTCAGCGATGCGCCCCTCCCGGTCCGGAAATTCCGAATGCTGGTGACCTTGACCGCCATCTTCATCGTCAGCGCCCTGGTCTTCCTGCGCCAGCATCTCGTTTACCAGGAACGCACCCAGCTGGTCCACGACCTCTGGGATTCGCTCGAGAACGTCAAGCGCCTCCAGACCCATTTCGTTCAATCCGAAAAGCTCGCGTCGCTGGGCCAGCTAGCCGCCGGCGCCGCGCACGAAATCAATAATCCGCTTACCGCCATCCTCGGCTATTCCGACCTGCTGACCCTCGAGAATCCATCCGAAAGCCGCGCCTATTCGCTCGGCCAAAAAATTCGCGAGCAGGCGCGCCGCACCAAGGAACTGGTCACCAACTTACTCAGCTTCGCGCGCCAGGTGCCGGCCGAAAAACAGTTGCTGGATCTCAATACCGTGCTCACCGGCGCGGTCCAGTTGCGCAATCTCGATCTACGCGAAAAAAATATCCGCATTGAACTCGAGAATCGCAGCGTGCTGCCGGCGGTCCGCGGCGATCCGAATCAGCTGCTCCAGGTTTTCTATCATCTGATCAGCAATGGCGTCGACGCCATGGAGTCCGCCGGCGGTGGTGTGCTGCTGATCCGCACGCTCCGCGAACGCGGCCTGGTCATCATCGAATTTTCCGACACCGGCCCGGGCATGAAAGAGCCTGACAAAGTTTTCGATCCTTTCTACACCACCAAGTCGGTGGGCAAAGGCACCGGCCTCGGCCTCAGCATCTGCTATGGCGTGATGCAGGAGCATGGCGGCAATATTCTCGGCTTCAACCGCCCTGAGGGCGGCTGCACTTTCCGCCTGGAATTGCCGGCCGTGATGGCCGTATTCCCGCAGCCCAGCGTTCCACTCGCCCCCAGCGTCAGCTCGCACTAGATTTTCGTTCTGCCCCCACATCGTGTGCTAGAGTCGAAAATTCCATGAGCGCCATTTCAATTCCAGTTGCGGCCGCGCCGGCCATCGCCACTGAACACCTCACCCGCCGCTTCGGCGACCTCACCGCCGTGCAGGATGTGAACCTGCGCGTGGCGCCCGGGCAGTTTTTCGGCTTCTTGGGTCCCAACGGGGCAGGGAAGTCCACCACCATTAAAATGCTCACTGGTTTGCTCGCGCCCAGTTCGGGCCGCATGCAGATTCTCGGCAGCGACTTCACCGAGAATCCGGTCGAAGTAAAACGCCAGATTGGCGTGGTCCCCGAAGGCATGGCGCTTTTTGGCCGGCTCACTGGATCCGAGTATCTGAATTTCGTCGGCCGCATGTACGGCCTCGATCGCGACACCGCCGCAAAACGCTCCGCCGAACTTCTCGAATTCATGCAGCTCACCGACCAGCCCAAATCCCTGGTCACCGATTATTCCCACGGCATGCAGAAAAAACTCGCTCTCGCCGCGGCGGTGATTCACGGGCCCAAGGTTTTATTTCTCGATGAGCCTTTCGAAGGCGTTGACGCCGTGGCCTCCAACACCCTGAAAGCCATGCTGCAAAGCATGATCGCCCGCGGCGCCACCATTTTTCTCACTTCGCACGTTTTGGAAATCGTCGAACGCCTGTGCAGCCACGTCGCCATCATTCATCGCGGTCAACTCGTCGCCCAGGGCTCGCTCGAAGAACTCCGCGCGGGCGTAGCCGCCCAGAGCGCTACCGCTCTGCTTGCCTCGGGCGCGGCTCCCGGCGACCAGTCTGCGTCCGGTGAAAAACTCACCCTCGAACAAATTTTTCTGCGCATCGTCGGTGGCACGCGCCGCCCCGATCAGGAACTCTCGTGGCTCGGCTAGATTTCAGTCCCGGCATGCGCGAACAGTTTGCCGCCATCGGTCGCGTCCGCTGGCAGCTTTTCGTAAATTCTCTGCGCACCGTGCGTGGGCGACTGGAATTGGTCGCTCGCATTTTCATGTTTCTGGGCTTCGGAATGCTGGGTCTGGGCGGCAGCGTCGGCCTCGGCTTTGCCTCCTGGTATTTCGCTGCTCACGGCGAACCTGAACTCCTGGCGCTGCTATTTTGGCCCATATTTCTGTTCTGGCAATTTTTCCCTGTGCTGGCCAGCGCCTTTTCCGAAAATATCGATTCGTCCAACCTGCTGCGTTTCCCGCTGACTTTCCGCTCCTACTTTTTGGTCCGCCTCGCCTTCGGTTCGCTCGAGCCCGCCACCGCGATCGGCATTTTGTGGTCGCTCGGCATCGTGCTCGGAATCACGGTCGCTGCGCCTTCGCTGTTTTTTGTGGCGGCACTGTCCCTGCTGGCTTTCGCTATCCTGAATATTCTTCTCGGCCGCATGGTTTATGTCTGGGTCGAAAGATGGCTGGCCCAGCGCCGCACCCGCGAACTTCTCGGCGTCATTTTTTTCCTCTTTATCATCAGTTTTCAGCTGATCAATCCGCTGATTCTTCACTTCGGCAAACGCGCCGGCCCTGCGATGTCGCACTTCTCCGCGCAGGCCTTGCCCCTGCAGCGTTTCTTGCCGCCGGGCTTGGCTGCGGATTCCATCGCCAGCGCGCTGCATGGCGATTTCCTCCGCTCGCTGGGTGCCGTTCTGCTGCAATGCTTTTATTCCGCGATCATTCTAGGGCTGCTCAACATCCGCCTCCGGGCGCAGTACCAGGGTGAAAATTTGAGCGAGGCGGTCGCGCGCACTGCCAAACCCGCCGCCCGAGGTGCCGCGCCCACCGTAGGCTGGAATATTCCTGGCGTTCCCGGCCCGATCTCCGCGGTCGTCGAAAAAGAATTTCACTATCTCTCGCGCAGCGGCCCCATGCTTTTCACCTTCATCATGCCGGTGGTGGTTCTGGTGATTTTTCGTTTTGGTTCGGCCCGCACCGGCGATCCCGGCGGCATCCTTGCTCGCGCCGCCGATCTGGCTTTTCCCGTGGGCGCCGCCTACACCCTCTTGATGCTCACCAACCTGGTCTACAACACCTTCGGCGGCGACGGAGTCGGTGTTCAGTTTTTCTTTCTCGCTCCACTGCGCTTTCGTGAAATTGTGCTGGGCAAGAACCTGGCTCACGCCATCATCATCGCCATCGAAATTCTGCTGGTCTGGCTGGGCACCTGTTTTCTTTACCGCCCGCCCTCCGCCGAGATCGTTGCCGCCACCCTCACCGGCGTCACCTTCGGCCTCCTCGTGAATCTTGCGGCCGGCAACTTACTCTCCCTCTACACTCCGAAAAAAATCGACTACGGCACCTTCGGCCGCCAGCGCGCCTCCGGCACCACCGCCATCGCCAGCCTCGCCATTCAAGCCGTCGCCATCGGCCTCTGCGCCCTGGCTCTGATTGCCGCCCGCGCCTCCGGCCGCATCTGGGCCGCGACTTTGGTCTTCGTGTTCCTGATCATCCTCGCCGCCGTGGCCTACATTCTCGTGCTCAATCAAGTCGACTCCGTAGCCCTCAAGCGCCGCGAAGCCCTGATCACCGAACTTTCCCGGGCCTGATTCCTTCGACCATTCGCTCCTTCGAAGACCCGTTCGTGGGGTTGACTCGATCCAGCAAATCATCTAGAATAATCATCTAGATCGAAGGAGAGGGGCAGATGAGGACCGTTGGGTTATTTGAAGCGAAACAGAAACTCTCGGAACTTGTCGATCGCGCCGGCAAAGGGGAGCTAATCGGAATTACCCGGCGCGGCCGGCTCGCTGCCGTCATCGCCCCCGTTCAACCCCACCGCAGTCTCCGCGAAAGCTTCGACGAAATCGAAAAGGTAAGAAAGAAAGTGCGCATGCCCAAGGGCCTGACCGTAAAGAGCATGATCGAGGACGGACGAGTTTGACCCGTTTCGTTCTGGACGCATCGGTCGCGCTTGGTTGGATTGCTGATGATCCCCCCTCGCCCTATGCAACCCTGGTGATGAAACGTCTCCTCGATGGAGACCGGGCTTTCGTTCCTGCTCTGTGGCACCTGGAGATTGCCAACTGGTTCGTCGTGGCTCTGCGCCGTAAAATTATCGACGATTTGGATTCGGACCGCTGTCTTTCGGCTCTCGATGATGTGATCGCTACCGCAGTCGACACCGAATCGGCCACTTTTCACGTTCGCAAGACGCTGGAGACCGCGCGAAAGTTCCAGCTCTCCGCCTACGATGCCACCTATCTCGACTTATCCTTGCGTGAGGGCTTTCCCCTCGCAACGCTCGATAAATCTTTACGCGAAGCCGCTACCAAAGCCGGTGTGAAACTCCTGCGTTAGCATTTGTTTCAATCGGTTCGCTCTTTGGCCATCATTCCAGAATTTCCGATGTAAGAAATTTGCGTACGTGCACCCCGCACGGTAGATTTGCTGCGTGCCGCGTTGACGGTGCCGCCCTGAACATGAAAGATGAGCATGAGGATGAGGACAAGGATGAACCAATACGCACGAGTGTCGCTTGTTGCCCTGGCTGTGTTCCTGACGATTATGACCAATACCGGTTTGGTGTTCGCGCAGGCGGCTCAAAAATCCAGCGTTCCGGTCGCGGGGGTGATCACCGATGAATTAGCGCCGCTCGTGGATACGCCTGGCATCTCTGGCTACGAGGCCGAAGTAAGCAAAATAATAAGCAAGCGTCTCGCCGCTCTCCGTCCGGTCACCGACAACATGGGAAACGTGTTCGTCACGATGGGCAGTGGCTCCCCGAATCGCTTGATCGTCACTCCGATCGATGAACCTGGTTTCGTCGTCAGCGAAATTACCGCCGACGGCTACTTGCGCGTGCAACGCCTTCCGCAATTCGGCTTGCCTCCGGTATTCAATGAGCTGTACGCCGCGCAACCGGTAAAAATCGGAACCGGGGAAGGCAAGTGGATCGATGGCGTCGTTGCAGGTTTGTCAGTCCACCTCCAAGGCGCGCACCTCAACGCTCCCAAAGCCGGCGACCTCGAAAATTTCTACGTCGATATCGGCGCGGCAAACGCTGCCGAAGTTCGCAAAGCCGGCGTCGACCTGTTAAGCCCCATCGCCATCAACCGCCGCTTGATGAACCTGGGCGGCGCCGACTTCGCCGGCGCGTCCGTCGGCGATCGCTTCGGCGCTGCGGCACTGATCGAAACCTTGAAACAACTCGATCCCTCAAAAATTAAGGGCACCATCACCATCGCATTCGTCGTCCAGCAGCGTACCGGCGCCCGCGGATTGCAGCGCATCCTCACCGCGACGCACGCCGACGAAATGATCTACATTGGCCGCCTGTTGCCCGGCGGCCCAATTCCCGATATGCCCACCATGCGTCACGCCCCCCGCCGCGAACCCGGCAGTGGCGTCCTCATCGGCGTGGAAAAAACCGATGGCGCCCTCACTACCTTCGGCTCCCAACTCAAACAACTCGCCGATTCCGCGAAAATTATCTTCGCTAGCGATTACTCCGCGAATCTCCTGCCGAATAGCTACTTGGCCATGCCGGCCCTGCCGGCGAATTGGGCGCATCTCGCGATTGCCACCGCCTGGCCCGACACTCCCGCCGAGATGATCGATTCGCGCGACCTCAAAAACCTGACTCAACTTCTGAGCCGTTACCTCCAGGGTTCCGAATCCGTGCCAAAAGCCATTCCTGCCGAATCGAATGCCGTTGCCACCACCCGAGCCGCCGCCGTCGGCTCCAACGCTCTTCGCGTCTTGGTCGAGGCCTATGGAGTGAGTTACCACGAGGACGAGGTCCGTCAATCGGTGTCTTCGCTACTTCCGAAATGGGCCAAAACCGAAACCGACGCCGCCGGAAATTTAATCCTCCATCTGGGCACGCCGTCCGCCGCCGGCGCCAAGACGCCCAGCATTCTCGTTGTCGCTCACCTGGACGAAATCGGTTTCGCCGTGAAATCCATCGCCAACGATGGCCGTCTCGAAGTCGAATGGCGCGGCAGCGGCTCCCTCAGTTATTTCGAAGGCCATCCGGCGCTCGTCCACACCGCCAAAGGCGATCTCGACGCCATCGTCGAGCAGCCGCTCGGCTGGGACACTCACGATTTCAAGTGGCCGGATGACGAATCGCAAAAGCCCGACGCCACCAAACCAATCCGTGTCGATGTCGGAGCCCGCAATCCCATGGAAGTCGCCAAGCTCGGCATCAGCGTCGGCGATACCATTACCATCCCCAAACGATATCGCCCGCTGCTCGGTACTCGCGCCAACGGCCGCGCTTTCGACGATCGCGTGGGAGACGCTGCCCTCATCTCCGCGGTCTGGGCCCTCGGCGCACCGCTGAAAGATCGCGACGTCACCTTCGTCTGGTCCACCGGCGAAGAAGAAGGCCTGGTCGGCGCCGGGAAGCTGGCCAATCGCCTGGCCGCCGAAGGCCGCACTCCCGATTTTGTCTTCGCCGTCGATACTTTCGTCAGCTCCGATTCGCCCCTCGAATCCAAACGCTTCGGCGACGCGAAACTCGGCGACGGTTTCGTGATCCGCGCCATCGACAGCTCGAACATCGCGCGTCACGATCTGGTCGAACGCGTGATTCAACTCGCCCGCAAAAATAATATTCCGGTTCAGTACGGAGTCACCGCCGGCGGCAACGACGGTTCGGCGTTTGTACGTTATGGCTCGGCGGATATTCCGCTGGGTTGGGCGCTGCGTTATTCCCATTCTCCGGCCGAAGTGGTCGACACGCGCGACGTGGACGCGCTCGGTCGGATCGTTGCCGCAATTGCCAGGAGTTGGTAGGTCGCCGGCGACCGCAACATCGCGTCGCGCGCACACTTGTTATTCACGGCAGTTTGCTATAATCCCGCGCCGTGAGTGACCCAGCTTTCAAACCGCCCCGCTACATCGTCATCGAAGGCCCGATTCGCGTGGGCAAATCGACTCTCGCTCGCGAGTTGTCGGAGCAAATGCACGCCCGCCGCATTTTCGACGCGGACGACAATCCCTTTCTCGCCGATTTTTACGACGAAAAACCCGGCGCCGCCTTCGCCGCCCAAATGTATTTCCTTTACGAACGCCATCGCCTGTTGCTCGAAACTCGCCCGGAAGACGCTGCCGCGCCAGTGGTCAGCGATTTCCTCTTCGAGAAGGACAAGATTTTCGCCTATCTGAATCTCGACAACGAAGAACTGAAACTCTACGACCGTTATTTTGAAATGCTCATGCCGTCGGTGCCTCAGCCCGATCTGGTGATTTACCTGCAAGCCAAACCGGAAGTCTTGCGCAAGCGCGTCACCAAAAAAGGCGATCCCGCCGAAACCCAGATTTCACCGGAATACGTCGAAGCCGTCGCCAACGCCTACGAGCATTTTTTCTTCCGCTATTCCGGATCGAATCTGCTGGTGGTGGACACTTCGGAGATTGATTTCGTCGCCCGCAATCAGGACCTGCAGGAGCTTCTTCGCCGTCTGCGCCAGCCGGTGAAAGGCACGCAATACTTCCTGCCTTTGGGCCAGGGCTAGTCACAACCAACCGCAAACGCTTACTAAGGAAATTCTCCACGTTGAAGAAAGAAGGGGGACCGGGACGAGCGGCCCCGCCAGGCTACTCGTCCCGGCACTGCGCACTGGGGAATATCGTTCTAAAAATTTCTGCCGGCTGCTTTTACTCCGGACTAAACCAAAGTTTTCAGCGGAATATTTCGCGCTGCGCTCAAGCCGCTTTGGGTGGCCCGGTCAGCCGCTGACGCCATTTGCCCAGCGTCCGGTTCACCGGATGGCTGCGATGCAAAAATGTCAGCACTGGCATGCGCCGCACTCCAATTTTTTCCAGCGCGCGCCGGATCCGGAAATCGCGCCCCGCCGAAATTAATCCCTTTTCCAATGTCGAAATCGCGTCGGTCGTCCGCCCCGCCTGGTAATACACTTCCGCCAGGTTCAAATACAGCTGTGCGTGATTGTGTTTCATGCCCAGCGCTTCCCGGCACAGCGATTCCGCGTCTCCAAATCGTTTTTCAGCCAGCGCGGCCAGCAGGCCGGTGTACGACAAATAAAATGGGTTTTTGGGGGCGATACCCAGCGCTCGCCGGGCGTGTTGCAGCGCGTCTTCCGATTGTCCATCGCGGAGGTTTTTCAGGCATTCCTTGAAGTCGTTCATTCCGGCGTCGGAGGGGGATGTGGTTCCAATCCAGTGTGACATAAGCACCGTCCTTGCCTCGGGGACCCGTAAGAGGCGCTGAAGAAACACTACAGGCGCTCGTCGAAGCTGTGAATAGAACGTAGGTGCAGCTTTCAGGCTAGAACCTTTTACTGTACGAAATGACAGGCAAACATCCGGCCAACTGGTTTGGCGCGCGCTTTTCAGAATTTCAGATGGAATCCGCGAACGCGCCAAGTAACCCGAACGATCAACGAGTCTTAGCTTGCGGCAATTACGCCTGGACGCTATTCTCCCGATGGATTTGAGCCCGCCACCAACTCGGCGGAAGACCCATACTTGGGAGTCTCGGGGGACAAAAAATGACGGACTGGACGCGCAGGAAATTTTTCTTTTCGACCCTGGGCGCGGCGCTCGCTGCCAGCACTCAGCGTTTGTTCGGCGCCACGAGCTCTGCATCGGCGCCTGGAGTCTTCGCCGCGCGCCCAGCGGCCGCGTCGGATTTTCGCCCGATCATCATTTCCTCGGCCAATGGCGTCACCCATCTCGACGACGGCATGGCCATCTTGAAATCCGGCGGCGATACCCTCGACGCCGCTCTCGCCGTCGTCACCAAAGTGGAAGACGACCCAAACGACGATTCGGTCGGCTACGGCGGCCTGCCTAACGAAGACGGCGTCGTCGAACTCGACGCCTCGGTGATGCACGGTCCCACCCACCGCGCCGGCGCCGTGGCCTCCGTACAAAAAATCAAGAATCCGTCGCTCGTCGCCAAAGCCGTGATGGAGAAAACCAATCACGTGTTCATCGTCGGCTCTGGAGCCTTGCAGTTCGCCGAAGACGAAGGGTTCATTCCCATGAACCTGCTCACCGAACGCTCGCGGATTGCGTGGCTGGCCTGGAAAGCGCGATCCAGCGAAAACTGGCGTCCCGGCCTCGACAGCCCGCAATGGAAAGCGCAACTGGCCACGCTGCTCGACACTCCGGAAAAAATGGCCTGGCGCGAACACATCGAACAAGTCGTCGCCCATCCGATCACCGGCACCATCAATTGCCTCGCTGTGAATTCCAAAGGCGAAGTCTCCGGCACCACCACCACTTCCGGGCTGTCCTGGAAAATTGCCGGACGTGTCGGCGATTCGCCGATTATTGGCGCGGGATTGTTCGTCGATAACGAGGTCGGCGGCGCCGGCTCAACCGGCCGCGGCGAAGAGAATATAAAGATTTCCGGCGGTCACACCATTGTCGAAATGATGCGCCGCGGCTCCTCGCCCACCGACGCCTGCCTCGAGGCCCTGCATCGCGTCGCGCGCAACTATCAGGCGTTCCCCGAACGCCTGAAACAATTCCACATTCAATTTTACGCGCTCAATAAACACGGCGAATACGGCGCGGGCAGCCTGTGGGGCAAGCATCCCGATGGTGCTCGCGTGCAGTACGCGGTCCACGACGGGACCAAAGCCCAGCTCTTGCCCACCACGCCGCTTTTTGATGAAGTTGGTGGAGACTACTGAAGCACTTTCCTGCAGTTTAGCGCTGCAGCACGTCAGTCGTCGTCATTAGTGGACTACATCCGACGCAAATACCAACTGGATGCCGCGCGCTTGCAGCCGCGCAACCTCCGTAGCCAATGCCGCGATCGTCGCCGGCCGCGGATGCCCGATCGCGATCGTAAATCCATCGCGAGCCGCATCGCGCGCGGCCAGCTCCAACTGCGCGACGATCGCCTCTCGCGTCTCCACATCATCCAGAAAAACTTTCCGTGATGCAGCCCGCACTCCGTCCCGTTTCGCCACGTCGTACGCCACGGTCTTCGCCTCAGTGCGGCTGTCGATGAAAAATAGCCCGCGCTCGCGCAGCAGCGGCATCAGCGCCTGCATCAACGCCGTATTCGAAGTCGCCCGCGAGCCTTGATGATTGTTCACCCCCACCGCGTGCGGCACCGTTTCGAGCATTCCCGCCACCGTGGACGATACCTGCCCGGCGCTCATCCCCACCCGTAATTCGATCTCTTCCGCCTTCGCCGTCTCGCCTTCAGACTCCATCGGAAGATGCAGCAGCACTTCATCTCCCCGGCTGTGCGCTTCCTCCGCCACTTCGCTCGAAATCGGCAAATGCGGCAGCACCGAAACCGTAAGCGGGAAGGGAAGCGCGATCACCGCATCGGCTAAAGAACGGTCATAACCCATATCGTCAATCACGATCGCGAGATTGCCACTCCCGCGCACCTTCCGATTTCCTTGCGGCGTCGCTCGAACATTCTTGGAAACCGGAATCACTACATGAATCGAATGAGTCCGAGTTCCGTTCAAAACGTAATCGAAACGCGATACGCCCGGCGACGCCACCGTCGTTAAAGCGGTCAGCCCGTGACGCCCGGCGATCGCCGCCAGTGATTGTTTCAGAGTCACCGCTTCGGCTGGGGTTACCAGCGAAATGTAAATATCATCAACCGCGCCCAAGCCTCCACGTTTCGAAGCTTGCACCTGGGGCCGCACGATGATTTGCGATTTGTTGTTGGTGATTTTCTGCGCGGCGGCAACGACTTCCGTTGTCACCGTCCGCAGGTCGTTTTTCGCCACGGGCTTTTTGGCACAACCCGCGAGAGCCAGCATAATCACCCAGAAAAACGTAAAAATCCGGAACGCACCTCGACCCCGCGAAAAAATGCCATCGGCCTGCTGAAAATGAGAGAAGGTAGGGATACGCTGTCCGTTTCCAAAAAAAATGGGGCATAGGCGTCACCACCTATGCCCCGAATCTCCTGAAATTACGCTGCTTTCTTTTCGATGACTGCGGCGTTGCCCTGCAGAATATCCAGCGCCTTCTTCACCACCGGATCGTCGATCGAAGCGCTCGGCATCGGCGTCTCTTTCTCGGTCGACTGCACGAGCAGATCTTCCACCGAAGGCCGAACCTCGACCGTCGCCGCCACTCCGTCCGTGGCGATGTTCTTGTTTCCCGGAGTGAAATAATTCGCCACGGTCAGAATCAGCGCCGAGCCGTCGTCCATTCCGATTAATTTCTGCTGCGATGCGGTGCCGTAGGTCCGATCGCCCACCGTCGACCCGCGCTTGTTGTCCGCAATCGCGCTGGCCAGAATTTCCGCCGGCCCCGCCGTGCCATTGCCAATCAGTACCGCCACGGGCTGGCTCCACACCACTTTCGCCGGATCAGCCGCCGAAACCACGGGAGTAACTGTCTGCCCCTTCAACGTCGTGATCGTGCCGGACTGCAGGAAAAGCTGCGCCGTCGCGATTCCTTCCTGATCGTCGCCCACCGCGCAATCGCGCAGGTCCAGAACCAGTTTCTTCGCGCCGGCCTTCTGCAATTGCACCAGCCGCTCGCGAATTTGTTTCGAGCTGCCGGCATCGAAGTCCGACACCCGCAAATACGCTACATCGCCCTGCAATTTATCTTCGACCACCAGCTTCGACGGCGCCAGCTTCGCCAAAGTAATCGTCATGTCCTGCGGTTCCGCTTTGCCCCGGCGAATTACCGATAGCGGCACGGTCGTCCCCGGCTGGCCCTTCAGCAGCAGTTGCGCCTGGTCAATCGCCATCTGGCTGGTGGTGAATCCCGCAATCTTTTCCAGGATGTCGCCGATGCGCAGCCCGATTTTCGCCGCCGGGCTGTCCGGCAAAACCGCGATCACGCCGATATATCCAAACCGTCGCGTCAGCGCCAATCCCGAATCCGCCGGCGGATTGCTCGCGGTCTTTTCTTTGAAATCTTTGTATTCCAGCGGGCTCAAATACGCCGACTGCGGGTCCAGCGAATCCAACAGTCCATGCAGCGAACCGTTCGTCACCGCGTGCATGTTCGGATCGTCCACGTAATCGCGCTGGATGTGATCCAGCACTTCGCTATAAACCGTCAGCGCCCGAAACGCGTTGTCATTCGAAGACTTCCCCAGCATGTAGCCGGCCGCGACGTACGCGATCACCAGCACCGAAACGCCAATCACAATCTTCTTGGTAAGTGAATTCATGCAATAGTCCTTCGTGCCGGGATTAGCGCAGGGAACCCTTAATTAGACGCGGAAACCGCGCTTCGGTATGCAAGCCTGCCAAAAGCCGATTATACCGGGGAAACCCTCGATTTTGCGACTATCTTAGCCGCCGGGTGCCCCCACAACTGTGGATTTCGGGGCGATGTTTCGGGCGCCGGCTGGACGACACTAGTGCGTTTCGCCGCCGCAGGAGGCCGCGCGAGCGAGCAGGAAATCGCGCTCGCGCGAGTTTTGGGTCAGCGACGCCGCGCGCTGAAATTCAGCACGGGCCTCGTCGAGGCGGCCAAGCTTGCGCAGCAAATCGGCGCGAACGCTCGGCAGCAGGTGGTAGTTCTTCAGCGCCGGATCGCCCCCAATCGCCTCCAGTATCGCCAGCCCGGCCTCCGGACCTTCTGCCATGCCCACCGCCACTGCGCGGTTCAGCTCGATAATCGGCGACGGCGCAACCTGCGCCAGCGCCGCATACAATGCAGCGATGCGCGGCCAGTCCGTCGCATCGGCGGTGAGCGCGCGGGCGTGGCACGCAGCGATCGCCGCCTGCAGCGTATACGTCCCAAAGCCGCCCATCGCGCGGCTCAACTCCTCCGCGCGCGCCAGCGCCGCGAGGCCGCGATGAATCAGCAGTTGATCCCACAGCGCGCGATTCTGGTCGAGCAGCAAGACCGGTTCGCCCTTTGCATTCACGCGCGCACGCGCGCGCGACGCCTGAATCTCCATCATCGCGACCAGGCCGTGAACCTCCGGTTCATCCGGTGCCAGCCCGGCGAGAATGCGCCCAAGCCGCAGCGCGTCTGCGCACAGCGCGGGGCGGTGCCAATCGTCACCCGCCGTGGCCGAGTAGCCTTCGTTGAAAACCAGGTAAATCACCTTCAGCACGTTCGCGAGACGCGCGGAAAGTTCGGCGCCGCGGGGAACTTCAAACGGCACGTGTGCCTCCGCCAGCGTGCGTTTGGCGCGGACGATGCGCTGCGCGATCGACGGCTCCGGCACCAGAAACGCGCGCGCGATCTCGGGGGTGGTGAGGCCGCCGATCAGGCGCAGCGTCAGCGCCAGCTGCGCTTCGGTCGAGAGCACGGGATGGCACGACGTGAAAATCAGGCGGAGCAGGTCGTCGCCGATGTCGTCATCGAGCGCGGAAACGTAGTCGGGCACGGATTTTTCCTGCTTCTCTTCCAGTTCGCGGCCAAGCTCGCCATGCTTGCGGTCGAGCAGCGAGCGCCGGCGCACCAGATCGATCGCGCGGTGTTTCGCCGCGGCCATCAGCCACGCGCCGGGATTCGACGGGACCCCCTCGCGAGGCCACTGTTCGAGCGCGGCAACCAAAGCGTCGTGCGCCAGATCTTCGGCGGCCGCTAGGTCGCGGGTGATGCGCGTCAGCCCCGCGATCAATCGCGGCGATTCGATGCGCCACACCACGTCGATCGCGGCGCGGGCCTCGCGATGCGGATTAGCGGGCGAATCGGTTGAGCGCGTGCCGGAAGACATGTCCGGCATCCATCTGAACATTTTTCACATGGCGCTGCAATCCGTGCCGCGGCCCTAAACGCAGGTAGGTTACATCGTTGGCCCAGGCGTTCCGTCGGACCACTTGCCAGCGCCGACCAGGAAAATATTAATTGGTGGGAAGGATTTGAGTTCTGGATAGGTGTCGGGAGACAAATACCAGAAACTTCCGGCCAGGACCGGCGAATTTGCGACATTCGCGCCCCAGGCGGCAGCGTCCGCCGTGGAATAAAACATCAGGTGAGGCATATTGAAGCCGTGTTGGTCGGTGAGGTACGAGCCCTTCGACATCATGAAGCTCACCGTTCCCGGCTCGAGCGCGGGCAATTCCTTTTGGTCGATCGCCGCCTTCAGCGCGGCGATGACTTCGGCTATGGATTTGCCGGCGAGGATCAATTTCGTGCGCTCGAGGTGGTACGGCAGCACCGAGCGGACGCCCGGCGCGTTGATACATTCCGCGGCGCGAATTTTGGGATTCCAAAATTCGGGATTGTCGAAGATCGCGACCCAGCTGCGCCCGACCCAGCAGGCCCAACCGTTCGAGCCTTTGGCCGCCATTTCGTAGCCGCGACGAGTGAGCACGTATACGGAGGCGTCTTTGGAAATGGCGTCGGGAGCGCCGCTGCGGGCCAGCGCAATTTCCGCGTCGCGCTCCATCAGATACTGTTCGATCGGCGCCATTTTGGGATAGGGCTGCGCCGCGTCTTGCGCGGCGGCGGGCCGAACTCCGGTCAGTGCCGCGGCGAGCGCGACGGCGAACACAAAGGCGAATTGCAGGTAACGCATCATTACTGCGGAACCATTTTCTGAGCTGTTTCGTTGACCTGCTTATCGAACTCCGCGAGCTTCTGCTGCGCCTCGGCGCCGAAGTCCGATGCGTCGAACAACCTGCGCACTTCAACCATTTCCGAACCCGGGCCCGGGATGCGCGAAGCCCATTTGAGCGCCTCTTCGCGCGACTTCACGTCGATAATCCAGACGCCGCCGATCACTTCCTTGGCTTCGGGGAACGGGCCGTCGATGACTTTCACCTTTCCGTTTTCCAAGGTCAGGCGCGCTCATTGTCGCCGGCGGCGTCAGGCCGGTCAGCGCGACCAGCACGCCCGCCTTCTGCAGTTCCTCCGCGAAGTCCGGCGCGCCCTTGTCGTCAAGGTCGGGCAGCCAGCCGGCTTCGGCCGTCAGGTAGTTTTTGGGATACACGATCAACATGTAACGCATGTTTTCTCCTTAAGCGTCGAGCAGACGCCGCATCAGGGCCGCGCTTCAGGCGTAGCGGCCGAATGTAATTGGTGTGGTCCGGCAAAGCTGTGGCCGGCATAACGACCGAAGGTGTAAGCGGACGGGCTCGCGGTCCTCTCCGGCCTACTGGTGGGGCACGTTGGTGCCGGCCTCGTTGGTCTTCTTCTCGAACTCCTCGATGTTCTCCTGCGCCGCGGCGCCGAAGTCGGACATCTCAAAGAACCGGCGCACTTCAACCATTTCAATATCCTTGCCCGGAATGCGTGACGCCCATTGCAGCGCCTCTTCGCGCGACTTGACGTCGATCACCCAGTAGCCGCCGACCACTTCCTTCGCTTCGGGAAACGGGCCGTCGGTCACCTTGGATTTTCCGCCCTTGAATGTGACCCGGGCGCTCATCGTCGCCGGCGGCGTCAGGCCGTCCAGCGCCAGCAGCACGCCGGCTTTCTGCAGCTCCTCGTTGTACACCCTCATTGCTTCCATGTCGGTGATGTCGGGTACGAACCCGGCCTTGGCCGTTCCGTAGTCCTTCGGATACATGATCATCATGAATCGCATTTTCTTCTCCTTAGGTGTCGAGCGGACGTAGTATCAGGGCCGCTACTTTTATATACGAGCCGGGTATGCGGTGCAGCTCAATTACGCGTCGAACGGGGTAGGCCAGAATCGACACGCGCCCCGCGAATTTTTTCGCGTGGCGTATCGCCACGGAAACACGTTATTTAGGCCTTGAGTGGTGCGGAGAATGCGAGCGCGAAGAATTGCCTCAATCGCGTGACTACGTTGAAGCGGCTGCCGGCGAGTTCACCGGACTAAACAACGCTTATTCGGCAAAATCCTCGCAAGCCGAGCTAACCGTGGGAAAAACGGGGATAACCTTGTCCACCTGCGTCATTTTCAAAACGCCTTCAACCATGCCCTTCACGCAAGCCAGCCGCAGCTTGCCATTCACCTTCTTCAAGTTGCTGAACGACTTGACGATCTGCCCCACAAACGCGCTGTCGATATGGTCCACTTTCCCCATATCAAAAATAATCCGCAACTGCTTCTTCTGGATGTGCGCGTCAATTTCCTGGTTCACGCGATTGCAATCCGCGCCCATGTGCACGTTGCCGCTCATTTCCATCACCCAGATGCCCGGCTGAATCTCTTTGTTTGAAAGGTTCAATTCTTTTTCCCTCGGTTCTCTGAAGCTGCCCCCAGAAAAAACGCGGCGCTAGCCTTCGAACGGGAATTGCCGGATCAAGCGCATACAATCCGAAAGCGCTTTCAAAATCGAATCGCCCCAGCCTGACGGCACAAATCCCGCCGTATTTTGATTCACCTGCTTATCCGCTTCGGCGAAAAAACGCAGGTGCTGCCCTTCCGGCGCGGTGGCAAACTCCTTCACCACAATCGCGAACGTAATATCCCGCCCGCCCTGCTTCTTGATCATCGTGAAGTGATGCATCTGCGCCAGACCCTCGGATCTCTCGGCCTGCGCGTATTGCCAGTCCTCCACGAATCGCCTCCTGCCAGCGTGCTGCAGAGTCTTAAACCCAGACAGTATCTGCGGAACGCCGAAATATTAGGCTGCAATACAGGTTAAGTCAATCGTGGCCGAAGTTGCGCTGCGTTGGACTATTTGTGGGCTAAACGGTGCCGGTGTCCTGCCGGAATCTCAAATGCTTCCGGTTCCATCAGCGGAGTCGCCGCTGTGATGTAGGTCTGGCTGATGCGATCCTGCCAGGTAAAACGATCCTCATCCCAGAGCGCCCAGAAGAATCCGAGCAGCGTCGCGCCCGATAGTACGTAGCCGAAGCTGCGCCACAACAGTTGCTGCGTATCCGGCAGGCTGCCATCCAGCCGCACGATCGTCAGCCCCCGCAGTTGCATCCCCGGCGTTGCGCCCGCAAAAGTCGTGAAGAGGAAAAAGTATTGCGCGTAGAACAGAAAAAACGCCGCGAGATATACCGCCGCATCGACCCGTTCGACCACCACTTGCCCGCCCAGCGATCGGAACAATCCCAGAAACCCCGCGTAGGTCAGCGCCAGGAACAGCGCATCCAGCATTCCCGCGCGTCGTCGCTCTTCCAGGCTCGCCACCGGAACCAGCGCCGTCTGCGGATGGGCCCGCTCGCCCGCGCTCGCCGAAAAATCCAGCTCCGGCTGGATGTTGATTTCCACCCGCTCGTTCTGGCGCTGTTTTTGCATCGCACGCTGCGCCGCCCGCAGGCGCAAACGTACCGCGTCTTCTTCGTAAAGAGAAATTTCGTGGGTCGTGACGGATTCTTCCGGATCAGCGGGAGGCGCCGCAAAGGGCAGCCCTGATTGCGAATCGTCCGGACGCGCACGTCCCCGGCGCACCCGGTAGGCTTCCAGGCGGCGAGAGACTTCTCGGCGCCATTCCGGTTCGGCGGAGTCTGCGGTCTCGTCGGCTTCAATGGGCGCGGATACACCCACCGGAACCGCTTCGAGATTTTCGTCACCTTCGACGAGTACTGCGTCACAGAAATTGCAGTTGCTGGCGGCATCGAGCAATAACGCGCCGCACTGCTTACAAATTTTTATCACTGGTCGTTTTGCGCTGCGATAGTTCCAGTGACGGAACACGCCGATGTTATCACGCCCCGGAATCGCTCCATCCCAACAATCGCCCACCCTCCGTAGCGTATAAGGCAACTTGCCACACGCTTCGCAGCTCTTAGAGGATTGGCTCCGCACCCGCCGCCCAGCGGCCAAACTCCGGCCGTCGCCGATTGCGAGCCTGCCAACCGCGTGTTAGGCTCAGTTTTCTTTTTCAGGGGAATTTTTGTTTCTGACGCCGCGATGCCGATCGTAACCGTCTTGCGCTCTCTCCGCAAATTCGCCGTCGTCCCACCGCTGCTGCTGTTTTTGCTCGTCGCGTCACGCCCCATCCGCGCCCAGGTCAGCGGAAATTCCCAGCCTCAGTCTTCGCCCGCCGATACTTCGAAAGCTTCAACGAAACCCCAGACCAAAAATCCGTCGCTCCCCGGTCCTCAAGCGAAACAGGCCGCCGCTGGCGCCACCCTCGAAGCCGCCCAGCAGCGCCAGGTCGGCAAAATTTACTATGCCGACGGCCACGTCGACGTCCATTACGAAAACACCCGCCTGCGCGCCGATCATGTCGAATACAACGAAGACACCCAGGTCGTCCTCGCGCACGGCAACGTCCAACTCGATTACTTAACCCAGCACGTCGAAGCCGAAGACGCCCGCTACGAAGTCGCCACCGGCCGCGGCACCTTTCATCACGTCCGCGCCACGTTCGCCGTCCAGCGCCGCCAGTCGCCCACTTTGCTCATCAGCCCTAACCCGATTTATTTCGAGGCCGAAACTGCGGACCGCATCAACCCGGACACCTACAAAGTCCACAAAGCCTGGATGACCGTTTGCGATCCGCAGAAACCCACCTGGAAATTTTATGCTCCGGAAGCCACCGTCTACATGCGGGATTCCGTGCACCTCGAAAATGGAAATTTCCGGTTGTTCTCCGTGCCGGTTTTGTATTTGCCCTACGCCACTTTCCCCGCGGAAAAACAGCGCGCCTCCGGATTTCTGATCCCCGATATCGGCGACAGTTCCAGCAAAGGCTTAATCCTCGGTGACGCCTTTTATTGGGCGCCCACCGACTGGGCCGACTTCGCCATTGGCGCCAACTATTACAGCCGGCGCGGCTGGAGCCAGCGCGCCGACCTGCGCATGCGCCCCTGGGAAAATGCGCGCCTGGATATCAACTACAACGGCGTCGTCGACCGCGGCCTGGAAACTTCCACCGGCACCATCAACCAGGGCGGGCACGAGGCTAAATTGCTTTTCACCGCGCTGCTCCCCGATGGCTGGCGCGCCGTCGCCGACCTCGACAACCTGTCGTCGCTCACCTACCGCATCGCCTTCAGCGAAACCTTTGTACAGGCCATCAACTCCGAAGTTCGCAACGCCGCCTTCCTCACCAAGAATTTTCGCGGCTTCAGTTTGAATTTCGCCGCCAACAGCTATAAGAATTATGTCAGCGCCACTCCCGACACCTTCGTGAGCCTGCGCACCGCTCCCGAAGCGCGTTTCAGCTCCGTCGATCAGGCTCCCTGGGAAAAACTTCCCATTTATTTTTCCTTCGACGCTTTCACCGGCGCCTCCCACCGCGAAGATACCGTCACCGGATTTCAGACTCCCAATTTCGTGGCCCGCACCGAATTCGCTCCCACCGTCACCATCCCGTTCCATTTCGGCCCGTGGCTCGATGTCACCCCCACCTTTACCTTCCGCACCACCTATTACGGCGGCCAATTGCAAAACGGCCTCTACGTCGGCAACGGATTCTTCCGCACCACCGAGGAATTTTCCCTGGATTTGCGTCCGCCAACCATCGAACGCGTTTGGGGCGACTCCACCACCGGAAAACGCTGGAAACACGTCATCGAACCAGAAATTATTTATACCGACGTAAACGGCGTGAAGGATTTCGCGCGCTTCGTGCGCTTCGACGAAGATGAAACGCTGACCGACACCAACGAAATTCAGTACGGTGTTACCCAGCGGCTCTATTTCCGGGAAGGCGAAGGGGGCACCCAGGAACTCGTCAGTTGGAGTATCTCCGAAAAATATTTCTTCGATCCCAGCTTCGGCGGCGCGCTAGTTCCGGGCGAGCGCAACGTCTTCCAAACCACCGACAACCTCACGCCCTTCGCCTTTCTCGATCAAGCCCGCCATTTCTCTCCGATCGTCAGCGACATCCGCGTCGAGCCCGGCCGCCACTTCGATACCCAATTCATCGTCAATCTCGATCCGCGCCACGGACAACTGACCGCCATCGGCGAATTGGTGAAGTGGAAGCCCTATCGTGAATACTTCCTCACCGTCGCGCATTTTTCTGTCGTCAATTTGCCCACACCGGTCATCGATAATCCGCCGAACTTCGATTTTGAGCCGCGCTCCAATCAGGTGCGCACCCTGATCGGCTACGGCGATCTCACCCGCCGCGGATTCAATTCGACCTTTGGCGTCAGCTACGATCTCAGTCGCGGATCTTTTCAGAATCAGATCGCGGAAGTGGGTTACAACGGTTCGTGTTGTGGCCTCGGATTTGAATATCGCCGTTTTTCGTTCGGTAGCATCCGCAGTGAAAATCAGTACCTCGTCGTTTTCCGCATCGCCAACCTCGGTTCGCTCGGCACCCTGCGCCGGCCCGAAAAAATATTCTAGTCTTCCGTCTGCTCGCGCTTTTCCATCAACCGCTGTCCCGCCGTCCAGCCGATCGCCCCCATCGCGATTCCCGCGATCACGTCCGCCACGTAGTGGTACCGCCCGTAAACCGTTGCCACGCACATTGCCGCAAAAAACGGCAAGCAGATCCAGAATAACCAAGGCTTGTATCGCCGCGCTGCCAGCAACGCGACCATCGATCCCGCTACATGCGCCGAAGGGAACGCCGCCCCGTGGACCCGCCCGAAATGCTCGACCAGTTCAATCGTCGCCGTGAATGGCCCACCCACCAGTGGGGCAGGATTTAAGGGTGCCAGCGAAAAATAAGGGCTCTCGATCGGGAAAAGTAACGCGATCACGTAGACCGAATAATGCGCGATAGCCGTCGCCGTCATCACCGTCCAGAACGCCACGAATTGTTTTTCGAAATATAAAATCCCCGGCAGCAGCACCAGGTACAAAAAATAAGTCAGGTACGCAAACTGCATCGCGTCATTCAGCGTCGGGCTCGCAAACTGCGTCAGCCAAACCGAAGGATGTACCTGCGCCAGGTTGAAATCGAATTGAATCAGCCAGCGATCGAACCAGCCCGGAAAAATGGCGTGCACCAGCCCTTGCAGCTCTTCAAAAAAGAAAATGTAAAGCGGCAGCGGATACCAATGCCGCGCGAACTGCACCGCAAAGTTCCGCGACGCCATCGCCCGCCGCGCCAGCAGCGCGATGCCCACCCCAATGGCGAAATGCACCAGCACGTAGCGCGGCGCATGCACTACGTTGCGGCAAAACAAAAGTACAATCGCTTCCACCCATGCCAGATACGCGTACGTTACCCACTCGAACGGCCCAGATCCCGCAAAAGCCTCGGATAAAAAGCGGCGCCAGCTACTTGCCGGCTCGTCCGTCGTGATCCAAAAATCAGCGGCGTCCTCCGCCGTCATCACACTCTGTAATTTGAAATCCTCACTTTCCAAGTTTTCCGCGCGCCGAGTTGCGCCGTCGCTGATCATCGGGTTTGCTCCCGGACCGCGGTCACGGAGTTCTGTTTGACCGTACCGAATTTCGAAAAATTCCCGGCTTGCGGATCGTTTGCCGGTTCCCATCGCTGCATTGGCCAACCCCGCTCGCGCGCCAGCAGCGTCATGTGTCGCGAAGGATTCACCACTTCCGGATGGCCCACGCATTCCAGCATCCCGCAATCCGCCACGGAATCGCCGTACGCATGGCTGTCATTCAGGTTCAGCTGGTGTTTCGCAGCCAGAACTTGCACCGCGCGCGCCTTTGCCGCACCCACCATGTGCTCTCCGGCCAGTTCGCCGGACCAAATAGCGCGTCCTCGATGTTTGTTGGATGGCCGCGCGCACGCGGCCAAGTCCGTGGCCACCACTTCCACTTTCCCCGGCAAGAAATTTGCCACTGCCGTTGCCAGCGGCGCCAAAGTTCCGCTGACCAGAAACACCTGGTGTTTTAGGGATTGGTGCCAGACGATTCGCTCAAGTCCGCCCGGGGAAATGAATCCGCCCTCCCGATTCGAATGTTCGCAATCAATCGAATCCGCCCATTCCGCCGCCAGAGAAACTGGAAGGCCCGCCAAATAAAATTTGTTGGTTTCGATCGCGTGCCGCCAACCCTGTGGCGCCAACCGAATTGCGTTCAGCAGCCAGCGCCCTATGTTCCGGGCGCCAATCTGGTCGCGGCTCAAAAGGTAAAGGACAAACCGCCACTCCAAAGAACCCGACGGAACCAGCGTTCCGTCGATATCGAAAAACGCGCCGACCGTCCCCGGCTCGTTCACCGAATCACCGCGGCGGGCAGCCGTGCTGGAACTTTTTCAGCCGCCGCGAAATACCTGCGCCCCTCCCACACCACCGGCACCGCCCGGATCACGCAAAAAATCACCGTCGCCCAAACCACTCCGTGACCCGCACTCAGCAGCAGCTCTTGCGTGTTGAAACTGATCCAGCCCACGGGAAGATGCGCCATCGGCAGCAGCAAGCCCAAATAACAGAAGCACACGCATTTCAAACTCGCGTACGCTCCGCGGCTCGCTCGCGACCCCACCAAAGCCCGGCCCCATCCGGTCTCGATCATTCCGCTTCGCCCAAAGCCGCTCCGTCCGGCTCGCGCCGCCAGCGAACGCAGAAAATCCGTCAAGGTGCCGCGCACAAAAAACAAAATCGGCACCCACAGCGACACCAGCCCGCTCACCGCAAAAAAAGTGAAGAACAGATTCTCGACCACCCGATCGCCCAGAATATCCAGTTGCGCGCCCAGCGGCGTCGCCAGCCCTCGCGTGCGTGCTACGTAGCCGTCCACTCCGTCCAGCGCGATCGCCATCACGGTCAGCGCCACCGCCACCAGATCCGCCGCGACCGAATGTCGGAAACACGTGAAGAAAGCCACCGCGACGAAAGCGGCAGCCACTCGCGCAACCGTGATTTGATTCGGTGTCATCCCTAGCCTCACAAAATTTGGGGCCCGCCCACCGCAACGATAAATTTCGGTCGCCAGCGGCTCCAGCGGCGGGCCCGTTCACCCCACAAAAGCACGAGCAACGCCAAGCGTCTCGTTGGTTTGATCTGTGTTTTCAGTGGCTTGCGACGCCAGATCCCGCGACCATCGCCCCCGTAAGGTGGGAATTCACGACACCTGCCAGAAACCTGCTCCAATCGAACGCGAACAATTCGAGGGCAAAACATCTCGGACCTTGTCGCGCCGCAGGATTGTCTGCAAACCTCACCGAGATGTGGGAAAATCTCGGGCTGCGCGTGGAACGCTGCTGATTCCAGCGCATCGAACCAAGGTGGGCTCACTGCCGCCCCTGGCGGAAGTCAAACCAACCGCGAAGGATAGCTGATGGAAGGTATCTCGATCTTTGGAGCGTTTGTCGCCGGGTTATTTTCATTTCTATCACCCTGCGTGCTCCCGCTCGTCCCGGGTTACATGTCCATGTTGTCCGGGATAGGCGTTGAACAATTGAAGGCAGAAAATGCCCCGCGTGGTGGGCTTCTCTGGTCGGCTTTGGCTTTCGTGCTGGGGTTTTCGGCGGTTTTCATCGCATTTGGAGCGTCGGCCAGCGCGGTTGGGTCTTTTTTGCTACGCAACCGGGCCTCTCTCGCGCCCGTTGCCGGCGCGCTAATCTTGATGTTCGGCCTGCACTTAACGGGCTTGCTTGCGAAAATTTCGATACGGATAGGCCTGTTGATCGGCGCAGTTCTGATCGCCATGTCAGGGCTTCTAAGTCTCCGCCCTGCGATGTTTGGGACCTGGCTTAGACCCATCCACTTCTTTTCCATCGCGCTGATTTTCCTGCTGGGACCTTCGCTCACCCGATGGCTCAATCGTGACATCCATTTCCGTAACCTCGGCAGCCAACCCGGACCTTTCAGCGGATTCCTCATGGGTTTTGCTTTCGCTTTCGGATGGACGCCCTGCATTGGCCCGATTTTGGCTAGCGTCTTGGCGGTTGCGGCTACCAAGGACACCGTCGGTGAAGGAATTTTTCTACTCGCCTGTTATTCGGCAGGTCTGGCGATTCCTTTTTTGGCTACGGCGTTCTTAATTGGCGGTTTCTTGAAGTTCTATCAGAAATTCCGCCGGTATCTTCACACCGTTGAGGTTTTGAGTGGAGCGCTGCTGCTGATGGTCGGGACACTGATATTTTTGAACCGGCTAACCTGGCTATCCGGAAAATTGACATTTCTAAACCAGTTCGCAAAGTGAGGGGGGAAGCTCAGATGAGTAAGCGCAGTTTGATTTTCGGCCTCGCACTGACGGCCATGATCGCAGCCGCCGGTTTTTCCGGGTGCGGCTCGAAAAGTTCCGGAGCGCCCGCGCCCAAAGTTCTGGCGAACGAACCCGCCGTGACCTTCAAGGATCTTCGGGGCCAAGATGTCCCACTCGACAGTTTGAAAGGAAAAGTCGTGGTGGTGAATTTCTGGGCCACCTGGTGCGAGCCTTGCCGCGTCGAAATTCCGTGGATGATCGGCTTCCAGCAGAAATATGCGGACAAAGGTTTCACCATGTTGGGCGTGGCCATGGACGAAGACGGAAAAGCCTCCGTCGATCCTTTCATCTCCTCCACGAAATTTGATGTCGGCGGCCAGCAGCTCGCTATGAATTACCCGATCGTGTTAGGCAACGACGACATCGCCGACAAATTCGGCGGTATGCTCGGCCTGCCCACCACCCTGGTCATTTCGCGCGACGGGAAAATCGTCAAGCGCTACATCGGCCTTGCGAACGAAGCGGACCTGGACAAACAGATCAAGGATTTGCTCTAACTCACATGATGGACGAGCGCGAATTCCAAAAACAATCCGACACAACCTTAGAAGCGCTGCGTAACCGGCTGCTCGACGTCGGCGACGAGAATAACTTCGAAGTCGAAGGCGGCAGCGGCAAGCTCGAAATCGAATTCGAGGATGAAGACGAAACCCGCTTCGTGATCAGTCCCAACGCCCCAGTCCGCCAGATCTGGATTTCCGCGCTGACCACCAGCTTCAAACTGGCTTGGTCGGACGCCGCCCAGGCCTTCGTGCAGGAAAAAACCGGCGAAAATCTAAATCAAGTCATGAGCCGCATCTTGACCGAAAAACTGGGCAAGCCAGTTCAGGTTTAGCCGTCCATGAGCCGGAAAACTGTAGGTTCACTCTTCATCGTCACGCTTGCCTTGGCGGGCTATGCCGCAATCCCCGGAAACGTGAGCCTGGCGCAGGATCAGCACGTCGCGCCGAAAGCGTCATCAGTCGTTAAGCCCCAACTATTCGCCTCACTCGATCCCGTCCCCCGCGGCCGGGAATTCCAAGTTGCCGTCGTGATCGAAATCGCCCGCGGCTACCACATGAATTCGCACCACCCATCCGACGCCTATCTGATTCCCACCACCCTCACTCCTCAACTTCCGGCTGGTTTACAGTTGGTCGACACCATTTACCCAGACGGCCACTCGCAGAAATTTTCGTTCTCGCCCGATAAGCCGCTCGACGTGTATTCCGGCAATGTCACCGTGAAGTTGAAGCTACAAGCCCAAACCAGCGCCCCGCTGGGCCCAATTTCGATCCCGATGACGCTGCGCTATCAGGCCTGCAACGATTCGACCTGCCTGCCGCCGGTAAAACTGCCAGTGGAAGTGAAAATTGTGGTGGGATCAGCGGACGCCAAAGCCCAGGCGGCGCACCCGGAAATCTTCGGCAGATAATCCGCGAAAAAATGATTTGTTTTGTCTTGAACGATTCGCCGCGATCGTTCAGCGCGAATTCAAAAATGCCACAGCGCGCCGCAAGCGGGCCACGACGCGATCCTGGGACAGTGCCACCATCGTGTCAAACAACGGCGGCGCAACCGCGCGCCCCACAATCGCTACGCGCGTAGCATTGATGAGCACGCCAGCCTTCACGCCTTCCGCGGCGGCCACCGCCCGCGACGCCGCATCGCACGCGTCGTGATTCCACTCCGGCAGAGCAGCCAAAGCATCCGCGAGTTTGCCGAGCATTCCAGCAATCTTTTCGTCCTTCCAGAACTTCTCGCGTGCTTCCACGTCGTAAGTAAAATCGTCGGTAAAGAAAGCCCGGGCCCAGGTCGTGAAATCGCCAAGCAGCCGCGTCCGCGGACGAATCAGGTCCACGGTCCGCGCGAACCACGCCTGCTCACTGGATCCCCAGGCGTCCTGCCACAATCCGGCCTTCTTCAACTCCGCTTCCACAAAAGGCAAAATCTCTTCCACGGGCGGCTTCTGCAGGTATTGGGTGTTGTACCACTCCAGCTTCGCGCGATCGAAAATAGCGTTCGTCCGGCTCACGCCTGAAAGCGAAAACCGCTCGACGAGTTCCGGCGTACGCATGTACTCCGAATCATCGCCCGTCGACCAGCCCAACAACGCCAGGAAATTCCGAAACGTCTCAGGAAGAAATCCTTCGTCGGCGTAGGAACCGACGCTGGTCGCGCCGTGGCGCTTCGAAAGCCGCGTACGGTCCGCGCCCAAAATCAGCGGCACGTGCGCGAAGATCGGCGGCTGCGCGCCGAGCGCGTGATAAATCAGCACCTGCTTCGGCGTGTTCGACAAATGGTCCGCGCCGCGAATGATGTGCGTAATGCGCATATCGATGTCATCGACAACCACGCTGAGCTGGTAAGTGGGCACTCCGCTGGAGCGCAGCAGCACGAAATCTTCAATGTCTGCGTTCTGCACTTCGCGCGGGCCGAAGACCGCGTCTTCAAACGTAGTCACGCCGGTCCGCGGCGTCTTGAAACGGATGGCCCGCGGCAAGCCTTCTTTTTCTTTGGCCGCGAGTTGGTCCGCGCTCATGTCGCGGCAGGGGCAGGCCGTCAGCTTCGCGGCTTTCGGCCCTTCCGCGTCACCCTCATCTTCCACTTCGTCTTTCGGGGCGGAATAGTCTCCGCCCGCGTACGCCGCGGGTTTGCAGTAGCACGCGTAGCCCGCGCCGCTGGCAAAAATCTTCTCCGCCGCCGCGCGATACATTTCTCCACGCTGCGACTGAAAGAACGGACCCTCGTCCCAATCCACGCCCAACCATTTCAGCGCCACCAGGATGCCGTCAACCAGTTCGGGCTTGTTGCGCTCGACGTCGGTGTCCTCCACGCGCAGGATCAGCGTTCCGCCTTCATGCTTGGCGAACAGCCAATTAAACAGCGCGGTGCGCGCGCCCCCTACGTGCAGATATCCGGTGGGTGAAGGGGCAAAACGGACCCGCGGTTTGGTCGAAACTGGCATACGGTCAGGTTCCTTCCTGTACTGGAAACCACCAATCTTAGCGGAACCAACGCGCAAAATCGAGCGGCCCCCAGACGGTGTGCATTTGAGGAAATCGGTACCCGCGTACTGTTGACCGGAACGCCCCTAACTCGCATGATTTCAGTAGTTCTGGAGGCTTTGAGCAGAGGTAGTTCAGGCCGTAATCTCCACGAAACTCGGCTGGACACTCCAAGTATTCATAGCAGACTTATCTGCTATTCTCGGAACAAGTTTCTGCGCAATAGGCGGCGGAGTTTCTGTGCTAGGCGAAGTTCAATCCATCGCAATCGTATTGCTGGCCGGAGCCGTGCTTCTGGCCGGCTTTTTTAGCTACGTCTACCAGCAAAAGCGCCAGGAATATCTGGTGGCCTGGGCCGTGGGCTGGTCCCTGATCGCCTGCTATTTCGTCCGCCCGGCGTTGGGCTATTCCTTCGATTCCATCCCCTGGTTTTCCGTCGACGAATGGATCCTCGCGCTGGCCCTGCTGGCTTTTTATTGTTCGGCGCGTTTGTACGCGCGATTGAAAATCCCTTTTGCGGGCGTAGTTGTTGCCGGAGGAATTGCGTCGGCCTGGTCGATCGTCTACGTGCTGGGCTGGGCTCCGGTGCATTTGGGCCTGGGCGTGGCTCTCGGATTCTTCGTCGTAGCGCGAACCTTCTGGCACGAGGGCAGCACGGAAGAATCGCGAGCCGACCAGTTGCTGGCCTTCGCCTTTGTCGGGTCGGGAATCTTGCGTTTGCTGATGGTTTTTCAGCCGCGCATTGGCGCGCTGAAAGACATGCATCTGCTGCCTTTTGCGTTGCTGCCAGAAATGTTTGGCGGCGTTTTGATGTTGATGGCCGTCTACGAAGAGGAGCGCCGCCGAATCGAACGCAATATGCTGGCGCTTTCGAATTTGAATCTGGCGACTTCGAGCTTTGCCGGCGGTGAAATACAGAAGATGCTGGGCCAGGCTCTCGACCGCGTACTGAATGTGGTGCGTATTCCGGCGGGCGCCTTGATTCTGCATCATGCTGACGACCGCGGGCCCACCTCCATCGTAGCCACCGGAATGAGCGATTTATTCTCGGGGGAAATTCAGAAAGAAAATCTGGACGATTACGCCGTAAACCTCGTCGCGCGCATGGGCGGTTTGGTGGTCCTTCGGGATCTCGCGCGCGATGCGAATTGGGTGGCGCTGGAAAAAGAGAAATCGTTTCGTCATGTGCGCCAGATCCTTTTGGCTCAGGGACTGCGCACCGTAGTCGGAATCAGCCTGCAGGCCAAGGAACGAGTTTTTGGCGTCCTGCTGCTCGGAACCCCGGACAACCGCAGCTTTACTCCCGCAGAGCTTCGTCTATTGCTGGCCTTGGGCCATCAGATTGGGATGGCCGTCGAGAACAGCTTTTTGGTGCAGCAAACCGCGCGGCGCAGCGAAGAGTTGCACTTGCTGAATGAAATCGGCCGGGCGCTGAGCTCGACCCTGGAACCCGACGCGTTGTTCGAGCGCATTTACGCCGAGATGCGCAAGCTCTTCGACGTGACCAGCCTGTTCATCGCGTTCTACGATCGCAAACCGGACCAAATCCGATTCGAAATCGAAGTGGTGGATGGCGTGCGGCAACCGAAGCGCGTGCGCCCGGCCGGAAATCACCTAGTCGAATATGTCGTGCGAACCGGGCAGCCCTTGCTGGTTCGGGATGAGTTCAGCGAGGAAACGCGCCGCATGGGCTTTCAGCCGCTGCGCCAGGCCGGTTCACTCTGCGCCGTGCCGCTGATTTTGTACGATCGCGCGATTGGCGTGATGGCGGTGCACAGCGTTCACGAACGGGCCTTCGACGAAGGCCACGTGGAATTGCTGCGCGTTCTGGCCAGCGAGGCGGCGGTCGCGATCGAAAACGCGCGGCTATTTTCGCAAGAGCAGAAAAAGTCCCGGCAGTTGACCCTGATCAACAACGTCTCGAGCCACGCGATCACCACCCTGGATCCCGACGAGATGCTTTCGAAAATCGCGGCGGAAATCGAGAGTGCGGTTTCCTACGATCACATCGGCATCGCGATTTTGGATTATTCTTCGAAGCAATTGGTGGTTAAAGCCGAAGCCGGCGCGCGGCGCGATGCGCTGGGCCGCCGCATTACCGTGGGCGAAGGCTTGATCGGACAGGTGGCTCGCAGCGCCATGATGGTCGTCGTACCGGAAGTAAATACCGCATCGGCCCAGCCCCTGCTTGCGGGCAGTGCTTCGGCGGTTGGGCTTCCCGTTTCCTATGGCGAGTCATTGCTGGGCGTGCTGTACGTGGAGTCCTCCGAGCGGTGCGAATTCTCCGAAGACGAAATACGTTTGCTCCGCACCCTGGCGGATTTGTTCGCCGGCGCGCTGCACAATGCGCTGACTTTCCAGAAGGCGCAGGAACAGGCCATTACCGATGGTTTGACCGGCGTGAAGACCCACCGTTTCCTGATGGAAGCGCTGTCCTCGGAATGGAAACGCTCCACGCGCGCGAACCGTCCGTTTGCGCTGGTGCTGATGGACCTCGACCGGTTCAAATTCGTCAACGACTTTTACGGCCACTTGGAAGGCGACGTGGTGCTGCAGCGCGTGGGGCATATTTTGGAGCAGAATTGCCGCCGCTCGGATGTGGTGGCGCGCTACGGCGGCGACGAATTCGTGATTCTGATGCCGGAAACTTCAGTGGAACAGGCGCGCCAGCTGGCCGGAAAACTTCGCGGATGGGTCGCGGCCGACCCGTTGCTGCGCGACAAAAATATCACGGCCAGTTTCGGCATCGCCGGATTCCCGATTCACGGCTCGACGCCGCAGGAACTGATTCAGGTGGCGGATTCCTCGATGTACCTCTCGAAACATCAGGGTGGCAATTCCGTTTCGAGCGTGGATCAAGGCGACCCGAACGATACCAAGCGCTGGAAGAAAGACGTGCTCGAGGCCTATCTGGGCGTGACGTTGAAGCGCTTATTCTCGACCGGGCCGGAAGCCTTCGAAGAAATTTACCGCCGGTTGGAACAATTCACCCGCTCGCTCACCGAGCAAGGCCAGTGTGGGCCCGGCCACGAAATTCCGCCGGCCGTGGTGGATACCGTCACCTCGCTGGCGCTGGCGATTGACGCTAAGGATCACTACACCCAAGGACATTCGCAGAAAGTTTCGGCCTACGCGGTGATGATCGCGCAGGCGCTGAACTTGAACCAAAAAGAGGTGGAGGAAATTCGCCTGGCCGGCCTGCTCCACGACATCGGTAAAGTGGGAATCCCGGAAATTATCCTGAACAAGTCCGGCCCGCTCGATTCCGAAGAATGGGAAACGATGAAGACCCACACGCTGCTGGGCGCGAAGATTCTGGAGCCGCTCGAAGCGATGAACCTGATTCGGTTGATGGTCCGCCATCACCACGAGTTTTACGACGGCACCGGGTATCCCGATCGCCTGCGCGGCGAAAAGATTCCCTATGGCGCGCGGATTATCGCGATTGCCGATGCCTACGACACGATCACGTCCGAGCGCACTTACAAGAAGCCGCGCCGCCCGGACGAAGCGTTTTCCGAACTGCAAAGATGCGCAGCCTCGCAATTCGATCCGGAAATTATCCGCGTGTTTATCGAGACCATGCGCCGCGCGCCGCAGGGCTTTGCCAGCGCCTCCGTGGGCCTCAGCGATGAGGCCGGCGCGCAGGAAACTCCTTCGCTCTAATTTGATTCCGAAACTGCTCCGCACCGACCGAACCCGTCTAAACGCCGCCGTTACTTCGCAAACTTGCGATATCCTGAAGATAGCGTTGCGCCAGCGCAGCGCACACATTTTCGAGGTGAAGGATGCAGACGGCGACAGTGAAGTGGGTCGGCGGCGAAGAGTTTCTGGCCGAGATGCCCTCGGGGCACGCAGTCGTATTCGACGCTGACCGGAAACACAACTCCGCGCCGGGACCAATGGAGATGCTGCTCGGCGCGTTGGGCGCATGCACCGCCGTGGACGTCGCGGTCATTCTGGAAAAAAAACGCCAGAAGCTGGCTTCGCTCGAAATTGAAATCTCGGGGGAACGCGCAGCGGAGCCGCCGACAGTCTGGACGAAAATCAGCATGGTGTACCGCTTCACCGGCGCGCTGGAGGAGAAAGCCGTGCGCGATGCGATCGAACTGAGCCAGAACAAATATTGCTCGGTGGCGGCAACCTTGCGAAAAACCGCCGAGATCACCTACCGCTTTGAAATCTCTCCGGCACAAAACTAGCGCCTGGTGTTGCGCTTGTCACACTCGCGCGGGTTGCATACAATCGCCTGCTGCTTAGGTGCAATAGCGGCCGTTCCATATTATTGAGGATTGAAGGGGGAATGTTGAATAGAGGAAAGCTGAATGGGTAAGCGCATCGCAGCCAAAATCACCGGCGTGGCCGGTTACGTGCCGCCGCGCGTGGTGACCAATTCGGATTTGGAGAAGATCGTCGATACCTCCGATGAGTGGATCCGCACGCGAACGGGCATTCGCGAGCGCCACTACGCCGAACCGGGCGTAGCGTCATCGCATCTGGGAACGGAAGCCGCGAAAAAATTGCTGGCGGCGAAAGGTATCGGCGCCGACGAAATCGAATTGATCGTGCTGGCCACGGTGACGCCCGACATGCTTTTTCCGGCCACGGCCTGTTTGATTCAAGACCGGCTGGGAGCGAAGAATGCCTGGGGCTTCGATTTGTCGGCGGCCTGTTCGGGTTTCGCCTACGCGCTGACCGTGGGCGCGCAATTTGTGGGTTCCGGCACACACAAAAAAGTCCTGGTGATCGGCAGCGACGTAATGACTTCGATTCTGGATTACACCGACCGCGCCACCTGCGTGCTGTTCGGTGATGGCGCCGGGGCAGTTTTGCTTGAGCCCGCGGCGGAAGGCGAAGGCATTCTCGATTTCTCGCACGATATCGACGGGTCCGGCGGGGAGAACCTGTACATGCCGGGAGGCGGTTCGCTGAATCCAACCTCGGCCGAAACCGTCGCGAAGCGGATGCACTTCGTCCATCAGGAGGGCGCGCAGGTTTTCAAGTACGCGGTGCGCCGCATGAGCGAGCACGCGGTGAACATCCTCGAACGCAACGGACTGACCAGCAAAGATCTGGCGCTGGTGGTGCCGCACCAGGCGAATCTGCGCATCATCAAAGGCATGCAGGAACGCCTGGGCATCGAGGATTCCAAAGTGATGATCAACATCGACCACTTCGGCAACACCACGGCCGGCACGATTCCGCTGGGCCTGATGGAAGCGGTGGAACAAAAGCGCGTAAAGAAAGGCGATTTGGTGCTGTTGATTGCGGTCGGCGCGGGTTACACCACCGGCGCAGTGCTGATGCGTTGGGGTTACTAGGTCTTCTCGAACTGCGGCTTCACCAAGACGCGCTGATTTAAGGAAAAAGGGCCGATGCGATATCTCGCACCGGCCCTTTTGTTGTTTCCAATGAGACGCCGAACGACTGCGCCGCTGGCTGCTGCGCGACGCATACGTTCAGGAACGGATAGGCAGCGTACTAGTGCCCAGCTACGATCACGATCGGATTTGTGTCTCCGGCGGTGGTGGTCAGGAACACAAATTTGGTCGGCGACACGATTACGAACTCACCTGAAAATGCTGCCGGCGAAGTGAGTGTGAGCGAACCGGTTCCATTCGCCGTGTCGAACAGTGAGAAGCTACCGGCGACGGCTTCCGCGGGCGTATTCGCGGCAGTGGTGCTTTCGTCTTGCGTGCCAGCAATGGCGGAGACACCATCGAGCATGAGCGCGCCGGAAAGATTGCGGGAGGCCGCGCTCGGCGGTGCGGTCGAGCCTTCGACGTAATTTCCGGACAGCGACGCCGCCGTAAACGGTTCGGCCGACTGTGGCGACAAATGCCCCAGCAGCGGAGGCTGCCCCTGTTGAGCGGTCGAAGTCAGGAAAAAGGCCTCGGTGGGACTGACCAGGTAGAGAATAGGTTGAAAGTAGGACGGTTGGGTCAGGCTGTTGGCTGTCGTGACTCGTCCAAATTGATCGGAACTGTAGCTCACCGCCAGGGGATTCGAAGCCCCGCCTTGCTGCGCCATATTCGAGGTGATCGTGCCCGCCGTGTTGTCGGTGAGCAGCAAATCGAAATTTCCGGCGCCGCTGTTGGCCACCGAAATCTGCAAGATGGCCGATTCCTGCACCTGCAGACCATTGACCAGAGAATTGCCGGAAAGGCCGCCCGCCATCGGACCGGTGATCGCGTTCTGCGTCAGGAAAGGCTGGCCGAATTGCTGCAGCATGTCGAGCACGCTGAGGAAAGGCGTGAATCCGCTGCTGCTGACTTGATCGCTTTCCACCAGGAACGCCTCGGTGCTGGAAACCGGATAGGCGTTGTAGGTAATGTTTCCGGCGGTGAATTGGGGAGTAAAAATGAAGGCGCACGAAGTGGTGTCAGCGCCAGAGGCGAACGTCCCGCTGAGCGTCTGATCCGGATCGACCGAGCCAGACAGATTGGCGTCCATCTCGCCAGGGCCGATGCTGCCCGGCACGCCAGCGACGGTTGGAGGCGCGGCCGTAAATTCCCCAACCAGCGCAATGGGCCCTGCGCCCGTGGCGATGGAGGTGGTAAAGCCCGTGCCCGCGAATGCGAAATTTCCGGTGTAGGTGTTGCTTGCCGTGTTGCTGACCACGCAGGTGTTGACGGTCTGAAATTCGAGACGCCCCGACCCGCGCGCGCCGGTGGAATCGAATTCGATCAGCCGGCCGTGGCCGCTGCCTCCCGGATCAATCGCGAAGGCATAGGTCGGAGCCAGCGGAAACGCCGGCGTGGCGGACGTAAACGTTATCGTCCCGCGGCCGTCGGTGCCGGCAGTATAGGTTCCCATAATGCCGGTGTAGGTCACGGGGGGACCGGCCAACGAGTTGTAGGTTGCTTCACCCCCGGTGATTAATCCCGCGCCGTTCGCGGTGAATGTTCCAGCCGCCGCAATAAATCCTCCGGCGTTGTTGCCAGTGAAGGTAAAGGCATAAGAGCCGCTCAGCAGCAGGGGATTTTGCGCGCCGCTCACGGCCAGCGTGAAAGTCTGAGTGATCACTGCGGGCGGAGTTCCGCTATCCGAGAGGGTGACGCCGAAACTGAAATTGCCGGCCGCGGTGGGAGTTCCGGACAACAAGCCACCGGTGAAATTCAGCCCAGGGGGTAGCGTGGATCCGGTCGCCAAAGCAAACGTGTATGGCGATGTTCCGCCGGTCGCCGCGAATTGCACGTTGGGATAAACCATGTTGATGGTCCCTGCCGGCAGCGGCGAGGTGGTGGTGAACGCGAGCGAACTGACCACGATGTTGAGCGGCCCGGAAGTGTTCGAAGCACCCGTTGCGTCGGTGACGCTGATGGTGAACGTCGAATTCCCCGCGGCGGTGGCTTTGCCGGTGATATTTACGGTGTCGGTGGTGCTGGAACCTAAGACCAGGCCCGTCGGCAAGCTGCCCGAGGCCAGAGCCCAGGTCAACGGCGGCACGCCGCCCGTGGCCATGACGGGCTGGCTATAAGGCTGATTCAAAGTCGCGGATGACAAGGATGTGGTGGTGATGACTGGCGGCGGTTCGATGTTCACCGTGAGCGTCGCCGACTGCTTCGTAAAATCCACGGAAGTTGCCGTAATCGAAACGGTCGTTGCGGTAGTGACCACGGCTGGGGCTACATAAGTGGCGCTGGTGGTGCTGGTCTGCGTCAATGTGCCGGTGCCCGCTGGAATAGCGGTGAATAGGACCCCGCCATTGTTTACGGTGTCGTTCAAAACATTGGCGGTGATCGAAACCATGCCGCCCTGGCCGATGGTGACCGTACCTTTAGGAGCTATTACCACGGAATGGAAACTGTCGGGCGTCAGCGCGCAACTCGAAAGTTGCAGCACGGCAAAAAGTGTCAGTACAAACAAACACGAATGTCGGGCGCGGTTATTCATGGCGCTCCTCAAGAATCCACGGAGAAATTAGGCTGCGGGAATCACCCACAATATTTAGGCACGAAAGGGCCGGCATCCGCGAGGAAATGACCGGAGCAAATAGCGTATAAGGCAACTGGCAATGCGGACAGAGCGTTGCAGGGGCAATTGCCGGGAATGACCAAGCGAGGATGCAGCCGAATTAAAGGCGAAGCGGAAGAGGGAGACAGCGAGCGAACTTGCAGCGGTTAAATTCTGCTTAGAACGAGCGGGCTTCGTCGCACAGCATTCGATTCCGCTCGAGGCGCTGCGACAGTACCACCGTGGCGTAACGGGTACAGAGCGCCATCTCGCGGGTGGTCCAGCCGCCGAATCCGGGGGCGCCCGGCGACACGGCAATGTTTCCGATTTGCTTGGCCAGCTTCAAAAGGCTGAAATAGAGCCGGACCGCCCGAAGCTTCGGAACCGCATTGCTGTCGAGGTCTGGGAACAGCCCTTGGACCGCCGTGGCTGAAGCGAAGTCATTTGTATTCAGTAGATTAGCGGATGTTTCGGCAGCCAGCATGGGCTCCGAGATCGGCTCTGCGGCTACCCGCAGTAGGCCTGCACGCCAGATAAAGACGGCGAATTGCACCGTGGCGGCCAGGGACATCACGAGAATGAAGGCTGCGATCAGCATGTTCAACCACAGACAGTTTCTGATTTTATGCCGCCCGAACCAATAGGCCGTCAGTACCTATTTTCACCACCATCCGGATAGGCGCATGATCGGGGCTTACGAGGATTCACGGGCCCAGGGCCCGATTGCGAACCGCCTCCAAAGTAATAAAGCCCCGGCGCTTTGCAGGATTTCGGTAGGATATCGAACCGAGAGGTGAAGCGCATGAACCTGATTTCCCGCGTGATGGTAGTTTTCGGCGTACTCGCACTGATTCTCGCGCCGGCCTCGAAACAACCTTTGATCGCGTCCGAAGCCAGTGAACAGGCCCAAATTCGGACGCAACTTCAAAACCAAACCGAGGCTTGGAATCGCGGCGACATCGATGGATTCATGGCCGGATATTGGAAGTCTGACCAGACTGCGTTTGTGGGCGCAAGCGGCATGACTCGCGGGTGGCAGTCGGTGCTGGAGCACTACCAGAAAATCTATCCGAATCGCCAGGCGATGGGCCAGCTCACATTTTCCGCGCTCGAGATTCATCTGGTCTGTCCGGACGCCGCCTTCGCGATTGGGCAGTTTCAGCTGGAGCGCCAGACCGACAAACCCGCGGGGATTTTTACCCTGAATTTCCGAAAGTTTCCGGAGGGCTGGCGGATTGTTGCGGACCACACCACCGCATTCGCATCGCCCACCGCTTCGACCAGCCACTGAAGCTCGGAAGCTCATTCGTTCGATGCGCCTTTGGCACTCACCCGAGCCTGCATTTAGTACCCGGCCGAGACCTTTTCGGGGATAATTACAAACCAGCTTGGGCTGACCCAGCCTGCGGAAGGAGACATTCCATTGCGTGCGGTTATTACTGGCGGAGCAGGTTTTCTCGGTTCGCATCTTTGCGAGTTGATGCTGGAACGCGGCTGGGACGTTCTATGCCTCGACAACCTGGTGACCGGAAGTGAGACGAACATCGCCCATCTGATGGCCAACCCGAAGTTTCGGTTCGCCCGCCATGACGTGTCCCGCTTCATCGATGTGCCGGGACCGGTCGAAGCGGTATTACATTTTGCTTCGCCGGCGAGTCCGCCGGATTATCTGCGGCTTCCGATTCAGACCATGAAGGTGGGAGCGCTGGGCACGCACAACTCGTTGGGCTTGGCCCTGGCGAAAAATGCGAAATATCTTTTGGCTTCAACCTCGGAATGTTACGGCGATCCCAACGTCAGTCCGCAGCCGGAATCGTATTGGGGCAACGTAAATCCGGTGGGCCCGCGCGGCGTCTATGACGAAGCGAAGCGTTACGCCGAAGCCATGACCATGGCCTATCACCGCTATCACGGGCTGAATACGCATATCGTTCGAATCTTTAACACCTATGGGCCGCGCATGCGCTTGAACGACGGGCGAGCGCTCCCGAATTTTCTGTATCAGGCGTTAATGGGCGAGCCGATCACGGTGTACGGTGACGGCAAACAGACCCGCAGCTTTTGCTACGTTTCGGATTTGCTGGAGGGAATTTACCGCCTGCTGGAATCCGACGAGCACGAGCCCACCAACATCGGGAACCCGCAGGAGATTACCATTCTGGAGTTCGCCGAACGCGTGCGTAAGCTGGTGGGCGTGGACACGCCGATCGTGTTTCATGCTTTGCCGCAGGACGATCCGAAGCAGCGTTGCCCGGACATCAGCAAGGCCAAACGCCTGCTGGGCTGGGAAGCAAAGATAAAACTTGAGGATGGGCTGCAACGCACCTATGAGTACTTCCGCGCGCAACTCGCGCAGAAGAGCGGACCTTCAAGATAATCGGCTAAGCCTAGTCCGGACGGCCGACCGAGTAATATTCGAAGCCGTGGCTTTTCATTTCGGCGCCGGACAGCAGATTGCGGCCGTCCAGAATCAGCGGACGAGCCATGGTGCCGTGTATGCGGTTCCAGTCGAGATTGTGAAATTGCTCCCACTCGGTAGCGATTAGTAGAGCTTCGGCGCCGTCTGCCGCATCGTAGGCGGTTTTTGCGAATTCAACCTGCGGCAGGATGCTCTTGGCGCGTTCCATCGCCTCGGGGTCAAACACCCGGACCTGCGCGCCCTCCGCGACGAGCTGCTGAACCAAATCGATGGCGGGTGAGAAGCGGATATCGTCGGTGTTCGGTTTAAAGGCGAGACCGAGCACGCCAACCGGTTTGCCCTTAACGACCCACAGGGCGCGGCGAATTTTCACCATGAAGTTCTCGATGCGCTTCTTATTGATTTTTTCCGCCTCTTTCAACATCGAGAAATCCACGCCGGAACTCTCCGCGAGATGCACGAAAGCCTGCAAATCTTTGGGCAGGCAGAATCCGCCAAAGCCCAGACCGGGCCGGAAGAAGCTGGTGCCGATTCTGGCGTCCATGCCCACCGCGCGAACCACTTCATCAATGTCGGCGCCCAGCCGTTCTGCCAGATCGGCGACCATGTTGGCGTAGGAAATCTTCAGCGCCAGAAACGAATTTGAAGCGTGCTTGATCAGTTCGGCGCTGTTGATGGTGGTGACCAGCCAGGCGGGCAGCGCCGTATCCGGGCACTTGCCCGCATGAATGGGGCAATGGAAGGTGCGCTCCAGCACCGGTCGGTAAATTTCTCGTAGCTGCCGGGCGGCGCCGTCGTCTTCCACTCCGATCACGATGCGATCGGGGTGCAGGAAATCTTCGACCGCGGTGCCTTCGCGCAGGAATTCCGGATTCGACGCCACGCTGAATTTAACGCCACTCTTCCGCCCGTACACTCCGAGCGCGCGCTTCAATTCCTGGCCGGTTTGCGCCGGAACCGTGCTCTTCTCCACCACCAACTTCGGGCTCCGCGCTTCGGTGGCGACCAGCCGCGCCACATGATCGATGGCGCTCAAATCCGCGCTGCCGTTGGGCAGCGGCGGCGTGCCCACGCAGATGAAAATGGCGTCCCCGGCTCGAACCGCATCGGCCATGTTGGCCCGAAAACTCAGCCGGCCCTCTTTACGGGCTTCCGCAATCACTACATCGAGGCCGGGCTCGTAGATGGGGAGCCGTCCGGACTCGAGAGTTTTCAATTTTTCAACGTCGTTATCCGTGCAAACCACTTCGTGCCCCAGGCCCGCCAGGCATCCTCCCGTGACCAGACCCACATAACCGGCTCCGATGACTGAAACTTTCAATGGCTGCTCCATCTGAAATAGATTTTTGCGTTTTTAGTTCTTATCTAAGGTTACAGGAAGATTTAGACCTTGCCTGACTTCTGTTATGCGTTTTTCCATATTCGTCATCTACCGCCGGGGGCGGACCGGTAGCCCGAACCACACATTCACCAGGCCCAGGGATTCGCGCGTGACCGCCAGGCTGTCCGGCGTATTGCGCCACCAGTGGTCGGCATCGAACGGGTCGGTTGGCGCCCCGCGAACGATTGCTTTGGGCTCCTGCCCCACCAGCGCATTCCAAAGTGCCCGCACCCGGCGCGTGTGTTCCGGTGAGGTGACGATGATCGCGGTGTGCATCCCTTGGGCCTTCATCTCGCGGGCGATTTCTTCCACTTCCTGCTCGGTATTGATGATTTGGCCCGAGAATATCGCGACATTCTTTTCCGGGACGCCCTGGTGAACCAGAATTTCGCGGTCGTATTCTTCCTCGCCCACGAAATGAATGCCCAGGTGCGAAAGTTCTTGCTGCGGGCCAACCGGGTAGCTGACCCACACTTCCGGCGCGTAACCCGATTTGTAAATATCCGCAGCGGCTAACGCGCGGTAGGGCAGACCGCCGCTGAGCACCACGATCACGTCCGCAGGTCCCAAGGCGTCTTCTCGAACCAGCCAGTGGCCGGCATTACGTCCGGCAAAAAATCCCAGCACGACCAGCACAAGCAACAGAACGAAAACTGCGCGGCGGCGTCCCTGGCGAGACGGATTCGAGGTGTTCGGCGCCATGGTTTTCAGCGTTTCCCCAGCAAAAAGTTTCCGATGACCAGCGCGTCCGTTCCGGAGCAAAAATAGCTGCGAACCGCGTCACGCGGTGTCACGACCAGCGGCTCTCCAAACAGATTGAATGAAGTATTTACCAGGATCGGAGCGGGAGCATTCTGTCCCGATCGTTTTAACAACTTCCAAAAGAGCGGATTGTCGCTCTCCCGGACTACCTGAAGCCGAACCAGGTTGTTGGGCAAGAGAAATCCCTCCGGCAGGCCGTGCAGTAACTTGCGTCCATTTTCATTGGCCTGGGCCATGGTGGTCAGGGAACGAGCGTTGGGCGACGCGCGAAAGAATTCGGCGCAATCTTCCTCGGGTATGGCCAGCGCAAACGGGCGAAAAGACTCGCGGTGTTTCACGAAGTCGTTGAGATTCTCTTTCACGTAAGGAGCCCACGGCGAGGCCAGCAAGCTGCGGTCGCCGAGCGCGCGTGGCCCGAATTCCGTAGGTCCCTGGAAAAAGGCCACGATTTTACCCAGCTGCAGCAGGCGGATGGCTTCGGAAAGTTGCAAATCTTCGGAATCGAGCCAGCGGTAGGTCGCTTTGCAATTATCAAGGACCAGTTTTATCTGCGCGTTCGAGTATGCCGGACCCCAAAGCGGAGCAGAGCCCGATGAGTTGCGCGGCTGCTTTTCGTTTTCGTGCGAGACCAGCCACGCGGCACCGAGCGCGGTGCCCTCATTTCCCGCCGCGGGCTGAACCAAAACATTTTCGAAGCCGGCGTGAGCCTCGATTTCACGGACCAGCAAAGGATTCAAAAAAAGCCCGCCGGCGAGGCCTAGCGATTCTTCGCTTGTTTCGGCGCGCAACGCCGACAGCCAGTCACCCAGCACCACGGCGACTGCGTTTTGCAGGCTCGCGGCCAGGTTCGCGCGCTTGCTATCGGAGAATTCCGGCGCCCGCGGTTGCTTCGTCGGCGCCGGAATTTCAAGGCGACGATAAAAATCCCTGGTGAAGCAGAGTTCACCGTTCACTTTGCGCCGGAAGTATTTCGGATTCAGGTGCGGCGGCCCGTTTGGTTTTTGCCGAAACATTTCGACGAGCACGCTGGCAAATTCCGGCTCGCCGACCAGGCTTAGCCATTGCGTTTTGTGTTCATCCCCGCGCGGGCGGAATCCAAGAAGCTGAGTGAATTGCGAATAAATCCAGGCTAGCGAATGGGGGAAGCGGATGGAATCCAATTCGCGAATGCGCGCGCCTTCGCCAATGGCAACCAGACCGGTGCGGCCGTCGCCTTGTTCATCCAGCGAAACGATCAAGGCGCGTTCGAAACCTGAGGGATAAAATGCGCTAGCCGCATGACACAAGTGATGATCGAGCGTCTTTACGCGATCCGTTTTGCCGCCGGCCAGGTGCCGGAGATCGCGAACCTCCTGCGATTCGCGCTCGCGCTTTCCGGATGCTTTTCCTGATCGCCGGGGAAATGACCCGGAGGGTTGACTCGCCACCGCGACCTGCGCCACTTCACTCCAGGCGATTCCGGCGCGTTCTAAACAAAACTGAATGGCCGCACGCGGAATTCCCCCAACGGTGCGGGTGCGCGTCAGCTTTCCTTCCTCGATCGCAGCAACAATGCCCGAGTCATCGAGCAGCGCAGCTGCGGAGTCGTGCGACATCGCCGAAATTCCGAGAATATACATGTTCCAGGTTTGTGATCAGCGCCAAGAAGAAATATTCGTGAGTCTGTTCCGCACGTTGCTCGCCGTTAAATCTTCCTAAATGTTCGAACGACCAAACGAGCCTTTGCGCGAAAGTAAACCGCGCAGGCCCAGCAGGATCAATCGCGGCTGGCTCAAACAAACGCGCCACAGGATTTTCCAGGCTTCGTCGCGGGAATATTTGCCGAGAGATCGCTTCGCCGGATCGTTCAGCAGGTCCACCAGTTCACTGTAGTCCGCCTGCTGAAAGTCGTGGAGCGAACGGCGCAGTAACAGATGCACATCGAGTTCCCGCCGCAGCGAACGCAGCTCGCGGCTCACGCCACCGTTCAGGATCGCTTCGGCGGCGCCCAACGCTCCGCGGAAACCCGTCACCGTTCCGCCGACGGTGGAGACTTTTACTTGGGCGGCGGCGTCTCCCACCAGATAAACCGACCCGTTGCCGATTTGCTTCCGCACCGGAATCCACTTTTTGTAGACCGGAATACGCGCGCCCTGAAATTCGAGCGGAGTAAGGCCTCGCTTCTCGAGAAAATTCTCAAGATGCTTGCGGGTTTCACCCACCGTTTCGCCGATGACGCCGAGCGCCCCGTGCGTTTTCGACTCCGGGATCAGCCAATAAAAATAAGGCGTATCTTGCGGGACGAACCAGACCCGCGTGGTATCCGGCGCCATGTCCTGCGGTAATTTCACAATGGCTTGAACGAGCGGAACCGTTTCGAGCGGCGCCCATCCGGCCGCGCGCGCGACCCGGCTGCACACGCCATCTCCACCCACCACCGTATCGGCATGAACTTCTTCGCGGCTGCCATCGCTGCAGCGCTCAACTTCCAGCACCAGCCCGCGTCCATTCGGCTGCAGGCCATGAAATCGGCGGCCCAGTTCCACGCTGGCGCCGGCGCGCGCCGCATCCTGGGCCAATCCTTGGATCAGCGCCCGGCGTTCGATGATCAGATCGGGATCTTTGAGTTCGAATGTCGCCGAACGTCCATCGGTGAAAAGCTCGAAGCGGCGAATTTCGTTGACGATGCTGTGTTCCGCGGCAGGGCCCAGCAAATGACGCATGCGGTTGGTGACAATCAGCGTACGTTCGGGGTGCTCCAGGGTCTCGATTCGCTCAAACACACGTACAGGCAGGCCCTGGCGAGCCAGCACCGCAGCGGTCAGCAAGCCGGCCGCCGAACCGCCGACTACGGCTATCTTTTGGCTATTCGCGCGCGGGGTGGGTTGGGAGACGCTTTGCGCGTCGCGTGATTCGAGCGCCATCGTGTGTTTTTACGATCTGCCTCATAAGCTTGGAATTTCGAATTAAAAAGTCGTCGGGCTGATTCCAACATTACGGATGCCTGTGATGCTGCCCGCCCCGCCTGACCCCGCATCGGGACCAGAATTATATCTCAGCGGACGAGCCACTCCAAAGCGAACGGCGCGCGAAACGAGGAAATTCTTAAGAGGCGGATGTGGGCTTGGGAAGCTTGACCTGACGATCGTACGGCAGACCCTCCAGGACGAAGACCGCCGCCAACGCTCCGACTACCAGTAGCCCAATCACGGTGTACGTGGTGCCCAGCGAAAAATTCGGGATAAACAAAGCAATCGTTCCGCAAACAATCGCTCCGACGTACATGGCCAGAACCGCTCCGCGATGTCCCATGCCCAAATTCGACAGGCGGTGGGCGGTGTGATCCTTTCCCGGAGAAGTAAAAGGAAGCAATCCGCGGCGCGCGCGGGAAATGGAGACCAGGGTGGTGTCAAAAATGGGCACGGCCAGAATCAAAACCGGTACCAGCCAATTCAAGGGAAACGGGGTTCCGTCGGGCCGGACTTTCAGGCCCAATGTGGCCATCAGGAATCCCAGAAACATTGCGCCGCCATCACCCATGAAAATTTTGGCGGGATTAAAATTCCAGCGGAGGAATCCGAGGGAGGCGCCTAAGGTAGCGGCACCGAGCGTACTCACCAGCACCTGGCCATTCACCATGGCCGAGATGGTGAAAAACGCCGCCGCGACCGCGGCGATTCCGGCACAGAGCCCGTCCATGTGGTCCAGGATGCTAAAGGATGCCGTAATTCCGACCACCCACACGATCGTCAAACAAAAATCGAGAACGAAGCCCAGGGCCCCCGGGAACAATTGGGAGAAAAGCTGCGCGCGGATACCGGAAGCAATCAGAAAAAGCGCGGCGATGGGCATCCCGACAAAAAGCTTCACCTGGTGATGCAGCAGGCCGCCGTCGTCCAGAAATCCAATGATTGCCAGCAATGTGGCGCCGGCCAGCACGCCCACGATCTGTTGTTGGGGAACGCCATGGCGGGTAAGCAACAGGGCCAGGACGAAACCGAGGTAAATGGCGATTCCACCGAGGAGCGGGATCGGGTTCAGGTGCACCTTGCGCGGGCCGGGCTTATCGACTATTCCGAAGCGCAGCGCCAAATGGCGAATGGGCACGGTCAGCCCCAGCGACGCCGCCAGCGCAATCGCGAACACAATAACTTCGGTACGAATCGACATTTCTACGCCGTCTCCACTTCCGACACCAACAGCGGGAGTATGATCTATGGTCTTACGGGGGCCGTCTGCGGATTCGTGGTCGTACGCCCGCGGCCACGAACCGGAACTGCACCTTCTACAGCAGCGACGAAGCGGTTCAACTCGTCAACTCTAGCATAATTTTTCGCGGTTTCCCGCGCTCTCCGGCCCATTTCGGCCAGCCGAGCCGGATCGGCGCGCAGCTCCCGGATGGCCGCGGCAACCCCTGCGGGATCATCGGGATCGGCGGCGAGCCCGCAACCGGCGCCGGTTACAATTCGAGCAGCATCGGATTCAGGCGCCGCCACCACCAGCACGGGTCGTCCGGCGGCGAGGGTCGAATAGAGTTTGCTGGGCACAACCACTCCCTCTAGCCCACGTTTGACCGTTATGATTTGCACGTCACCGGCGGCCATGACGTGAGGTACTTGCTCTACCGGCCGAAAGGGCAGGAATTTGACGTTGCGTAGATGGGCTGCCGCCTCGCCCAAGGACTCGCGGTTGGCCCCACCCCCTACGAACACCAGCCCGGTATTTTCGTTGCTGAGAATTTCCGCTGCTTTCAGCAGCGTGTCCCAGGCGCCGTAAAAGCCCAGGTTCCCGGCATGAAGCGCGACAAAAGGAAAGCCCTGCCGAATCTCCTCAACGATCGGATCGCTCGCCTCCGGCGTCGGGCCCGCGGGCGAGCTGCCGTCTCGAACCACCACCACATTTTCCGGCGAGACGCCTTTGGCCAGGATGCGATCGCGCATGTCGTCGCCGAGCACGATGACTCGCGCGGCTTGTTTCAAGGCGCTGCGATGCATTCGTTCCCAGCGTTCGACCCAGGGTTTTTTGCTGACAATATCGCCGCCGAGGGCCATGTCCGGATACATGTCGCGAATGTTGTACACCAAGGGCCGGCCGGAAAGGCGCGCGATGAATGCTCCGGCGATGCCGGCGACCGGCGGATCGGTCATCGCCAGAATCACATCCGGCCGGATGGCCAGAGCACGCGGCACGGCCAGAGCCAAATACGAAAGGTAATTCGAGACGCGCCGACGCATCTGGTGCCGGGGATAGGCGGTGGAACCCACACATTCGACCGCGACATGATTGCGGATGGTTCGGTGCAGCAGCGCGAACGGATATGTCTCATCGGGGTCGTACGAAGGGCGACCGGCCACCACGGTCACGTCGTGTTGTTGCGCCAAACGTTCCGCTACCACCGCAGCCATGCGCGCGGTCGCGGAAGTGTCCGGAGGATAGTATTCGTTCAAAAGCAAAATATGCATGGTGATCGATTTTTCGAAGCAGCGCAGCTCGGGCTGGGAGGAACGGTGCGCTTGCCGCTGTTAAAACTTTGTGCTGTCTAGCCGGCGCGGTTCGCGCCCCGCACCGCCGGTTCCGGATCGATGGCCGCGGCGGTTTTCTTTTCGAGAATAAAGTTTCCCATGACCAGCACGTCCATCTGGGTACGCCGGAAACAATCGAGCGCTTCTTCGGGACGGCACACGATCGGCTCATTGTCGTTAAACGAGGTATTCAGGACCACCGGCACGCCAGTGAGATCGCCGAACGCGCGAATCAATTTCCAATACAGGGGATTGGCGGTGCGGCTCACGGTCTGCAGCCGCGCCGTGCCATCCACGTGCGTCGGAGCGGGAATCACGCCGCGTTTTTCCGGCCGGACGTTATACGCGAAAGTCATGAACGGTGACGGATGAGTCTTCTCAAAAAATTCGCCCGTCACTTCTTCCAGGATCGAGGGCGCGAAGGGCCGGAATATTTCACGATGCTTGATGCGCCGGTTCAGAATTTCTTTCATTTCCGGACGGCGCGGATCGGCGAGTATGCTGCGCTGCCCCAGCGCGCGCGGGCCCCATTCGGCGCGGCCCTGAAACCAGCCTAAAACTTTTCCTTCGGAAATGTGCCGCGCCGTGGCCTGGACCAATGCGTCCTCGTCGAATTGCTCGATCTGGATTTCATCGCTGGCGCCTTGAAATTTTTCGACGGCGCGGCGAATGTCCTGCGCCGAGGATTGCGGCCCCCATCCGGCGTGGTCCATAACGAACTCACGCGGGCGCCCGAGAATTTGATGATTTACCGCGAACGCCGCGCCGACCGAAAGCCCGGCGTCGCCCGCGGCAGGCTGAACGTAAACACGTTCGAAAGGCGAGTTATCAAAGATTTTTCCGTTGGCCACGCAGTTGAAGGCCACGCCGCCTGCCAGGCACAGAGATTTTTCCCCGGTCTTTCGCGCGAGCTCGATCCAATGCGCGGTCAGAACTTCTTCAAGCGCGGCTTGCATGCTGGCGGCGAGGTTGCGATGACGCTGCTCGAGCGGTTCATCCGCCTGGCGGGCGGGCCCCAGGCGCTGCTCGAGATAGTTCGAGAACAATCGTCCCAGCACCGGCGTTTGATCGGTGTCGCGCCAGGTCATATCCGCGCCCTGGGTCTGATGGCTGAAATATTCCAGACCGAGGCGGAACGAAAGCGGGCCGTCGGCGTAAACGATCCGCCGAAACTCGTCGAGAAATTCCGGTTGGCCGTAAGCGGCCAGGCCCATTACTTTGAATTCGTCGCCAAATTTCCAGAAGCCGATATATTGAGTCAGCGCGGTGTAGTACATGCCCAGCGAATGGGGAAAGGTCACTTCGCCGAGATGCCGCATGTTCGGACCTTCACCCAGCGCCCACATCGAACTGGCGAAATCTCCCAGACCGTCGGCAGAAAGTACCGCTGCGCGTTCGAACGGAGAAACGTAAAAAGTACTGGCCAGATGCGCGGTGTGATGCTCGATCCGATGGAATTTTGCGCGAATGGCATCGGGCGCAATTTCAAAGCTCGTAGCCAGGTCTTCCTGAATCCCAGCGAAACGTTTCATCACCCGCGCGCGATCCAGCGCGAATTTGGGCATGCGCATCGCGAAACGCAGTTTGGTTCCCATCCGCGCCCACGGATTGCGCGGAATCGCGATGTGATCCACTTCGGAAAGTTTTACACCCGCCTGATCGAGACAATAGCGGATCGCGCGCGCCGGAAGCCCGGCGGCATACTTCACTCGATTCAGCCGCTCTTCTTCGACGGCCGCCAGCAACTTACCGTCGGCCACGATCGCCGCGGATGAATTGGCGTGATACGCGTTGATTCCCAGAATGATCATGTCTGACTTTGGCCCGGTACTTCGATCCTAACCATTGGTGCCGGCTACCTGCGCAGGCTGCACCCGAAGTTGTTCTGCGGCGCTGGGCGGTTCAGCCCGCAGGTTTCGTTTAGCCCACTCGTTCAGCACGTAAAGACTCCAAGGCCTCGACCAGGTCGTGCGTCCGCGCTGAAAATCCTTGAACGCGGACATCGCAAATCGTCCGTCGAACTGCGATTTCAAAGCTGGCGACCAATTCTGCAGCCCGGACGCCACCCGGTCGCCCAGCTTTCCGCGCAGCCAATTTTCCCATGGAAAGGTGAAAGTTCGCTTCTTTTGCGCGGCGATTTCTTTGGGCAGCAGATCGTCCACCGCCTCGAGCAAGAGTCGCTTGGGTCGCGCCGGATCTCCCTTGATTGCTTCCGGCAGGCTGAGGACTTTTTCCACCAGAGGCTTGTCGAGAAACGGAACGCGCACTTCGAGCGAATGGCTCATGCTCATCGCGTCGGTGTCCCGCAGAAGAGTGTTCACCAGGTACGAGCGCAGCTCCAGCCAGGAGACCTGCGTGAAAGCGTCCATGGGCCGTGCTTCGCGGGCGGCCAGCGCCATCCACTTCGACCACGGCGTGCTGCTCCACGAATCGGTGTCCTCCCGAAGCAAAGCGCCCACGGTGTGAGTGGTGAAGAGGGCGCGGGTAAAAAAATACGGGTGTGGCAGCGCGGCGGGATCGAGCCACGCGGCCGACGCCTTGCGAAAAGCGTCACGCGAGCCGCGATACGTTTTCGAATTCTTCAGCGCATCGGCGCCGAATCCGCGCAACGTCCGCGGAAACCAGCGGGCCATTTTAGTAATTCGCGCCACTTGGCTGGTCGCCCGAAAAGAACTGTATCCGCCAAAGAGTTCGTCGCTGCCGAGGCCGGACAGCGCCACCTTCAGCCCTGCTTGTCGCGCCGCCCACGAAACAAAATACGAATTGATGCCGTCCATGCTGGGCTGGTCAAACGCTCCGATCGCTTCGTCCAGCCGCTCGACCATCTCCGAGCCGGACAACGAAAGTTCGCGATGATCGGTTCCGAGGCGCTTCGCGGTGGCGCGTGCGATTTCCGCTTCGCTATATTCAAGATCCGGAAACGCCACGGTGAAGGTGTGGATGCCGCCTTGAACGCTAGCCGCCAAAGCGGCGAGCACCGTCGAATCCACGCCGCTGCTCAGGAAAACTCCCACCGGAACATCGGCGATGAGGTGTTTACGAACTGAATCTTCCAGCAAGGAGCGAACCTCGACTGCGGAAGGAGATCGTTTGGCGGACGACGCACCGTTGGAGGCGCCGTGCTGGTTCGACCAAGATTTGTAATCTTCGGCGAAATTCCAGAAAGGTTTGGGTGCAGCGGCCTCCACTCGTTCGCCCACGCGAATCATCATCGAGTAACCGGGCGGCAGCGAGAATACGCCCTCGACCATAGTCATCGGCTCGCACACCGAACCGAAAAGCAAGTAGGCCGAGACGGATTCCGCAGCGAGTTGCGGCGCCACATGTCCGCTGGCCAGCAGCGAGCGCACCTCGGACGAAAACAAAAACGAACTTCCGGATTTTGCGTAATACAACGGTTTTATTCCCAGTGGGTCGCGCGCCAGAAAAACGCCGGCGGGCCGGCCGTTGCGGCCTTGCGGCATTTCGACCACGGCGAAAGCAAACATGCCGAGTAGTTTGGCGGCGCAAGCTTCGCCCCACTGCTCGTAGGCATGAACGATAACTTCGGTGTCGGAATTGGTGCGGAAGGAATGCCCCAGGCCAAGCAGTTCCTGGCGCAACTCGCGGAAATTATAAATTTCGCCGTTGTAGACCACCGCCAAAGTTCCAGCTTCATTCCAGATCGGCTGGCTGCCACCCGCCAGATCGATGATGCTCAGGCGACGCGAGCCGAGGACCACGGGCGTCGCGTTCAGAAAACCTTCTTCGTCCGGCCCGCGGTGGACGATCGCGGCGAGCATGCGACGCACCGCCGCCTCGCCTTCTTCTCTGGAGCTAAACCCGATGGCACCGCAGATTCCGCACATGGCTCAGTTCGCGGGATTCCAGAAGGCCACGCCCGCCCGATAAATCTTGGAGCGCAACCGGACGCCGTGAATGCCGAGTCGCGCTTCGCCGAACCAGCGCAGCGAATAACGCAGCACGAGCAAGAACACCACTAAAAGCAATGCCGCCACCATGGCCGCAAAAGATTCTCGTTCGACCAGCAGCGTCATCGTCATCGAATCTTCCCAACCCGGCGCGATGCGATTGAGGATGGCCCGCAAAGGAATCCCCAGAATATGCAACCTGGCGATGCGCACGTGGACGGTGTTGTCGAAGGTGTATTCCGCCGGAAACTTGGGAATTTTGCTGATCACCGCGGCGAACGTCGAGGGGTTCAGCAGATCTTCACGCGTCACCGTATTCCCGCTGGCATCGCGAAAAACCACGCGATACGCGGGATCCACGATGATCCATTTTCCCTGGACCAGAACTTCGGCGACGACGTGCTTGGTCATCTGGTTTTGATCCAGCAACAACAAACGCCGAACTTCCAAATTTCCGGTATTCGCCAGATTAATGAAGGCGTTGGTGGCCGTTCCGCAAACTTGAAGTAGAGCGTCGTAGTTGAGTGTGTCGGTGGGATCGCGGTCGGGTACCAGGGCCGATGGACCGTAGGGCAACCGGGTGGGCCCGTGCTGCATCCAGCGGAGAATTGCTTCGATTTTTTCGTCGCCCGGAGCCGTGGCCGGAACGATCGCATCGGAAAAGCCGCGCAAGTAGCGCCGAGTGGAAAATTCCCAGCCCACCGTATACAGCGCGAAAAGAACCGAAAGAATCAACAGAGTATTTACCAGCAGCCAGGTGTAATGGAACAGACGATCGGACAACGCGGAATGAACCGGAGCGGCTGAGCTCACAACACGATCCGCACGAGCGCCACTCTCCGCGGCCGCCGCCGGAATCGAAACGGGATGGAGTATGTGGTCGTCGTTCATGACGAAACCGGCTTCCCAGCCATCAACGGCTCATCTCGGCGATCACTACCAGCGGCCGAGCCGCGGGCGGCCCGGGTTTTCTTCTGCACCAGAAATGAATGCACGTTTTGGCCGCGATTTTCTTCGTAGTGCAGGACTTCGCCACCGGCCTGCGAGCACCAGCCTTCCACCAGGTTCCGCGGCAAGAAGGCTACTTGGGGTGTGACGAAATAATCGTAGAACAGGTTTCGTGTCCCGGCCCAGGTGCGCTTGCCTTTCGATCGTACAAAATGAACCAGGAAATAGGGAACCCGGAAAAATAAAACGACCAGCGGCTGCAGCCCGGGGTGCCGCTCTCCCGCGCGAATCAGCGCGCCGGGAAATTGGTACAGCAGCGGATAGTGGCCCGACGGTTTGTAAACGGCCAGGTACATGCGCCCGCCGGATCTCAAAACTCTAAAATTTTCGCGAAAGGCCGCTTCCGGATTCTCCGTGTGATGGATGACTCCATCGGAAATCACTACATCGGCTGTTTCGTCGGCCAGCGGAAGGTGCAGGTTATCAGCCACAACGCCCGGCCGGCGGTAACGCTGGATGGCGAGACCGAGCGACACTCGGCTGCGGTCCAAGCCGATGCAGCGCACGCCGCGCTTCGCCAGGAATCCCAGCACGCGCCCTGGGCCGCAACCGATATCCAGCACCAGAGACTGCAGATCGAGATTCTGAATCAGCTCCACCAGCGGGCGCGAGACGACTGTGCTGATTTCCTCCGAGGCATCGGCCGGAACCCAGTCGAAAGGGTGCTGATCGTAGAATGTTTCCTGCTCAGTTGTGGCCATTTCTGGATCCCAGGGCCTTGGCGTAATACTTTTCCATTTGCTCGCTTAATCGATCCCAACCCAATTCCGCCGCAACGGCCCTCGCGCCGTCCTGGAACTTCCGGTAAACGGCGCGGTCCGATAAAAGCGTTCGAATCGCGCCGGCCAACGGTTCCGTTTCGGGCGAAACAATCAATCCGGCGCGCCCATCCACCAGCGAACGAATGCCGCAGGTGTCGGTAATGATCACCGGTATTCCGCAGGCCATCGCCTCGGCCGCGGAGTTCGCGAAATTTTCGTAGCGCGACGGCAACACGAAAATATCGCTGTCCGCCAGCGCCGCGGCTTTCGCGTCATCGTAAAGCGGCCCAGTGAATATCACTCGCGATTCGACGCGGGCCTCCTGAGCGCGCTTCGCCAAAACCGCAAGATAGCCTGGCTCGCCTTCCGGCCCGGCGATGATCAGCCGCCCCGATGCCTGGCAGGCTTTGGCGAAGGCGTCGATCAAAACCTCCGCGCCTTTGCGCGGAATCAATCTGCCTAGGAACAGCAGCACCGGCTCGTCCGGCGAGATTCCCCATTTCTGGCGGAACTCGCCGCGGACTGGCAGGGAATCGAACACCTTGCGGTCGATTCCGTTGTAGCGCACCACCAGTTTCTGGCGTGGAACCCCGTCGGCCAGCAGTTCATCCTCTTCCATCTCGGAAGTGGCCACGATCTGGGCCGCATGGCTCCAATACGCTCCGCCCAGGCCGCGATGCCAGATGCGCTTCAATTCAAATCCTCGATCAATTGGACGGTACATGCCCATCGGTTCGATTACGTACGGCACGCCGTAGTCCCTGCAGAAGTAACTAACTGCGGGCCCGAACAAGTCGTACAGCCCATAAAAATGAACCAGGTCGAACTGCCTGAGGGACGAACGGCAGAATCCTATCACACCGGGATTCACGGTTAGAGCCCTATAATGCGCCAGGGATGAGAGATAGACCGCTTTAACCCCATTCTCTTCCGCACAATAGCCCCACTGGCAAGTTTTGAACGCCATATTCATGCCCGGCGTTTTTCCCAGGCCCAGATCCGCAGTCAGAACCGTAACTTGATTACCGCGCGACGCTAGTCCCTGCGCCAGTGCGCGCACCTTGACCACCGGACCGCCCCGGTCCTGAAAAGGGAAATAAGATTGGACCGCCATTAATACCCGCATTTCGTTTAGAAGTTCCGGAATTGCGATCGATTTTGGTGTCACCGATCGCGCCATGGCGCCTCAGTTCGAGGGGGCCATCAGAATACTATGCGGGTGGAATCGAATCTAGGCCGCACTCGACGAAAACCTGCTCTAAGCCCTTTTCCAGCGCCGAAAACTGGTACCCCCGCCTGACGATTTCCGCGCCGTTCTGACCGAGTTGGGAACGCAGCGCCGGATCGCCTAACAATCGAGCCAGTGAATTCGCCAGGGCGGCCGGATCCTTCGCGGGTACGAAGAGTCCGTTTACGCCATCTCGTATGATGTCCGTTACGCCGCCGGCCGCGACTCCCACGACCGGCAGCCCGAAGGCCATGGCCTCGATGAACACGATGCCAAACCCCTCGCCGGTACTGGGCAGCGCAAATACTGCGGCATTCGCATAAAAGGCCGCCAGTTGCTCGCGGGAAATCCCCTCGAGAAAATGCACGGATTCCGCGACTCGAAGTTCTGCAGCGATCGACTTCAGCCGCGGCAAATCATCGCCGCCGCCCACGGCGACCAGGCGCACATCTGGAAATGAAGATCGAAGCTGGGGCATCGCGCGAATCAGATCGTCCGCGCCTTTGTATTGCTCCGCAGCGGCCCAGCGGCCAACGGTCAAAATCACCGGCCCCGCGGGAAAACCTGAAGGCAGCGGGAGATTCGATCTCGCCTCGGACATTCGCAACACTTCGGAATTTATCGGCCAGGGAAGAATCCTGATTTTCTCGGCAGGCACTCCTTGTATCGTTTGCAACTTTGCACCGGTGTAGGTGCTCGGGACGATGATCATATCTGCAGCCAGCAGCGCCCGCCGGCGGGCGGCAGGCAGGGCGTCCCACACTTCGACGCCGTGGCACAGGACAATTGTATTGGTTTGCGGGGAGATTTTTTTCATCCACAACGCCGGCACGGCCAGGTTCAGGTGAGCAGCAATGATAATGCGAGGTTTTTTTCTGGCGAGCCGTAGGGCCTGCAAGACGAACCCGAACTTCGATCGTTCATACCCGCGGAAGGGGACCGAAATGTTTTCGACTTGGATGGCCTGCGGGCCTCGGTCATCGTTCAGACCGAGATACTCTCCGGAAAAATTTCGCCGCGCCAGAATATTTTGCAAGGCGCGCAGGGTCTGCCGGCTCGCTTCTTGAATTCCGCCAAACCCCGATAGGCCCGGAAAAAGACCAACGACTTGCACCAGCTCTCTGGCCACGTCAGGATTCCTGCGCCACGGTCTGCACGGCCTTTCGAGCTTTCCGCTTTAGCAATTGCTCGAATATGAGCCCCAGCTCTCGTCCGTTGCGCTCCCAGGTATATTGCCGGGCGGTTTCGTTCGCGTTCCGGCCCAGCCGCGCCGCGAATTCCCGGTCTTCAAATAAACGGCGGATCATCGCGGCCAGCGTATCCGCGTCGGTGGGGTCCGCCAGAATCAGGCCATCCTTATCGTTGGTGATGATCTCGCACGTGCCGTTATTGGCCGAGACAATCACCGGCAGGCCGCAGGCCATGCACTCCGCCGGAGGTTGCGCGAAAGTATCCGCTAACGAAGGCCCGACGTAGGCGTCCGCTGCCGCGTAGTAGAACTCGATGTCATCGCGAGGCGGAAGAAAATGGATGCGTCCGTCGAGTCCGGCGTCTCGCACTTCGGCCAAATAAGGCGCGGGATCTTCGCGAGTGATCACCAGCAAATCGATGGGCAGCTCGCGCAGCGTGGACAAAGCGCGAAAAATCACCGGCAGCCCTTTGTTCCGCCCATCGTTGCTTACAATCACCAAAGCAAACCGTTCGGAAGCGAGCGCCAATTCTTTTCGAGCGCTTTCCCGGAGCAGCAGGCGGCGTTCCGGATTGAAAATCTGCTGATCCAGGCCGCCGTAAACCACGGGGAACTCCTCGCGCCGGCCGTAAAAGCGTTCCAGGGCCATTGCGGTTCTGCGCGCAATCAAGATCAACGAAGCGGTTCGCCCTCCGTAGACCTGCTTTTCCAACATCATCACCAGAGAATAGTACAGCCGCCGATGCAACAGCCGCGGCCAGGCGCGAACCGGAACTCGGTTGAACGAGAGTTCCTCGGCCGCTGTTCGAACATATTCCGCGAAGACGATGTGGACCGAGACGGCATCCGCATCCAAACAATTAATTCCCGGGCTGAATACCAGGTCGTGCCGCAGGCCGCGCATTTGGCGATCCCACATGCGCATGGCGCGGTTCGCGATGATCCACCAGATGTAATTCAGAATATGCGGCCCGGGAAACTTGGGAACCCGATGCCATTGGACGAACCGGAGGTCGATGTCCCGCACGTCCTGGCTGTAGATATGAATTTCGTACCGCAGCGAAAGCTGGTCCACCCATTCGGCCACGCGCCGCTCGGTTCCGTGACGCTTGTCGATAAAAGGCGAAACGATGGCGAGGCGTGGTTTCCGGGGCGGCAGCGGCAACTGCTAGACTCCCACCCGCATTATTTCGCACCAGCGCGCCAGCACGAACACAATCCACAGCCGCGACCATCCGACCGCTTCCGGATTCTGCAGGTAGCGCTGCCACAAACGATTCACCGCGGCCGGCTCCAGGACTCCGGCGCGAGCCAGGCGCTGCGGCTCAAAAGTTTCGGTGATCGTAGAGCGCAAATCGTTTCCCAGCCAGCGCGAAAACGGAAAAGTGAAAGTGCGCTTGGGGCGAGTCTGCAAATCGGAAGACAGCGCTTCCGGAAAAATTCCCCGCATCGCGTCCAGCAACAATTGTTTCTTCCGCAACCGCACCGCCGGCGGCAGGCCTAGCACATATTCCACAATCGCGTGGTCCAGCAGAACGGGACGGACTTCCAAACTATGCGCCATGCTCATCGCGTCGCCGTCGCGCAGCAGCCGGGCTTCCAGATGCGCCGGAAAATCGAGAAACGCGACGCGCTCTTGCAAATCTTGCCCTTTGGTTTCGCTGGCCCAACTCCGAATGTGTTTCGCTGCTTCGGAGGTGCCGTTGGATGCCGCGAACGCCGGTTGCAGCAACTCATGAACATCGCTTTCGAGAAACAGCACGCGTACCGCCAGTTGCGCGGCTACGAACGGATCGTCGGACCCCACCAGATAGGAAAGTTTGCGCCAGCGAAATGGAAATTGATCGTGGTCCAGAACTGCGCGGCCCATACTCTTGGGGAAAGGTTGCAGCGCGCCGGCCCAATGCGAGAAACGATCGAACCACGCCGCCGATTCGTAGCCGCCAAACAATTCGTCGCCGCCCTGGCCGGAAAGCGCGACTTTGAATCCGGCTTCGGCGGCAGCGCGCGAAATCCAGTAGGCGTTCAGGCCATCCACGGTGGGCTGATCCATGGCCCAAAATGCGTTATCCAGTGATCCGGCCATCTGCGACGCGGGCAATTTGATGACGCGCCGCGAAATCCCCAGCAGCTGTGCTGTCTTTTCGCTGGACTCCGATTCGTCAAACGATTTTTCATCGAACCCAATGGTCAACGCCGTGATTTTATCGGCGCCGGCATGGGCCATCAGCGATCCGAGGGCCGCCGAATCGACGCCTCCGCTCAGAAACAGCGCGATGGGTACGTCCGACATGAGTTGCTGGCGACTCGATTCCACCAACATGCCACGAAGCGTGTCCACGATTTGCTCCGGCGATTCGCGAGATGGGGCCGTAGCGGAAGAAGGCAACTCCCAGTACCGGCTTGTTTTGAACGCGCCGTTCTGCCATACCGCAATGCTTCCTGGTTCTAGCGGCTTGACGTTCTGCACCGCGGACCACGGCGCGGGAATATGCCCAAGCTGCAAGAACGCGCGAATCCCGGCGGGATCGAGCTTTCGCGGAAGCAGGTCGGAACCCAGCAACGCTTTCAGTTCCGAAGCAAAAAGTATTTTCTGCGAATCGATCGAATAGTAGAGGGGCTTGATTCCCAGCCGATCGCGGGCCAGCAGAAGTTTTTTGGCGCGCGTGTCCCAGATTGCAAACGCAAACATGCCGCGCAGCCGCTCGACGCAGCGCTCGCCGTATTCCTCGTACAAATGCAGGATGACTTCCGTATCGGTCGTGGAACGAAATTGATGGCCTTGGCTGACCAGCTGCGGGCGCAGTTCGTGCGCGTTGTAGCACTCGCCGTTGTAGGTGATCCAGATGCTCGCATCTTCATTGCACATCGGCATGCGCCCGCGCTCGCTGAGGTCCACGATCGCCAGGCGCGTATTCGCCAGCGCGCAGCCGCCGAAGTCTTGCACCGCCGTGCTGTCCGGCCCGCGATGCCGGATGGCCGCCGCCATCTTTTCGGTGGCCGACAGATACTCAGGTCTTGGATCGGTGGAGGCGATTCCCGCTATGCCGCACATGTTCCGCTTAACCTGCGCTCAAAATTGAAAACCGAAGGCCCGGCGACGTTTAGGAGTGAGCTGCCACCACGCCGCGCAAGCGCAGCGCCCGACCCCGACTCATTGTAGCGCAGTCGGCAGGGCTAACTCGATTGGAGTGGCGCGGTATACTCTCTCTCCAAGTCGACGCGCCCCTCTTCGACGGGAATGGCAGACGGAGTTCTAAAAAAAAAGCGGCGGCAATTGAGCCCGGGAGAAAGCATGAGGACGAGTGCATGGCCAACTCTGGTTCTGGCCGCAATTTGTATCAGCGCCGGCTTGCTGTACGCAGCGGATGGCCCGCGGACGCAGTCGGAGGGTCCGAAAGCCAATGCCAAAGCAGACACCACGCAAACGAGCGCGCCAGCCGCGGCAGCTTCTGCGCCCCAGACCGCCGAGCAGAAATTTAAAAACATTCAAGTGCTGAAGGGAATTCCGGCGGATCAGCTGATTCCTTCGATGCAATTCATAGCCGCTTCACTCGGCGTGGAATGTGAGTATTGCCACGTCGCGCACGCCAATGAAAAGGACGACAAGAAACCCAAGCTCGCCGCCCGAAAGATGATGACCATGATGATGCAAATCGATGCGGACAATTTTAAAGGCGAGCGCGAAGTGACTTGCTACACCTGCCACCGCGGCTCGGTCCATCCCGTGGGAGTTCCGATTCTCTCTGCCGAAAATGCGTCCGCTTCGCCAACCTCCGCCGAAGGAGCCGCTCCCGCGCCCGCGCTGCCTTCTCCGCAAACGATTCTCGATAAATACCTGGCGGCGGTCGGCGGGGCCGAAGCCGTTCAGAAAATCAGGACGCGCGTTCAAGCCGGGAACATCGAAGTGTCCGGCAAAAAGTCTCCGATTGAAATCAATTCGCGGGCTCCCAATCAGCGAATATCCACTTCGCATGTGGGAGCGAATGTCAGCGTGACCGCCTACAACGGCGAAGCAGGCTGGCTGAGCACGCCGAACGGAGTGCGCCCGATGAGCCCGGCCGAGCGCCAGGCGGCCGGCATCGACGCCCAACTCTATTTTCCCGAGTGGCTGCCCAAGGCTTATCAGGATTTCAAGACGCTGCCCGGCAAGACCATCGACGGAAAAAACACGTATCTCGTCACCGCGATCGGAACCGGCCAGGTGCCCCTGAACTTGTATTTCGATCAGCAGAGCGGCCTGCTGCTGCGCTTGGTTCGCTTTGCCGAAACTCCCCTGGGAAAAAATCCCACGCAGATCGATTACGCCGATTATCGCGCAGTCGACGGACTGAAAATTCCCTATCGCTGGACCCTGGCGCGACCGAACGGCAGATTCACCATTCAAATTGACGATGTAAAACAGAACGTCCCGGTCGACGAAAAATTATTCGTCATGCCCAACGCTCCAGAAGCGCCGAAAACCCCCTGATGTTTCCACCGGCGGGAACATTCCTCCCGCGCTTTGCGTAGGGACTTATAGCTGGGACAACTCTGTCCACAGGGCGGGCCATGGCCAACGGAAATTTTATCGAGAATTTGTTGGGCGATTTGAAACACGCCGCGCGCGTTCTCTGGCGCAGCCCCGCCTTCGCCGCCACGGCCATTGCCGCGCTGGCTCTGGGCATCGGCGCCAACACCGCAATCTTTTCGGTGGTGAATGCGGTTCTGCTCCAGCCGCTGTCCTATCCGCAACCCGACCGGCTCGTGGCCCTCGAGCGACATTTCCCCGAAGGCGACGGCTCCTCCGTTTCCATTCCAAAATTTACGGTCTGGAGCGAGCAGACCCAGGTCTTTCAGGCCGTTACCGCCTACGATTTTGCCGGCCCGGGGATGAACCTCACCGG
>Ga0302176_10000119_pt1 | contig 57072 bp, 48 predicted proteins | sample I_Palsa_E1_1_FD_198787 | JGI IMG/M metagenome (GOLD analysis project Ga0302176, IMG submission 198787) | Peat permafrost microbial communities from Stordalen Mire near Abisko, Sweden - I_Palsa_E1_1 | ecosystem: Environmental > Terrestrial > Soil > Palsa > Peat permafrost | place: Sweden...
GGCCGCGCCGAAACCCGTGTCACCTTTCCCGGCGGCGAGAACCACGAAATAGCGCTCCGGATCAACCCGGGTCCATCGCGTGAGCGCGGCGCCAGAACCTTCACTCGGCGACGTGACGAAGAGTCCGTCATCGAACGTAGTGATTCGCAAACTCGCACTATCGGAAGATCGACCGCTTTTATCGATGGGAGTTAAGCCGATCACCTTGGGCGCCTTCGGATCGTCCAGCTTGTATTGGGACTGACCGCTCGCCCGCCACTCAGAATCCTTGTCCGCACTCGCGCGTGAAAGCTCTGTCAGAACCCCACTCGGCCCAAACCGATGCCGCGTCGGACTCATGTGACCATCCATGGACGACTGCCAGGTGCCCAGAATGTTGAACTGGCAAGCCCTCGGCTCACTCTGGCTGAGCAAGGCATCTGGAAATAAGAATATAAGAACAAGAACCGACGAAAGCGCGAAGGCAGACCGCTTCATACAAGATTCCTCTTGTGGACAATATGAGAGCCGCCTTTTAAGCGGCTCCCTTCACAGTACGTTTGTTGCTGCTCGCGCCAGGACCTTGAAAGTCTGGCGCAGCCGGAATCCGGAGTTCTACTACGCCGTCCTCGCATGCAATAGGGACTGCAGCTTCCTCAACCCCTCCGGGTTTTCGTATTTTGCCGTAATCTCCGGCCAGCCGTGGGCGCGCTTGAACTTGGCCCTTTGCGGCGCAGTGATCGCGCTTTCACTCTCGATCCTCGTTTGCAGTTCGGCATTCTCGCGAACCCTTACGGCAAACGGTTTGGTCGGCTCAACCCAAGAGACGGCTTCTCTGATCAGGCGCGGTGGATCAGGCAAGACCCACGAGGACCACCGGCTGTTGTTGTCGTTGATCATGCGCACCATTGAGGCATGGACGTCGACCGAGAAATCCATAAGCGGATCGTCCAAGCGGAAAAGCTTGAAGCGGATGCTGGTTAGGTCATACTCGCTGCCGGTAAGGAACAACCAGCCGCGCCGCGCGCCGTTGCTTTTGGCATAGGCCGCCAGCTTGTCCGGAGTATCTTCTTCCGGCTTCAGCGAGAAGGAATACATGAACATGTCGCGGCCCAGATGGTCCCCGAGCAGGTCCTGTAGCTTGGTCAGGCAGGAGATTGACCTTGGGCAATACTTGTCACAACTCGCGTACATAAAGTTGATGATCGAAATTTTGCCTCTGATCAGGTCGTCATAGAACCGCACTTTTCTGTTCTCGTGCGTCGTGAACACGCCGTTGCTGTAATAGCCCGGTCCCAGTGAGGCTGCAGGCCGCGACTTGTCCGGAACGTGACAGGAAAGAAAGTCTCGTCGGTTCATGCTTTAACTCCCTTCTTGGAGCCCTTGAAGCCGGGGCGATTGAGCTTGGTTGTTTCGTAACTCGCTGGCAGCTGCGACAGCAGAGTTATGGCCGGGGTTAAGTTCGGCTGTGCGCCGGAATTGGGTTCGCCGTTACCCGTGTTAGGCGTCCCATCCGAGTAGGTTGGAGACGTCACAGTTGAGCTGGGGCCGGTAGTGACATCCCACCGCGTCAGCATCAGGTTATCTTCGTGTCCCAGGTTATGGCAGTGGATCATGTACTTGCCAAACCAGTCGCGGAATTGCAGGAAGATGAGGACCTCATCGCCGGGCACGATCGGGTAGACGTCGCGCCGACCCTGCTCCAGCGGTGGAACCCCTTCACTATTGATGCTGATGAGAGCACCGGTCGTGGGGTTGGCATTAATGTTCCTGCGGTCCAGAACCCGTCCCTCTTCCAGATGGATGTGGACAGGATGGGTCCAGCCTGTACCGGGGAACCGGTTCCTGATGAGCCAGGTTTCTGCCGAACCCTGTTGTATCAACGCGTCGGGACGGTTCGGATCGAAGGTCAGTCCGTTCACATTGAAGACTTTCGCCGTCGGGTTTGACGGATCGCCTTCCGCACCCGCGACAAAGTCGTTGAAGTTCCAAAGCCTGGTCCCGAACAGGTTCGCCATAGGCGTGGCTATGTTCGGCAATGTAGTCAGCACCGACGGGACCTGGCTTTGATCCTGCTGCGGCGGAGGTCCCGTGATGTTAAACGCCATGACCACGTTGCCAATATTGACTCCAGGCGCTGGCTCCGGCTCCTGCGCATTGCTCACGAACTGGGCGGCACTGTTCGTCAGGTACCAGCTTGTGCCGGCGGTGGCGTTGGTGAAATCGATGATCACGTCATAACGCTGCGAAACGTAGACCGTCAGACCTTGCAGAGTTGGTTGCGACGAACTTGGGATAATCTCAACCGGCGAGGGCAGCAGATTGCCGTCCGTGGTCACCACCGTCATCGGTTGGGCGTTGCCGTTGTTGTCGTATAAGTTAAACGTCCAGATGCGCGCAGGCCCGCTGTTAAGAAAGCGGAAGCGATACCTGCGCGTATACACGTTGAAGTAAGGCTGGATGGCGCCGTTCACGCAGAACTTATCGCCCGCGGGGATAGTGTCGGGGGACGTGGCGTACATCTGGCCATCTGAGCAGAACAGCTTGTCCGTGAAGTTCAGCGGGATGTCATAGACCCCATAGCCTCCGGGCAGCCGCAGGGCTTGCGCGCCTTGGCCGGGTGCCTCCGACCCGGTGTCGACGTCGTCGTACATCAGGTACATGCCGTTGATACCGCGATAATTGTTGGCGGCCGTGAAGCTGTGCCGGTGGTCGTGATACCAGTACGTATGCTGCGCTTCGAGCGGATCGCCGATCGGCGGGACCGCATTGAAGCCCGCATAAACGTTGGGGTAGTGATGGTCCTTGAACAGCCCCGGACTCCAATAGTCGCCGGCAAACCCATCGCTCTCGGAAGCGCTATGTCCGTTGTGCAGGTGGGTGGTGTGGTTGTTGTCTCCAAACCCAATATTGTTCACGGGCAAATTGTTGGCGAACCGCACAAGAATGGGAACGCCATAGACGTTGAGGAACGTCGGTCCCGGATAGATTCCGTTGTACCCCCAACAGTAGGTCGGCGGAATCTGGGGGTGAAATTGATGCATCGTCGGTTGAACAGAGACGGAATACTGCACAAGGGGGAAGAACTGAGTCCAGTCTTGATGGTTGGCGCGTGCGGCTTCCCCCAAGGCCGTATCGGCTTGCAGGGTTGGGAACGGAATCAGGATCGTCGGAATCGCTACCGGTGGAATCGGCAGCGCCTGCATAAAAGGTGTCGTCGCGGGGCTGTTGGTTGGCTGGGGCGTGCAATCCGGCGGCTGAGTCGGGATCGGCGGAAGCGATAGCGCCAGCGACTTTCTCGAAGTCAGCATAGTCACAACGCCGGCGGCCGCGCTGGCCTTTAGCATGGTCCTTCTTGTCCAGCCAGGGCCATTCGGAGGTTCAGTGCTCTTTCTCTTCTTCTCCTTCGTACTTGACATAACGCATCCTTTCGAATCGGGAGATACTCCGCGAATTGTGGTTGGCTGCCTTCACGATGTTCTCGTTTTAAGGAGTGCCGTCTGAATCTTTGCGACCAGACGCCTTTGGGTAGCCTCGACCCTTTGAGCGCACGTATTCAAAGTGCGCCGCTTTGCTCCTGCTGACACCAAATATGCAAACCAAGACTCTGCTTCTGGTTACGAGACCATCGGCATCAGGTCACGCCAGTCAGTTGCGCAGCTTATTGCCGCCCTGGAATTACCACCGAAGAATCGTTCCGCCCCACTTAAAGATGCGACACATTGTTGGGTTGTTCTGCTTATTAGTCAATCTGATTTTGTTAGCAGAGAGTGCTATTTCTTAGCTTAAGTCGCTGCTGGGGTCTGCATCGCGTGGGACGACGCTCCCAGTTCCTTCAAATGCGCGAACCAAACGTGGGACTCCAGGTCTGCGGCCAACTCACCTCAGATCTTGGTGCTTCCCAAAAGTCATCCTCTGAGTCGAGGCGTGTATCTTTTTTGCATTAACGGTATCCCGTGCAACAGTGTCGAAGATGTTGGCAATGGATTGGTGGACAAATCAGAATCTCTCCCACAGTTCCGGTTTTTGGAACATGCGCGCGAGTTTTTCGGATCTGCGCGATCGCAGGAGGTTTCTCGATAACAATCCGTATCCGTAATGAACACTTAACGATCCCGATGCACTCTCGGTGCATTCTGTTCCAATTCCGTAACGTCAAGCAGTTTCTTGTGTGCCGCAACGAATCTACGTTAGCATCCGCCGCAGCAGTTTCGGAGGCTCTGCATTCTTTGGTCCGGATTTGATTTGTGTATTTTCCACGCCACGTAGTTTCCGGCAGTAACCCAAATCGAACAAAGAGGAGTCGCGCTTCGGTCAACGAACTCTTTTCCCCCAATCGGGAAAGCATTACCGTTGCTCCTCTACCTTTTAATCGTGGTGGTAGGCTGTTTTCTGGCACCTCCCAGAGTGCCGTTAGTGAGCTCCAGTCGAAGGATTCCAGCGCGTTCCGGTGCTGCCTCCGCGGAAGTTCTTACCTCACTCTAAACGCCAACAAACAACTTCTCTTCACTCAAGTGTCGACCTCGGTTCGAGCGGCTGCTTACTGCTCAGGAACGATTGAAAACGATGTTGACGGTGTGGCGCTACATCGCGGCCGGGAGGATTGAGAGTAAGAGAAAGAGCCGGATAAGGAGCGGCGGGGACGCTAGGTCTTCCGCGAGACCACCGGCCCCGACGAAGTCTGGATTCGTCGCCACCGACGTGGGACATGATTGCGGATTGAGGGGAGCTATGGTTGAGTTCGCCATGCCATGAGAAAGAACAGTTCAAATCCCGCGTCGTCGAACGTAGAGGCAGCGAGAGTTGCCGCAAGCAATGAGACAGCCAAGAGCAACGATGCTAAGCTGAGCGCACTTATTCCGGTGGTGCAGGACGGCCGCCTTCGCAAAATGTTGCATATGATTGAATCTCATCCGTCTCGTAAGATTCAGGACTTGGCTCTCGAATGCAACTTGAGCGGGTCGCGCCTTCAACACCTGTTCAAACAGCGCACTGGATTGGGCCTCGGTCAGTTGCTCACTGAACAACGAATGCGGCAAGCAACCGACTTCCTGATGCACACCAATATGAGCATCAAGGAGATCGCCAGCAGCCTAGGTTATGAACACGCCTCAAGCTTCACTCGCGCTTTCGAGCGCCGCTTCCGGCAAGCGCCAAGCTGCTATCGGCAAGAGCAGAGCCCGCACGAAGTGCCCGCAAGGAGTCGATGACCGTCTCCAACGCACACCGCCTGATCTTCGTTTTCACAGCCCCCAGAAGAAAACAAGATGATGTCGCAACGGAACAACCCGTTGTCATTACGGGCCGGGACGGATTCCCGTCGGTGTGAGCCAGAGGTCGGCTTCCAGGAAGTTTGTGGCTGCCAACACCGGAGCTTCTGCTCGATTCACCGCACATCGCGAACTGAGGCAGCCACGAGTCCAGCGCGTAGACATCGCACGTTGGCGCCTCGCGACTGTCGCGAAAAGCCCAGAGTCCCCTTCGCCGCTCGCTTTGCAATCGCCTGGATCTACGAGGTCACGGGACCGCCGCCAACGGCCGCCCGCAATAGGACACCTTATTTGCCACGGACATCGCTGAGCCGGTACCTTTCCCGGTTATCTTTCGCTTCTTCCGGCGCATGTTACCCTCGTCGTTCATGCCTCCCGCACCCCAAGTCGCAACCGCTGTTTACGCTCTGGCCGCGGTTCTGGCCTGGGGCACCAGCGACTTTCTCGGCGGCTACGCCACCCGCCGTGCCAACGCGTTCCTCTTGACTACAGTCGTAAACGTCGGTGGCCTGCTTCTGGTGGGGACGCTGGCCTCGGCCACTCACGCTCAATTTCCTTCGGGACGAAGCGTCGCTTGGGTGTTGGCCGGCGGAATCTCTGGTGGAGCGTCCCTAGCAATTTTCTATCGCGCACTTTCCGTGGGCAGAATGGGATTAACCGCGCCGGTCGCCGCTGTGCTCAGTGCTGCGATTCCAACCATTTTTTCGATGTTCACCGAGGGCTTCCCCGGCCGGATTGCAATCATCGGATTTTTCCTGGCCGCCACCGGACTCTGGCTGATCACGCGCGCCGAGGACGGCAAGACACCCGAAGGCATCGGCCTCGCCCTGCTTGCCGGCACCGGGTTCGCCGGATTCTATCTGTGTATCCGCCAGGCCGGCCTCGGTTCGGCCTTATGGATCGCAACGTTCACCCGAACCGGCGCTTTGGTGATTACGGGCGCGATTGTTTTGTTGCAGAGAGAATTTAGCGACATCACGGCCGCGGGCGTGCGCTGGGGCATACTCACCGGCTGCGTCGACTCGATTGGCACCGTACTCTTCGTGCGCGCCAGCCAGAGCGGGCGCCTCGACGAAGCGGTGGTTCTCTCGTCACTCTATCCCGCCGTCACCGTGCTGCTGGCCCGCTTATTCCTCAAGGAACATTTCACTCGCTGGAGATTCATTGGCCTGCTGGCCGCGCTGGCGGCGGTGCCTATGATTGCGGCTCAATAGATCCGATTCGTGCTCTGTTCTAGAATCGAGGATACAAACCGTGGCGCTCGTCGAAATCCGCAAGCTGACCAAGATTTATCCACAAGGCAAAACTGTGTTTGGCGGAGGGGCCAGAGGCAGCAACGAAGTCCGCGCCGTGGACGATGTGGCACTCGACATTCATGCTGGCGAAACCCTTGGGCTGGTGGGCGAATCGGGTTCCGGCAAAAGCACGCTTGGACGTCTGATGTTGCGCCTCATCGACCCAACATCGGGCAGCATTCGCTTCGAAGACCGCGATCTGCTCGCGGCCAGCCGCGGCGAAATGCGCCGCCTGCGGCGCGACATGCAGATCATATTTCAGGATCCCTTCGCCTCGCTCGATCCCCGCTTCCGCGTCGAAGACATCATCGCCGAGCCGCTTGTCATTCACCGAGACTCGCAGCGAAACGGCAATGCGAAGGATGGAGTCCGCGCCCGCGTCATCGAACTGCTCCGCGCCGTCGGCCTCGACGAATCCATCCTGCGCCGCTTCCCGCACGAATTCAGCGGAGGACAGCGCCAGCGCATCGGCATCGCCCGCGCCCTCGCGCTGCGTCCCAAGTTCATTGTGGCCGACGAACCGGTTTCCGCGCTCGACGTCAGCGTGGGCGCGCAAATCGTCAACCTGCTCGCTCAGCTGCAGCGCGACTTCGGCCTAACCTATCTTTTCATCTCGCATTCCATGCCGGTCGTGCGCTATCTTGCGACGCGTATCGCTGTAATGTACCGCGGCAAGATCGTCGAGATCGGATCAACCGAACAGATCACCGAACGCCCCCAGCATCCCTACACCCGCAGCCTGATCGAGGCCACGCCGGACGTGGCCGTTTGATGTCACGCGTCCATCCCAGCCGCGCCCGCGATCTGATCGAACTGATTGTCGGCTATGGAGCGGTGGTGGGCGTCATCTGGACACCCGAGCATTTTCAGCGCTTTCTCTCGCCAATGGTTCTGTTGCTGACGTTGTCGGTGGTCCTCGCGCGCGGACGGGACCGAGATGACCTCGGCATGGGCTGGCGCGGCCTCATGCCGTCGCTCTGGATCTTGCCGGCCGCCATCGCACTCTCTGCCCTGAGCACGTTCGTCGCGGCGAAAATCGGCACGCTGCATCCGCTCTACAAATCCGATTTCGCCCACATCTCCGGCTACGTGCTCTGGACCATCTACCAGCAATTTCTTCTGCAGGACTATTTCATGGACCGCCTGCTGCGCCTGGTCTCGAGTCAGTCCGCCGCTGTGACCCTCGCCGGGACGCTATTCGCAGTCGCGCATCTGCCGAATCTTGTACTAACCGCGGCCACGCTGGTGTGGGGCATAGTTTCGTGCGCCCTGTTCCGCCGCTATCGCAACCTCTGGGCGCTCGGCCTAGCCCAGGGACTGCTTGGCCTCTGCTTCGCCGTCTGCGTGCCGGATGCGCTGCATCACCACCTGCGTGTTGGATTGGGGTATTTGCGTTACCACGGGACGCAGCCAGTTCCGTGAGCAGGCTTGCCCACGCACCACCTTAACTCGGCAACCCGCCCGGCGACACCGCACTCCCAGGAGTTACTGCACAGTGAGCATGACCGTTGTCGAGTGCGTGAGACTTCCTGAGGTCGCCGTTACCGTCAGGGTATAGCTACCTGCCGGCGTGCCGCCGCTCGGTGGGGGTGGAGGCGTAGACGATGTTGTTGATCCCCCGCCGCAAGCCGTGAGAAACGTAGCCCACAACAGAATCGCGCCCAACGGCGCAAGCCTCCAGGCCCGGACTGGCGCGGATTCTTGCCGAAGGCGCGCCAGCATCACCACGAAGATCACTCCGAGCAATATACCGCTCGTTCCCAGCGGCCAACTGTTTCGCGGTGGAATAACTACGCCCCTCATCATGGCCTGCGATGGCGCGGTTTTTGTAACGGTCAAGTTGAAGGTAGCAATCTCCGTGTCGAACAAAAGCAGCGAGGATGCCGCGGCGGAACACGTCGACTGCGCGGGTGCACCCGAGCAACTGATCGACACTGGACCGAGAAAGCCGTTCAACGAGGAAAGCTGCACGCTGTAGGTTGCTGTGCTTCCAGGCTGCACGGAAGCTGGTGAGCCAGATATCGAAATCGCGAAATCAGGAGCCGGCCCAGGCGGTGTCTGCAAAAGCACCGAAACATAGTTATATGGCTGACTTGCAATTGCCAAATCAAGTTTACCGTCATTATTGAAGTCGCCCACCGCAGACGATAAGGGTTCGTTAGGCAGGATAACGGTAAAGTCAGTGGGCGTGAATGTTCCATTCCCGTTGCCGAGCAGAATCGTGGTGTAACCAGCCAAGGAATCGTTTTCTGCGTAGACGGTTGGCAAAGCCAGGTCCAGCTTGCCATCGCCATTAAAATCCGCCACCCATACACTGACCGCGTTAGTCTGTTGTGCAGATGTGCCACAACATTCGCTGATCGGCGTGAACGTGCCATCGCCGTTGCCCAGGAGAATGGTGACTGTACCATCAAAGTTGCTGGGCACCGCCAAGTCCAGTTTCCCGTCGCCGTTAAAGTCTGCCACCGCGACTGCTGATGCAGTTGGCGCGGCGGGCGAAGGAGCAGGCGTGAATGTTCCGTCGCCATTGCCAAGCAAAATCGTGACCGCATCTACATCGAAGTTCGATACTGCCAGGTCCAGTTTTCCGTCGCCGTTGAAATCTCCCACGGCCAGTCCAAACGGGGTTAATCCAGTCGCCGGAGAGGAAGACACCGTAGAGAAAGTTCCATCCCCGTTTCCCAAAAGAATGGTCAGATTATTGTCCGCACCGTTGTCACCGCCAGATCGAGTTTCCCGTCCCCGTTGAAATCTGCCGCGACTATGCTGTTTGGCTCCCCACCGACAGTGATCGGCGAGGTTGGCCCAAGCGTGAAGCTTCCGTCTCCATTGCCCAACAGAATGTTAACGACATTGCCGTTAAAGTCCGCCACCGCGAGGTCGAGTTTCCCATCGCCATTAAAATCCGCCGCCACCATCGATCCCGGGTTGATCCCCAACGGCACGGTCGATGTTGCGGATGTAAAAGTTCCATCCCCATTGCCCAAGAAAACGATCAAGAAGGTCGGATTACTACCTTGGATGATTGCCAGCGCCAGGTCGAGCTTCCCGTCGCCGTTGAAGTCGCCGATGGCCATGGATGCCGGTTCATTGGGATGCTGTCCTTCGTCTGCGAATCCTAGATTGATCGGTGAACCGGTCGCGTTGGAATAAAATACGGTGGAACTCGGCGCGGCGATGGGGAAGAAGACCACATTGCCGACGGCCCCGATCGTGACTGCACCGGTGCTAGGATTGACCACCGTCACGGACGCGGTTCCCGCAGTGGCGATGTTCGCCGCAGGGACGGTCGCCGTCAATTGCGAACTTGACATAAATGTTGTGGCGAGCGGAGTGCCGTTCCAGGTGACCGTGGCGCCCGAGACGAAGCCCGTGCCGTTGACGGTCAGGGTAAATCCTGGCCCACCCGGCGCGACGGCCGTTGGAATCAGAGGCTGATTGACGAAGGGTACAGGACTTTGCGCGAGCGCTGAGCCGAAACTACTCAACAAACCGACAAGTACTACGGCACAGAACCGGTTGCGTCTCCCGCTGGTTGCCGCGCGCTGCTGTAGCCACATGACCTGAAACATCTACTTAAAAACCGTGGCCGCTATCATACCACCGCTGAGCCGCGGGCGTTAGCAGTATGGAGGCAGCGGTGGGTTCGCGGAGTGGATACAGCCGTCGGCTACGAATTGCACCTGACTCCAAACTTCTTCGTTCACGCCTGTTTGCAATGTGCGCTTCCAGCGCCCCTAAAACCACAGTCCCCAAATCCAATCCACGCTGGCATGGGTGATTGTCGAGGCTGGCACGCGGCGGTTCTCGCGCCAGGCTCGCCCGTAGAAAATCCCCGCGATAGTCGCCAGCAACACGTAGCGCCAATTGAAATGTGCAGAGCGCTTATTAAAATGCGACAGCCCGAACAACACCGAAGCGATGACCAGCGCTGCTTGCCGGCCTATGCGCCGCTCCAGCAGGTTCTGCACCCAGGCGCGAAAGAAGAGTTCTTCCGGCACCGCGGTAAAGAAAAATATCCCCACCCAGCGCAGGAGCGCAGCGCCGACCCCCGGCAGGTTTCGATGCGGATGAATGAAGCCCAGCGCCAGTCCGAGCACGATAACCGGAGGCGTGAAGAAAGCCAGCTCCCGCAGGCCAGTTTTCCAGTCGCTCCACCGCAGATGGAAATCAAACCCAGTCCCGCTCAGTTGCCGAATCGCCAAGAATCCATACAGGCCCGCATCCACGAGAAACAATTCGTTCAAAGCCCGCAGCCCGCTCGGCCACGCACGGTCAAACCAGCGCAAATCCACGGCCAGCCCCAGCACCAGCAGAACGAAAGCGTCGCGCCAGTCGCCGCGCTGCTCGGCATCGGTCGCCGCGGCGCGCAGCAGCAGCCACGCAATTGCCACGGGCAGCGCCGCATATAGCGCGAACCACGCCCAGCGGAACAGGTGCTGAGAGGTCGAAACCAGCACGTAGGGCGCGACCAACAGCCCGGGAAGGCTCACGCGCACAAACCCTGGCCAGCGCCCCACAGCGCGAGCCACTCGCTCGGTGGCAAAGCCGAACAAAACGGCCGGAGCCAGTTCCAACCCGAGCGCCGCGATCGCGATCGGCGTCACATTCTGCATAGGGTCATCTTAAACGTGATTGTCTTCAACTCTCTTGTTTTGCCGCCGCCTCCCAGCTAGAATTCCTTCGCATCCAACAGGAGACCCAAAACATGGCTGCCGCTCCGCTCCCAACCTCGCCCGCACCCGTGCCCACGCCTGAATCCACTCCGCTTTCCCAGGGCGCGCGCATCGTCAACACTTTCATTGCACCCTCGAAAACTTTCACGGACCTTCGCCGCAGCGCCAGTTGGTGGGCGCCGTTTTTGCTGCTGATTATTGTTTCCACGCTCTTTGCCTATGGCGTTGGAACAAAAGTCGGCTACGGCAAGGCCGGAGAAAACGTTCTGCAGACCCGGCCCAAGCAATGGGACCGCATCCAAAACATGAAAGCCGAAGATCGCGATAAGACCATGCAGATGGCAGAAAAGCAGACAATGATTGGGACCTATGCTTTTCCGGTGATCGACCTCGTCATCCTGTTGATCGTCGCGGGCGTACTGACGGCAACGTTCACGTTTGGTGCGAATGCGAAGGTTTCTTTCAAAGTGGCGCTCGCCATCGTGGTCTATGCCAGTTTGCCGGGTGCGGTGCGCTATCTGCTCGCCACGCTAACGCTCTTCGCCGGCGCGAGCCCCGACGCTTTTAACGTGCAAAACCCTGTGGCCACAAATCTTGGCATCCTGTTCAGTTCCGCCGACAATCCTGTGCTCTACGCTGTGGGGTCCATGATCGATATCTTCGTTATCTGGACTCTGGTCCTGACCGCGATCGGTTTCACTTGCGTCAGCAAGGTAAAGCGCGGTACTGCGTTGGCGATCGTTTTCGGATGGTACGTCGCCTTCATGGTGTTGATTGTTGGCCTCACATCCCTGGCCTCATAGCCGGTGAAGCGCAGGGTGCGCCGCAAGATGCAGCTGTACACGCTCACTCGGAGAACTAAGGAGACTCTTCATGAAACGAACTCTAGTCGCGCTTCTCTTCGCATGTGTCTGCGCCGGGTCTGGATGGACGCAGACCGCGACCTCGACTGCTGCCGCAGCTCCACAAGCTTCCGCGCCGGTGAAGGATCCGGTAACGGCCTCGCTTCGCCTGTTGCTGCCCCGCTCACGAAATAATATTCTCGGCGCCATTACCGCCATGCCCGCCGATAAGTTCGCTTACAAGCCCACGCCTGAGCAGATGAGTTTTGCGCATCTGGTCGTGCACATCATTGGCTACAACAACGCCGCGTGTGCCAAGGCAGCCGACATTGCCGCTCCTAAAGTCGAGGAAAGCAAAGAAACCGATTCCAAAGACAAGCTGCTCGCAGCAGCCACGGCTTCCTTTGACTTTTGTGGCGAGGCGCTCGCCAAAATGGACGACTCCAAGCTGGGCGACAGCATCGAACTCTACGGAGGACGCCAAGGTCCCCGCGCCATGGTCGCGCTTGGGGTGGCCAGCGGATGGGCCGATCATTACGCTGCCGCCGCTATGTATTTGCGCCTGAGTGGAATTCTGCCGCCGACGGCCCAGCCCAAGAAGTAAACCGCGCTGATCCGGCGTCGCCGAACCGTGGGACAACCCTACTTGATTTGCACCAGTTCGCCCGCCGGTGTCGCGGCGGCAACCGGCGGTGCGGCATGCTGCGGCGCGCGCCAGCCGTCGAAGATCGAAACCTGGTGCACGCACGAAACTGTGCAGTGAGGCGCGCAGCCTTTCTCCGTAAGGTATTCGCGGCGCATGTCCTCGCGCGTGTAAGTTGCCAGCGGAACTCCGGGATAGCCACGCTGCTGCGAGCAGTAGTGCACCAACCCGTCTTCGCAGATGTAGAGATAACGCGCGCCCGCGCGGCAGCGCCACTCGTTGGGCAGGCCTTGGGCGATGTTGTCCTGGAAGGCGTTGATGCGGGTGAAGCTGTGTTTTTCCAGCGACTGCATCTCGTGATAGATGCGGCGCTCTTCTTCGTCGAGCGGTTGCACCTGGCCGCTGCCGTCGTGAATAATGCCGATGGTTGAGCTGAAACCCAGTTCGATGGCCCGCTTGCCGATGGTCAGCGCGTCCTGCGGATTTGAAATGCCGCCGCCGACGACGGAGTTGATGTTCACGTGAAACTCAGCGTGTTCGGCAAGCAACTGCAGCTTTTTGTCGAGAACCTTCAGGCTCTTCTTCGAAACCTCGTCGGGATTGACGTTGTCGATGGAGATCTGCAGCCACTCGAGCCCGGCGCGGTTCAGGCGTTGAATGCGCTCCGCAACCAGAAAATAACCGTTGGTGATCAATCCGGCGATCATGCCGTTGGCGCGGATGCGGCGGATCACGTCATCGAGTTCAGGATGCAGCAGCGGCTCGCCGCCGGAAATCGTCACCACCGCCGTGCCCAGCGAACCCAGCTTGTCGATGCGGCGGAACATTTCTTCCGTGGGCACGGGCTTCGAGAAGTCGTCGAACTCGTTGCAGTAGGTGCAAGCCAAGTTACAACGGCGGACGGGAATGATGTGCGCTAGAAGAGGATGATCGGTGGAGGCGAGCGCACGCGCGGCCATGGCGGCTCCGCGCAGGTTGCGGTGCAGGGCTTTGGCGCGGCGGCGCAGGGTTGTGACGGCTGACGGCATAAGTTGATTCTCTTATTACAGCATGGATGCGGGTTAAGTGCAGGTTTGGCAACAGCGTTTGGCGATATGGACGGGGTGAATGGCGACCACGGCATTGCGAGCTGAGCCTTCATTCGATGAACTTCCGCCAGGATTCATCCCGCGGCCAGAGTTCGTGCCCAGCAGCCTGCAAAGCATTGAGAGCAGCTCCCGCGAATTCTTCCTGCACCAGAACGTAATCCGTGTCGTAGGTCGAAATGGCGAAGATGGGGACGCTATTGTCCGACAGCGGCTCGATGAAGGCGAGCAGCACTCCGGTTTGCGAAAATGCGAACGGACCTTCGAGCTTGTAGCAGATCCAGCGCGGACCAGGGGCGATGTCTTTCGGGACGTTTTCCGCCGGACAAACGATGGAAAGCTCCTCAGCGCTGCGGGTGATCGAGGTGAAGTCGCCTTTCGTGGCCCAGTCGGGGACGGGCGTGTCCGCAGCTAAACGTACAATGGCGCAGAGACCGGGGAGTAGCCTAAATTTGAGATTCTGGGGCATGGCTTAGAGTGTAAACTCCGACTCATGCGGAGACTGAAGCTGGATGTGCTCTTCGTGGGCGTTTTCCTGTTGGTCCTGGGCTTCTGCTGCTGCCTGTTTGGGCCGCGTCTACTTCGGGCTCCATCAGGCGGAGGAGTAAAGCGTTCGGAGGAGATGCGGGTTACGTCCCCAGATGACCGCTTCGATGCGGTTCTAGTGAGGGATTCCTACGGCGGGGCGCTTGGAGGTATCGAATGGTATGCATACATCGTTCGTAAAGGCCGTTCCGCACCCTCCGACAGCGACAAGGCCGTCTTCTGGGCCGAGTCGTTACGCGGGGAGAATATCCTGTGGAAACGGCCCCACCTAGTCGAACTGCAGTACGATCACGCGTTGATCGTCAAGCTCCGCAATCTGTGGGCGCTGGACATGATTGAACGAGTGGGATCCGCCGGCGAGGGGGACTACTACGTGGAGGTCCGATTGGACCCGACTTCGCCGGACTTTTCCTTACTCCAACCCAACGGCGAGTTTGGCCACTAGCCGGTCCTTCTAGCCCTCAACCGCCTTGCGCAATGCGGCCCTTGCCAGCAGCCGCGTGGAATCCAGCATCGGTAATGGAGACTGCTCCTGCGTCATGAGCAACGGAATTTCCGTGCAGCCCAAAACTACCGCGTCACAGCCTTCGTCTTTCAGCGTGCGGATCACTTCGATGAGATAGGCTCGCGTCCTCGGCAGCAACACGCCCTGCACGAGTTCGTCAAAGATGATGCGGTGAATGCGTTCGCGTTGCTCCGAGCCGGGGACGCGATGTTCGATGCCCGCAGCCTTCAGCTTTTCGCGGTAGACCGGGCCCTCCATCAGCGAGCGGGTTCCCAGAACTCCCACGCGTTTGTAACCATGACGCTTGGCTTCATTCGCGATTTCGACTGCAATGTGCAGCCACGGGCGCGGGGAGCGGTGCTCGACCAGATCGAAGGCCTGATGAACTGTGTTGACCGGAGCTATCAGAAAATCCGCACCCGCCTTCGCCAGCTTCTCCGCCGAGGAAAGCATGAGTTCGGCAACGCCCGCCCAGTCATTGGCCTCGATGCACCTCACGTAGTCGGCGAAGTTGTGGCCGTGCATGGAAACTTCGGGATGACTACGCGGACCGAGCAACTCCCCACCTTCAAGACAGATGGTGCGATAGCAGAGCGCGGCGCCTTCTGCGCTGCAAGCGACGATGCCGACGTGGAGGGACATTCGGTCCTCAGTTCACAGGAAAGGCTACGCCGAACGTCGATTGGACTGCAAGGCGTTCCAGTCGGCACTTGACATCGGAAATCGGAGATTATCTTGCCGCAGCGGCGTCGAAGAGGTTCAAGAACTCCAGCTTCTTTTCCGCCGGCAGAAATGACGCTTCGAACGAGTTGCGAGCCAGTTCGCGGAGGTGCTCGTCCGTGAATCCGAAGGTTTGCTGGGCGAGCTGGTATTCGCGGGCGAGCGTCGTGCCGAACAGGGCGGGGTCGTCGCTGTTGAGCGTGATCATCACTCCGTGATCGAAATAACTCTTCGCGGGATGATCGGCGATGTTGGGGCAGAGGCCGGTGCGCAGGTTGCTGGTCAGGCAAATCTCGACGGGGACCTGACGCTGCGCGAGCTCTTCCACCAAATCGGGATCATGAAATGCGGTCAGGCCGTGGCCGATGCGCTCGGCACGCAGGTTGAGCGCTCCCCAGACGGATTCCGGAGGTCCGGTCTCGCCGGCGTGAGCGGTGAGGCGCAGGCCGTGATCGGCGGCCCAGGCGTAGGCGTCGCGAAAAAGCTCAGGCGGCGCTTTCTGCTCGTCGCCGCCAATGCCGATGCCGACGACCTCGCGGTCGTGATAGCGGACGGCCAGCTCGAAAACATTTTGCGCGGCTTCGACGCCGAACTGGCGCACCGCGTCGAAGATCCAGAGCAGCGAGATGCCGAAGTCGCGGGCGCCGCGGGCACGGCCGCGATCCAGGCCTTCAAATATGGCTGCGAAATCCTGCTTGCGCCACAGACAGACCCCGACAGAGACGTAGACCTCAGCGTGCAGAACGTTTTCTTCCTTGAGGCGCTGCATCAGTCGGTAGGCGATGAGCTCGTAATCTTCGGGCGTTCGCAGGTGCTCGGTGATGTTCTTGAAGGCGAGCAGGAAACCGGGAAAATCGGCGTACCGATAGAGTTGTTCCACTTCGGCTTGAGTGACCCGTTCGCCGTGGCGCTGCCGGACTTCGACCAGCGTCGCCGGCTCGATTGCGCCCTCGAGGTGCAGGTGCAACTCCGCCTTGGGCAAGAGTCGCAGAAAACTATTCGGCGGCCGATCGAGGGTTAAGGACGTCACTTCCTGATTGTAGATTTTTGGCGGAAGATTTGCGAGGATTCACCACCGAGACACGGACTCATCGAGCGAACCGGAGGGTCTTTCGACCGCACGCGGAGGAGCCTGCGCGTTTTTGCTGATGGCAGAGAGAGCTGACGGCTGGCAGCTACTTCCTCGCGAACTCGCTGCGATGACGACTGTAAAAGATGTAGATCAGCAGGCCCAAGCCAAGCCAGATAACGAATCTCAGCCAGGTGATGACGGTGAGTCCGGTCATGAGGCCGCCGCAGAGGATGATGGAGATCAGCGGGAACCAGGGGACAAACGGGACTCGGAAGGCGCGCTTGCGATCGGGCTGCCGGCGGCGCAGGATGATGACCCCGAGCGAGACCAAGACGAAGGCGAAGAGCGTTCCGATGTTGGCGAGGTCGGCGGCATCGCCGATGTCCACGAGGCCTGCGGGAATTCCTACGGCGAAACAGGCGATCCATGTGGAAATGTGCGGCGTCTTAAATTTCGGGTGTACCGCGGAGAACAGCTTCGGCAGCAAGCCGTCGCGGGACATGGCGTACCAGATGCGCGCCTGCCCGTACTGAAACACGAGCAAAGAAGAGATCATGCCCGTCAGCGCTCCGATCACGATGACCGAGCGGAAGAGCGGGTGCACACCCAGATACTTCATCGCGTAGGCCACGGGCGCTTCGGCGGCGGCACCGGAGACGAAGGTTGTGTATTTCATCATGCCGAGCAGGACGACGGCCACGCCGACGTAGAGCAGGGTGCAGACCACCAGCGACATGATGATGCCGAAGGGCAAGTCTTTTTGCGGATTGCGCGATTCCTCGGCGGCGGTGGAAACGGAATCGAATCCGATGTAGGTAAAGAAAACGATGGCCCCGCCGGTAACGATTCCGGCGAAGCCGGAAGGCGCGAAGGGCGTCCAGTTCGCGGGCTTCACCAGCATTCCACCGACTACCAAGAAGGTCAGGATGGCGCCGATTTTGACTGCAACCATGATGTTATTGGTCTCCGCCGACTCCTTCACTCCGCGTACCAGCAGCAGCGTGAGAAAGAAAACGATGAGGAAACCGGGGAGATTGAAATAGGCGCCCGTCCACTGCCCGCCGGCCCAGACCGGACTGGCAAATTTTTCCGGCAAGTTGAGGCCGAATACCGCCAGTTGCGCTTTGGTATAACCGGCAAATCCAACCGCCACGGCGACGTTCGAGACTACATATTCTAGGATGAGGTCCCAGCCGATAATCCAGGCGAAAATTTCGCCGAGCGTCGCGTAGGAATATGTGTAGGCGCTGCCGGCGATGGGAATCATCGAAGCCAACTCGGCGTAGCAGAGGCCAGCGAAGCTACAGGCGATCGCGACCAGCAAAAAAGAAATCGCAATCGATGGTCCGGCGGGCGGGCGACCGTGCATAAGCGCTCCTGCCGTGCTGCCGGTGCGCAGTAAATTCACGATTACGTCGAGCGCCTGCGCATGCAGAATGGACGGAGCCTGGAAATACTCTCCCGCTGCCGCGGTGCCGGTAAGGATGAAAATTCCCGAGCCGATGATCGCGCCGATACCGAGGGCCGTCAGCGACCAGGGGCCGAGGGTTTTTTGCAGGCGCTGGCCCGGAGCCTCGGATTCCGAAATCAGCTTGTCGATCGACTTGCAGCAGAAAAGCTGGTTGTCGCTGGTTCGAACGGTCGACGTGCGCACGGTGCCGGTGGACTCCGGAGTTGGTAGCGACAAGAGGTGGTTGTCTCCTCACAGCGGGAGTCGGGCATGGGCGCTGGCCCATGCCCGTAATTCCGAGCAAGCCGCTTTACCGCTTCGACTGGCCGCGAGCCAACTTCTTCACCTTGCGCTTTTTCGATCCGCGGGCGTAGTCGCGGGGCTTCTTGGGTTTTTCCGCTTTCGCCTTCTTGCGGGCGGTGCGTTTTGATTTCTTGCGTTCTTCTTTTGTCAGCGTTGCTGTATTTGCCATGATTGCTTTCTTAGTTCCAATTTGTAATTTGGTAATCGGGCAATTTTGTAATTTAAGGTCAAATTGCCTTGAAATCACCAAATTGTCCGATTACAAAATTATCAAATTCTTCTTAGGCGCGCTCCAGCTGGGCATACTTCTCCACCAGCTTCTTCAATCCGAAGCGAGGAAATTGTACAGTAATCTTGGCTTCTTCGCCTTCCCCTTCCCGCTGATAGACCGTTCCTTCGCCGTATTTGGGATGGCGGACCTTCTGGCCGGGTCGGAATCCGCGCTTGCCGGTGGGCTCTTCAACCCGCGTTTTCGGTACGCTGAACTTCTTGCCGCGGCTGGCGAAGAACTCGGCAATGTTCTCGATGGAATTGTAGGGCTTAGCGGGGGCGGTGGGGTTCTGGCGGGTGGCCGCGCCGCCGCTGCGCTTCCAACTGGCGCTTTGGTCTTCGTCTTCGTAGGAATAATGGGTGTCGGCTGTATCGTAGGCTGCGGGGCTTCGCCCCGCCGGGCGGCCGGGGGCGGCCGTCCCTACATGAGCCGTGGTAGTTCGCCGTCTGCCTAGCTCTTCGATCAACGGCGCCGGTACTTCTTCCAGAAAACGCGACGGCACGCTGGCTTCCGGCAGATCGGTTCCGTAGCGGCGGCGATAGACCGCGCGGGTCAGGATGAGCTGATCCATGGCGCGAGTCATGCCCACATAGCACAGCCGCCGCTCTTCCTCGACGTCATCGGGCTGGAGCATGGTGCGCGAGTGCGGGAACAATCCTTCTTCGAGGCCGCTGAGAAAGACGAGCGGGAACTCCAGACCTTTGGCGGCGTGCAGGCTCATGAGCGTGATCTGAGAGCGCTCGTCATAGTCGTCGGCGTCGGCGATGAGGGCGGCGTGGTCGAGGAATTGGTCGAGCGCTTCGCCGCGGTCGCGCGAGTCGGCCGCGGCATTGACCAGTTCGCGCAGGTTTTCGATGCGGGAGAAGGCTTCGGGCGTGTCCTCGGCTTCGAGCAGCTTGATGTAGCCGGTCCGGTCGATGAGGAACTTGAGAATTTCGACCGTGGAAGGATTGGTGGCGCTGGCACTTTGTAGGCCCGCGAGCAGGCGCTCTTCCTCTTGCAAGACAGCCGGCGGGACGGCGGCACTCGTCTCGGCCTCGCGCTCAGAGTAAGCTCCGCCGAAATCAAATGCGGTGTTCTCGAACTCGGCGGGATCGAAAGCCGCCGCGTCGCCCTCGGCGCTCGGGCCGGTTTCCGCTTCCGCAGATAAGGTCGCCACGCTTTCCGGTCCTACACTTTCTTCCAACTGTTCGACAAACGTTCCCGACAACATCGCCTGAGCATCCACGATCAGTTGCCGAAAACCCTTCAGCGCCGCGAGCGCCCGCTGCGGCAAGAGTTGTCGGCGGATGGCCTCTCCCATCGCGCCCCAAAGCGACAGACCAGTTTCCAGCGCGAGTCGTTCAATGATGTCGATCGTTCCCTTGCCGATGCCCCGCGTAGGCGTGTTGATCACGCGCAGCAGCGAGATCGAATCATCCGGATTCTGGATGACCTTCAAATACGAGATCATGTCTTTGATCTCGGAGCGTTCGTAAAACGAGAATCCGCCGAGCACTTTGTATTTGAGGCCGTAGCGGCGCATCGCCTCTTCAAACAGGCGCGACTGAGAATTAGTACGGTAGAGCACAGCCGCCCGCGGAGCTTCGCCGCCCGAGTTTTCAGCACGACCCGCCTCGCGCAGATATTTTGCAACGTGGTCGGCGGCGAAGAGCGCTTCGTTTTCGCCGTCGGGAGCCTCGTAATAGCCGATCTTGGTGCCGCCCTGGCGCGACGTCCAAAGGTTCTTTCCTTTGCGGCGGATGTTGTTGGCAACCACGGCCGACGCCGCTTGCAAAATATTCTGCGTGGAACGGTAGTTCTGTTCGAGGCGGATGATCTTCGCCTCCGGAAAGTCCTTCTCGAATTCCAGAATGTTGCGGATGTCAGCTCCGCGCCAGGAATAAATCGACTGATCTTCATCGCCCACGGCACAGACATTGTGGCGCTCACCGGCCAACATGCGCATGAGTTCGTATTGCGGTCGGTTGGTGTCCTGGTATTCGTCGATCAGCAAATATTGAAAGCGCCGGTTGTAATACTCGCGCACGGGCGCGGCGGTTTTTAGCAGCCGCGTGGCTTCGAGAAGGAGATCGTCGAAATCCAGCGCATTGGCCTTGCGCAATTCTTTTCGATACTCCTCGAACAAATGCGCAATCTTTTCGGCCTTCGGATCCGCCGATTGCAGGTAAAGTTCCTGCGGATCGAGCATGTGATTCTTCGCCCACGAAATGCGCGAGAGCACGGTGCGCGGCGTGAGTTGCTTGTCGTCGAGTCCGAGGCGCTTCATGACCGACTTGACGACAGACTGCATATCGCTTTCGTCGTAGATCACGAATTTCTTGGTGTGCCCAATCGGCGGTTGCCCTGGCGTCGCCGAAGGAATTTGCAGGGCTTCGATATCGCGGCGAAGAACCCGCACGCAGAACGAATGGAAGGTCGAGATGACCGGCTTGGCGATACTCAGTCCGCCAACAAGTTTCTCGACGCGCTCACCCATTTCGGCGGCGGCTTTGTTGGTGAAGGTCATCGCCAGAATGGATTCCGGCATCACTCCCATGTTCTCGATCAGGTAGGCGATGCGGTAGGTGATGACGCGCGTCTTGCCGCTGCCCGCGCCCGCGAGGATCAGCACCGGGCCGTCAGTAGTTTCGACGGCCTCACGCTGCTGCGGGTTGAGCTGATCGAGAAAAGACAATGCGGAAGTGGCTCCGGGGCTGATGATTCGATTTTACAGGATTAGGATTGGCGATGGTCTAGACGCTTTCGCCGTGCGCCTTACACCCACGCGCCCATCAGATGTCCAATGGCGCCGCGCACCAGCAGGCCATCCTTGCGGTCTTTGAAATAGCGCGCGTTGATTTGCTCGCGTTGCAGAAGCTCGGTACGCCGGAATCCCAAACTCTTCAGCTCGTTCTGTAATTCTCCGGGAGCGAAAAATAGTTGAAACGGCTCTCCAGCCGCAGCCACGCGTTTGGAGAGCGCATCGAGCGCCTGCCTCTGCCCCGGATTCAGAAGCGCCGGATCGACCGCAAAATCAAATACCACGCCGCTGCCCGCGGGCATTCTAGCGATTAAAGAAAGCGTGGTCATGCAGGCTTCGCGCGTGAGATAAGGGGTGACTCCCAGCCAGGAGAAAAACGCCGTCGCGTTTGCATTAAATCCGAAGTGCTCAAGCCCATCGGCGAGCGTTTGCTGTTCGAAGTCGATAGGGACGAAAGTCAAAGTCGGCGGCATCGGTATGCCCGCTGCCTGCAATTGCTCGCGCTTCCAAGCCTGCGTGGCGGGGTGGTCCACTTCAAATACCCGCACGCCCGCGTGAGGATTGCGGTAAGCGAATGTATCCAGTCCGGCGCCAAGAACCACATATTGCGCCACGCCATGCGCGACGGCGTTGGCCAGTTCGTCCTCGGCATAGCGGCTGCGCGCCGCCATGAACGCCCGGAAGGCGCGCGAAAACGCATGGTCTTCTTTCGGATTCAATCGCAGCGCTTCCTCAGCTTCAGAGCCAATAATCCGCAGGGCCAGAGGATCGTCGAGCACCCTGGGCTGGTCCAGAAGCTGGTGCGCTGCCCGGCGAATCGCCACCCGATGCGCAGTCTTGCTGAATTTGCCCTCTTCCATTCTTCAGACTCAGTCAGCCCCAGCCCGCGCAAACTTCGGCGCTCATAGGCGGCCTTTCGGCTACACTTTCGCAGCTTTGCACTCTTCGCACGGGCAAACTTCGCGCAGGAATTTCCACGAATAAATTCCCAGATCGTGGTCATCGTTCCACTTGAACCGGATGGCGTACTTGCCGATAGCCTCAGCCGAAACCGGCTTCGCTGCGGCTTTGAACATGGGCAGCGCGCCCGGGGCGAGTTTTGGTGGCTCCCCGGGCCGGCGTCCGGCCTTGCCGCGTTCTTCTGCGCACATGGCACATGGGCAAGCGTCGCGCAGGTAGACGAATCCGTAGTGTGAAAGGTGGCCATCCTTCCACGCAATGTCCACGCCGGCGCCGCTGGTGAGGTTCACCTTCACCGTTTGTGGATCTGTGGCCATGGTGGGCGCTTCAAGCGGGGACTGCATGCGTTCAGTATCGCACAGCGAGAATGTATGTCAGCCCGCGCCCGCGGGATTGGGCTAGTGAGTTGCGGCGGAAACGGAAGACGCGTGACTGGTAGCGGCTCCGATGGCCAGACCACCCACGGCTCCGGCGATAATCCCCATCAACGCAAGAACAAGTACGCTCTCCACTAAGGTTGCTTTGCGACCGTGCGTCACAGTTTCCCCCACATTTAACTACAAACGGCGTCGCGCTAATTTATCTTACTGAAGCTGCGTCGGTCGAATTGTCGGCAACGCTCGGAATCCGGTAGAATAGAGGTTTCGGCGAAGACCTCTGAAAGGATCGATTGCAGTCATGGCACAAGAATGTGATATCTGCGGCAAGAAGCCGCAATTCGGAAACCGCATCAGCCACGCGCATAACGTGACCAAGCGGCGCTGGAACGTGAATCTGCGTCCGGTGCATGCCCGCGTGGGCGCTGCCACCAAGCGCATCCGCGTATGCACGTCCTGCCTGCGCAGCGGCAAAGTCGTCAAGGCGTAAATATGCACCGCCGAGATCGCCAGGCACGCCCAAGGAGCGATCCCGAATTTCAATTTCCGATTGACATCTGCCAATCGGCGTCTTCGCTCGACTCGCCGATCGCAATCGGAAATTAGGAAACTCCTCGGCGCACTCCTCTCATGCTCTCCGGCAAATCTCTACTGCACGCCCAACAACTGCACATCGAAAATCAATGTCGCGTTGGGTGGGATCGGGCCGTCCGGAGTGCCGTCGGCTCCGTACGCGAGATTGGGCGGAATGCGCAACTGGCGTTTGCCGCCAACTTTCATTCCCGCAACTCCTTCTTCCCATCCCTTGATGACTTCGCCGTTGCCAATCGTGAAATCGAAGGGACTGCCCGCATCCACTGAACTGTCGAACTTCTTGCCCGTAGTCAGCCAGCCGGTATAGTGTACGCGCACGTGGCTGCCTTCTTTCGCCACTTCACCGTTGCCGACCCGGGTCTCCCAATATTGCAGGCCCGAGTCCGTCTTCACTCCAGGCCCAGTCACTTTGGTGGGAGCGTTCGTGTTAGGAGTCGTAGACTTCCTCGTGGCGCTTTGCGCGATCGCGAACACCGCCGTCAGCGCGAGAATGATGGCAATCGCAACATACTTTGTCATTCCGGACTCCTTCACAAACATCTTATCCATAAGAGGGGCGCAGATGCACAAAGGTTTTCAGGCCTGTGACCGCCCGTAGCCTGCCGTCTCTTGCCGCAGCCCCGAGCGAAGCCGGAGGGTTCTCTGTGGTTAGGGTTTTTCTCATGCGAGCGCGATCACGTCAATTTCCACCAACACATCCTTGGGCAGGCGCGCCACCTCAACGGTGGAACGAGCTGGCGGCTTAGAACTGAAATACGTTCCGTAGACTTGGTTCATAGTGGCGAAGTCGTCCATGTTCTTCAGGAAGACGGAGGAGCGGACAACTTTGCCGAGCCCGCTCCCGGCGGCTTCCAGAATCGCCGACAAATTGCGCAGGACCCGATCGGTCTGAGCGGCCACGTCACCCGTAATGAATTGCTGCGTAGCCGGATCGATGGCCACTTGCCCGGAGACAAATACGAATCCGTTCGCCTTGATGGCTTGCGAGTAGGGGCCAATCGCCTGGGGAGCGTCTTTAGTGGACACGACTTTGCGCATGGGAATTCTATTCTAACCCCGTCACCACATACGCTTCCGACAGTGTCCGCACGTAGAGGTATGCGTAGGCATTCCCGTCGCTTGAAAGATGAGGCGCGGCCACGCTCGAGACTCCCGCGCCTGTTTCCTCCCCGTAGGTTTTCCAGGGCTCCATTTTCCCGGTCTGTATATTCACCCGGGAGACTTTCGACGACTTCGCACCCCGTCGAATGGGAGCCACATAGACCGACTCCCCGTCCGGCGTCCATCCAATGATGGAGTAGTTCGATTCAAGCCCCGGTATGGGATGGAACCCGCCGCCTTCCAGCGGCCAAATTCCGCGCTTACCGTCAGGTCCGCGCACCGCTACGCTACGGCCATCGGGCGAGACTTGAACGCCAGCCATGCCCTCGGGAGTGACAGGCTTGGAATCGCCATTGTTCACGTCGATCAGATAGTCGCGGCCCCCGTGTCCGGCTTCAATCCCCCAGGCTAGCAACCGCTTGCCATCCGGAAGAAACCGGGCCGCGTCGTAGGTGACGGCATCGTGCGTGAGCTGTTTTGATTCGCCCGTTCCGGTCGGAACAAGGTTCAGTGGTCCGCCCTTGGCCGCTCTGGTGATCACCCATTTCCCGTCGGGCGAGATAGCCATCGCGAGTCCCTCGCCGATGCGCGCCGGAGGCGATCCATCCGTATCGCGCAGAAACACGGTGTAATTCGGTCCACCACCATCGCCTTCTTCTTCGAACAGGATCTTCCTGCCGTCCCGGCTGATATCGCGCAGCTCTGACCATCCGAACCACCCCAATTCGTGTTCTTCTTTTCCTCCCGGCGCCATCCCCCGAATTCCGAGCCGCTGGTGATTGGTCACCGTCAGCACCTTGCCATTCCGCAGGTCTTCCAACCACACGCCTCCCGGCACGTTCGTGATCGTCCGCAGCTTGCCCGAAAGGGTCACTGCTCGCGGGTTCGAAGCTTCGCCCGTGTCGGTGCAGGTAAACCAGATCTCATCGCCTGCTGGAGACCAGAGAATTCCCTGCAGTGACGTCCAGCCGGAAGAAAGTTTTCTTTCTTGTCCCTTGCCATCAGCACCAACCACCGCGAGGGAACCCTCGTCGTCGCCTCCTGGATTTTCGTGGTCGGCAAAGGCAATCCACTTGCCATCCGGCGAAATCTTCGGATGACTCATCCAGTTGATGCTGTCGAGGAGCACTTTGCCGATGGGATACTCCAGACGCCAGTGGTTGTTTTCCGGAACGTAGCGGATAATCGCGAGACTGTTGCCGTCCGCGGAAAAATCGGCGTCTCCCACGTTGTCCAGCACCTCTCGTGGTGTTCCCCCACTCAGCGGGACCCGCGCCAGGGTTCCGCTTCGCGCATAGCCCCCGCGATACTCGGTGTTGAGCCGAATCGCCAGTTCTCCGCCCTTGGAAATCGAAAGCAGCTCGGCATCCTTGATTCCCAGTTCGCGCGAGCCTGGATCGTCGGTGCGCGACATATAGAGTTGGTCTTCGCCGCCCTCCCACGACGCGCTGTAAACAATGCTGCCGTCGGGCGTGAACCGCGCATTGCCAATGGAACCGGTGCGAAAAGTAATCTGCTTATACTCCGCCTGAGGCGCGTGGCCGCTGCCTCGGCCGAGCCACCAACCAAGAGCAAGCATCGCCAGCGCGATCACCAGACCGCCCGCCAGCCCTGCCAGCAACCAGCTATGCCGCCGCACACCCGGAACCGGGGCCATTTTTGCCGTAGTGCTGGAAATCCCAGTGAGATGTTCCAGATCGAACGCAATATCGCTGGCGGAATGGAAACGCGCCTCGGGATTCTTTTCCAGGCAATGTTGCACCATTCGCTCCAGCGCCGGAGAAACGTTGCGGTTGGTTTCGTTCAGATCCGGAGGGTCTTCCTTCAGAATCGCGCTCATCGTGTCCGCGGCGGTATCGCCGTGAAATGCCCGCTTGCCCGAGAGCATCTCGTAGAGAATCGCGCCGAAGCTGAATATGTCGGAACGGGCGTCCACGGCAACTCCACGGACCTGCTCAGGCGACATATATCCCGCCGTGCCCAGCACCACGCCGGCCTCGGTGGCGTGAGTCATGGTGGGCAGAGAACTGTGGTCGCCGGGGTCGGCCTGCGTCAGCTTGGCCAGCCCAAAGTCCAGAATCTTGACCCGGCCATCCTTCGTAAGGAATAAATTTTCCGGTTTGAGGTCGCGATGAATAATCCCTTTTTCGTGGGCGGCGGCCAGTCCCCGCGCGATTTGCAACGCGTAGTCCAAAACCTTGCGTGCGGCGATCGAACCACCGCGCAGGCGCTCCCGCAGCGTCTCCCCCTCTAGCAGTTCGGAGACCACGTAAGGCGAGCCGTCGTTCGTGCCAATGTCGAAGACCGCCAGAATGTTGGGATGGTTCAGGGCAGCGGTGGCGAGCGCCTCTTGCTCAAAACGGCGCAGGCGGTCGGCGTCCAGAGAAACTGCGTGCGGCAAAACCTTGAGCGCCACTTCACGTTTGAGACGGGAGTCGCGGGCACGATAGACCTCGCCCATGCCGCCCGCGCCGAGAGGCGAGACAATCTCATACGGACCGAGTCGGGCGCCAGGGGTCAGGTTCATCCGTGGGCCAGATTATAACCCAGGAAGTTACGGAAAAACTCCGGTTCGAGCGGGACCGGGAAGGGCACGATTTCACTCGTGCCGTTAAGTCATGGAAAGCAGCCTGGCGCTTCAGCGCCCGAGGTACGCTTTCTTGCCGCCGAGAATGAGTTTTTCGGCAGCCTGCCAGCGAACAAACCGCATCGTGGCGAAGTCGTTGATGCTCTTGAGGAAGACGCCGGAGCGGACAACTTTGCCCAGGCCGGCTCTTACCGGCACCGGACCACTGGCAACTGCTTTTGGAAGGCTAAAGTTGGGGCAAGACTCAGCCGATAGAGAGATTAGGGGAAGTTCATTCGCGGGGGGCGTAGTTGATATGGAAAATGAGATGAAATCCACGCTGATTAACGAACGCGTCCTTGGCAGCCGCGGAAGCCTTGCCGGGAATGCTCCGGACGCCAAATCCAAATTCAAAGTCGGTCTGACCAGGATTAACCAGGAACTATGGCTGGTGCTTTCTCTCTTTGTTATCGCGGGCTTGTTCAACTGGCTGGTGGCTTCGCACCGCATGATTTTGGGTCTATACACCTTGCCCACCATCTTCGCGGCTTATGTTTATGGCCGGAGACATGCCGTCCTCACCGCCAGCGCCAGCATCTTCATGGTGCTCATACTTCTATGGAAGGATACCGGCCTTTTTGCCGGTTCCGCTCCGTTCGCGTTGACTTACGACCAATGGTCCGAGCTCGTCACATGGGCATGCTTGCTTCTGATCACGGCTTACGCCATGGGAACCCTGTATGACAAGAAGGAGCGTCATATGGGCGAACTCCGCCAAACCTACTTCGGCCTCTTGACCATTCTGCAGCAGTTCATCTCCAACGACAAATATACCCACAATCACTCCTACCGGGTGGCGCTGTACGCCTCATCCATTGCAACGCGCATGGGCTTTGACCAGGACCGCATCGACGATGTCCGCGCAGCCGCCCTGCTCCACGACGTAGGCAAGCTCGAAACCAGCCGCGAGCTCCTGCACAAGGCGGCCAGCCTCACGCCGGAAGAAATGGCCGAGATGCGCAAGCATGTCCAAAAAGGAGTCGCCCTGCTGGAACCGGTCGGCGGATCGCTGCGCCGCGTGCTCCCCATCATTCTCGCCCATCACGACAAGTTCGACGGCTCGGGATACGGTCCTTCCAAAGGGGACCAGATACCCATCGAAGCCAGAGTATTGGCGGTGGCCGATGCCTATGACACTCTCACCAGCGATCGCCCATATCGCCGCGCCGTTACCCCATTCGAAGCCCGGCAAATCATCGTCTCCAGTGCCGGAACAAATTTCGACCCCGCCGTAGTGGACGCATTCGTGAGCGCCTTCGAACACGGGGAGATGGAGATCCCCGAGGCCCTGGTCGTATGAGCGATATCCTGGCCCCCGCGACTGGATCGGACAAAGACAAAGAAACGGCCGGATCAAAAACCGCTGACCCGAAGCCAACAGAATCAAAAAAGGGCCTGACCCCCACGATCGGGGTTCGGGTTCTGCTGGTAAGCGGCGACATTCAGACCATCGATACTCTTTGCGAGTCCATGGGAAAGATGTCGATGCACGTCGACGTCTGCTCCGACTTCGCCTCCGCCGCCCGTAAACTTTGCCATTCCAAGTTCGAAGCCCTGGTGGTGGATTTCAAGGAGCGGGCCGAAGCCCTGGATCTGCTCAAAAAGTTGCGTCAAATGACGTCTCACAAGGCTTCCGTCGTGCTGGCCGTCCTGAATTGCAACGAAGAAATGCCCAGCGCGTTCCGCGCCGGCGCCAGCTTCGTGCTGGTCAAACCGCTGTCTCCCGCCGTCCTGATGCGGACGCTCCGCGTCTCCTATCCCCTCATGGTGAACGAGAAAAGGCGTTCCTTTCGTTGTCCCGTGCAGATGCCGGTCTATGTCTCGCTTGGTGCCCAGCCTGAGTTTATGGCCACTTCCGTCAATATCAGCGAGATCGGCATCGCTCTCACCAAATCACCCGCGCTGCAGGTGGGAGATAGAGTTACTTTGCGCCTGATGCTGCCCCATACCCAAGCCGACGCCAAGATAACCGCCGAGGTCTGCTGGTGTGACCCTGCGGGATCCTCAGGAATGGAATTCGTTCAGGTTCCCGCCGCAGTACAAGAGCAATTGGTCGCATGGCTTGCAGCCCGCCTGGAGGACTATCTCCGCGAAGAAAATGCCGCTCTGAGAGGCTGACAGCGTAAAACAGTGGCCACGGACCACTGTTTTCAGATTTTTTGCAGCCTCTGCACTTCATGCACGCCGGGAATCTTCCTCAGCCCAGCCATGATTTGTTCCAGGTGTTTGAGGTCTGATATGTCCAGGACGATCTCCACGCTGGCCTGGCTGTTTTCGGTGCGCGCTCCGATGTTGCGGATATTGCTTTTAGCATCACCAATTACGCTTGTAATGCTCTTCAGCATCCCGAAGCGGTCGTCGCAATAAACGGTGAGCTTGACCGGATAAGCCGTAGGCGGTTCACTGCTCACTGGCCACTGCCCTAAATCTTCGTCCGCGGCCTCAGCACGCGTGGGGATCTTCCGTAGGCCGGTCATGATCTATTCGAGGTGGCGCTCTACTTGCGTCCCATCACGAGTGCATAGGTCTTAATGCAGACTTCGTCCTCCGGTTGATCGTAAGGGCGTAGGATTAAATTGGTGACGTAAACAGCCATCACCCAATTTCTCAGTTGACTTTGCTGTTTCGGAGGGGGAAGTATCATGTCTGGCAGACACTTGGCGGCAGCCTTTCGCGCTTCCGGATACTTGTTCTCCAGCGCCAGGGCCAGTGCCAACGCTGCCCAAGCCCGTCGGTTAGATCCATCCATAGATACAGCCTTTTGGAATCGTATCTCTGCTGCCGCATAATTCTTCTGTTTCATGTAGACGATTCCCCACTGAAGATATGGATCGGCTCTGCTTGAAGACAGCTGAACAGCTTGACTGAACCAGGTGTCGGCCTCTCCAAGTTGGTCTTGCTCAGCCGCAAGAACGCCGAGCCCTAAATACCCATCTGCGAGATTCGGATCAATCCTGAGAGAAAGCTTGTAAAGGTCCTCCGCCTCCTTGCGCCTTCCACGGCTTTCCATTAAATCGCCCAAGTTGCTCGCGGCTATTGCGTTGTTCGGCTGGAGCTTCATCGCAGTCCGATAGGAACTCTCGGCCTTCTCGTAGTCTGGAGGCTCTTTGGTCGCCGCGAGGTTGCCTATGTTGACATATGCTGGCGAGAATGCCGGGTCGATGGCAATCGCGGCCTGGTAATTCTCCATTGCTTGCAAGAAGTCGCGGTTCCTTGCGCAAAGTTCGCCGTAGAGGTTGTATCCCCATTTCTGCTCGTCGCGCCTGCCGCTCCTCATCACTTTAAGAGCCATTTCCTTGGACTCCTCCCACCGCTTTTGGTGAAAGTAGTAGGCCGCCATGGGGTATGGGGCGATGACTTCGCTTAACTTCTCGGCGCAGTCGAGTAAGCCCTCCCTGAGGTCGGTGCTGGCGTCACAATTCACGGAATCATTGGCCGGCATATACATCCTCAGGTGAATTTCTCCCTCTGCCCTTGAATCTGGGAAAACAAAACCGGTAATTCTCAGGCGAGGAAGCTTCACTATGCTGCGCACCAAATCAGCTAAGGCGGCTTCAGACAGTTCGAGAGGGCCGGTCTTTATGACGATCGAGGGTAAGTCACTTGACGAAACCACACTCCCATAGTTCTGAAACGAGGTATTTGTCCTACGCCGTACCGAAAGCACGTCGCTCAATAGCTGTCTGGTAACGGAACCTGACGACATGCGCGGCTGAAGCGATGGTGGAATTTCAATCGCATCTAGAACGATGCTCTTGGACATGATGTCGCGATAAACGGGAATCCCAAGCAGTACCACGACCAAAAGGGCAAGAGACACCTTCGGCCTTTGGGCAACTCCTCTAAGAAACCTGATAAATGCTGCCCTGACCATCCGGAACAACGATAAAAGTACGGAAATTGAGCGGAACCAGAGTTTCTTCAGCAGATTCAGCATTCTCAGCTGCGCAGATTTTGTATCAATCGACATTCTTGATCTTTGCTGACAGTTCGCCCTTCAGATCTTCTGCAGTCTCTGCACTTCATGCACCCCGGGAATTTTCCTCAGCCCAGCCATGATTTGTTCCAGATGTTTGAGGTCTGATATGTCGAGGACGATCTCCACGCTGGCCTGGCTGTTTTCGGTACGCGCTCCGATGTTGCGTATATTACTTTGAGCGTCGCCAATAACGCTGGTAATGCTCTTCAACATCCCGAAACGGTCGTCGCAGTAAACCGTAAGCTTGACCGGGTAAGCCGTAGGCGTACTCTCATCGCGGGCCCACTCCACATCGATCCGTCGTTCCGTCTCGTACATCAGATTCGTAACGTTGGGACAATTCACCGCGTGCACCGCCACTCCCTTGCCTCGCGTAATGTAGCCGACAATGGCCTCTCCTCGGATGGGATTGCAACAGCGCGCCCGGTAGACCAGCATATCGCCCTGGCCCTTGACCATGATGGCGTTGTGATCGCCAAACACCCGCCGCACCACGCTGGCGATGGCTCCGGGTTTGTTAGAGAGTCCCTCGGCTTCAATATCTCCCGCCATCGAAGGCGTGGCGCCCGCCGGCAACAGCCGCGCCAGCACCTGCCGCGCGGAATATTTTCCATACCCAATGCCGGACATCAGGTCATCCACCCGGCCCAGCCCGTACGCCGCGGCAACCTTCAGCAATTCTTCGTCTTTAATTTCCTTCAGCGCGATGCGATACTTCCGCGCCTCTTTCTCAATCACCTTGCGGCCAATCTCAATCGCCCGCTCCCGCTGGTGCAGGTTGAGCCAGTGCTTGATCTTGTTGCGCGACCGCGAAGACTTGACCAGCCCCAGCCAGTCGCGGCTGGGCTTGTGCCCGGCCTGAGTAATAATCTCGACAATGTCGCCGGAATGCAGCTTGTGCCGCAGCGGCACCATGCGCCCGTTCACCTTGGCTCCCACGCAGGTGTGCCCAACTTCAGTGTGAATCGTATAAGCAAAATCGATCGGCGTAGCCTCGCGCGGCAGCACTACAACTTTGCCTTTGGGCGTGAAGGTGTAGACCTCTTCGGGATAAAGATCGACTTTCAGCGCCGTAAGAAATTCATTGGGATCGCTGACATCCCTCTGCCACTCCACAACCTGCCGCAGCCACGCCAGGCGCTGTTCATCCTGCGCCGACACCGGACCGTCCTTATATTTCCAGTGCGCCGCAATTCCCTCCTCAGCCATCTTATGCATCTCTTCCGTGCGAATCTGAATTTCGAACGGCGTTCCATCCTCCGTAATCACCGAAGTATGCAGCGACTGATAAAAGTTCGGCCGCGGCATGGCAATGAAATCCTTGATGCGCCCCGGCACCGGCCGCCAGATGTTGTGAATAATCCCAAGCACGGCGTAACAGTCTTGCAACGAGCGCGTGATGATGCGCATCGCAAAGAGATCGTAAACCTGGTCGACGGAAATCCGCTGCCGCTGCAGCTTCTTGTGAATGCTGAACAGCCGCTTGATCCGGCTCTCCACCTTCGCCTGGATGCCCGCCTCTTTCAGCTTGTCGTTGATGATCGCCTGCATCTTCGCGAGAAACGCCTCGCCCGGCTTCCGCCGTGCGTTGACGGCCTTTTCCACCTGCTCGCAGCCCGCGGGATCGAGAAACCGAAACCCCAGATCCTCCAGTTCGCCGCGAATCTTTCCCATGCCCAACCGGTGCGCGATGGGAGCGTAAATCTCGAGAGTCTCTTGAGCGATTTTGTGCTGGCGGTCGGGCTGCAGGTGCTCAAGCGTGCGCATGTTGTGCAGCCGGTCGGCCAGCTTGATCAGCACCACCCGGATGTCATCCACCATGGCCAGCATCATCTTGCGCAGGTTCTCCGCCTGCGCCTCCTCGCGCGTGGCGAAATCGATCTTGCTGATCTTGGTCACGCCCTCCACGATGTGTGCGACCTGCTCGCCAAATTCCTTGCGGATATCGACAATCGTCACCGACGTATCTTCCACCGAGTCGTGCAGCAGCCCAGCCGCGATGGCCACCGGATCCATCTTCATCTCGGCCAGCACCAGCGCCACTTCCAGCGGATGCGCCAGATAAGGCTCGCCCGAAGCGCGCGTCTGCCCTTCGTGGTGTTTCAGGGAATAGTCGTAGGCTTTCTTGACAATGGACAGATCGTCCTGCGGACGGTTTTCCTGAATCCGCTTCATCAGCTCGCGAAACTTCGTGAGCGTCAAAGCGGTGGTCGCGATCTGTTGGCGCAAGCTCGCCATGTAGGATTATAGCCCGCGCCCAGCAAGCCAAGCTCGCGTGGAAAGCTTGTGTGGGGACGGGCGACGCGCCCGTCCGCGGAGCGCAGCGACGCCGCAGCCAGACTACGTCCGCGCGGAGAGTGCAGTGAGGCGGGAAAGTCCCGCTGGCTTTCAGACTGCAATACTTGCGGGGTATACGGGAAGGATTCTTTCCACTCCCGCTCGGGACGGGACCGACGGGGCCCCACCTTGCAGAACATCTTGTGGAACCAGGCGGTAACCCTTCCCCCGCACGGTCTTAGCACGGGCGTCTCATGATTGTCCAGTATTTCGACATATATACTTGTATTTATTGTCAGGCGTGCGTCCGGCCCGCCGAACGTGGAGGACTGGCGACGGACGGACATCTTAGTTTCACAGAAGGGGCATGCAACCAGGACTCTCTTCCCTACTCTTCGCCCCATTTGTCGTCAGCTTCCGGACCCGAAATAAGATCGAGAGGAGTTCCCTCTAATTGAAGGCCGGTCCTCCAGATTGCGCTGGATGGGAGGGACTCAACTTTCTTGCACTCTCCGCACTGTAAGATCACCCCGACTCGCCCGCAATATTGTGGAGCCCTGGTTGATCGGTAGTAGCTTCCCTATTTGTCAGAACGGGTGGATGTAAGGTTTTCCAGGACACAACATGGCCGCACTTAAAATACTTGGATGCTAAAGAGCGGGAAGCACGAGAGCAGGATAGTCATTAGGCTGCCGCGCGGAACTTAAGGCAACTCTGGAGCGCCCGCAAAACGTATAAGGCATCATCCAGTGCTTGGCCCTTTTCGATAGTATCAGCGCCGGCGGAAAGCAGTTCCCGTTTTCGGACCACGATCGCCTCGTCGGCGGCCTTGATTCGCCCAGGAATCTTATTCAAATGAAGTCCCGGCCGTCAACGCCGGGACTTCCAAGGCATCAGTGATGGTCGCCTCGAGAAGAGAAACTACGAAGCACGACGCTGACGGTCGCGGTCCTGGTTCTCTTCATCATCGGTCTGTTTCTGACCCTGGTTAACCTTCTTCGGATCGGACTGGCCGGTCTGTTGGCCCTGTCCGTGCTGTCCGGACTGACCACCCTGCTGGCCCTGTCCGGGTTGACTTCCCTGCTGACCTTTCTTCTCCATGTCATCTGCCATAAAGCTTCCTCCTAAGAAAGCGCGGGTCATCCCGTGCCTTTGGAATTTGTCGCTATCAATAGTTAGTTGCTGCAAGAAATGGCAAAGGTTGGGAGTATCCTTGGGGCACGGAATCGCAACAAAATTGCCGCTGTCGGTCTCCAAAACATCGCACCTCGCAGAATCAATCACTTGGCGACAAGCTCGAATTGGGGTGTTCCGACAAGATTCTTGCCAAGGCATCCAAACCTACGGCATACCGCATCGAAGAGCGCCGCCTGTCGTCGGCGGAAGATCTGAGACGTGGGGATCCGATGCCGCAGCTTCTTCTTGGCAGCGAGATCAGCCTCATGAACCTAGCATAGGGCTGAATCGAAGGCACCAGCGCGCAAAGCTCTTAGGAATTTCCCAAGCTGACGCAGAGAAGCGCGCGCTGTCGGAGGCAGTTCGAGTTCCGACTGAGTTGTGGAAGGTTTGACGAGCCCACTCGTAAGAAGGAAAACTTACTGTCAACTGTTAAGCCGTTTCGTGCCATTTTGCAAGGGATGAGAACTACAGGGCCTCAAGTTTCTGAGGCCCCGGATAACAGAGTGGCAGTTCAGCAATTAACGGCAATCACGATAGTCGCGCTTTCTCTACGCTATGACCTCACAGCCGCCGATCAGCTTGCTTCAACGTCTGTTTGAACCCGAATCATCCACGGGTTCGTTTCTCTGGTCCGCCGTCAACGCCAGCCCGGAATCGATTTCCCGGGCTTCCGCTCTGCTGACTCAGAGTGCTGGGCTTCGGCCTTGGATCAGGCGGATCAAAACCGCAATCACCGCCAAAACCAGCAAAATATGAATGAATCCACCCAGCGTGTAAGAGCTGACCATACCTAACAGCCAGAGGATCAAGAGCAACATGGCGATAGTCCAGAGCATCGTCATTCCTTTCCGGAAGCGTAGTAGGCGCTATCCAACTGTTCTGAAATGTATCGGACGGCATCGGTTGAAGGTATCCAGTAAAGTCCCTAGCGAAGGCTCAATCTAGCTTTACCCGCGCACGATGACGCCAGGGAGGCCGCTCGAATTCAATCGATCTGGTTTAGTAAATCTGGACGATTCCGTTCCGCACGGCATACCTGGCGCACGAAACGCGTGCGCGTCCTCAATTTACAGGTGAGCATTCACTGAATGAGCGCGGAGATTGCCAAATTTGCAATTCCTTAGACTCCAATGTCTTAGGTTAGGAACCCGGAAAGAAATGCGATGTAAGTTTTCCCACAGGCGCGCCAAGGGCCGGGACGCTGTAGCGGCCCACAATGATTGCGAGATGCAAATGGGAGATCTGCCGCAGGCGCTGAATCGCGATTCAGCCTGGGGATACAAATAAACTGCCAGTGCGCACGATCCGGCAGGCAGCCGCCTGCTGAAGCAACTCTGGCTCCGATGCTCAGGCTACAGTGCTCTCTCGCGTACCACGGAGTTCCGGCACTTGGATCTGGATGATGTTGTTCTTGATGGCGTACACGACCAGATCGCGGATGGAGTGCAGATTGAGCTTCCGCATGATGTTGCTACGATGTGTTTCCACGGTTTTTGTGCTCAGGTTCAGGAGTACGGCCACTTCCTTGGAGCTCTTTCCTTCAGCAAGAAGCTGAGTGACTTCACGTTCACGGGCGGTAAGTGTCGGCAGATCCGGCGCTTCATTCCGCGATATGGCATGTCCTTTCTCCAGGAAGCCCGCCAACACCAGATCGTTTACTCGCGGGGTGAAGAACATTCGCTTGTTCTGCAGGGCTTCAACGGCGGCCACCAGATCGCGAGCTGCGTCGGACTTGAGCACAAAGCCGCGCGCCCCTGCATCGAGGGCTTCGCGGATAACCTGATCGGAATCCGTAATGGTGAGGACGATGACTTTGAAGTTGGGGTCATGCTGCAGCAACTGGCGTGTGGTATCCAAGCCGTTGAGGTGCGGCATGCCGATGTCCACGATCACAACATCCGGCTTCAACTGCCTCGCCATTTCGATCGTCTGGCGGCCGTCGGATGCCTCCCCGCACACTTCCCATCCCTCGTGTTTCTGGAGAAGAGCACACAAGCCCCGGCGTATAAGTTCGTGATCGTCGGCTAACAAGATACGAAGTTTCATGGTATCCTCCACGAGCCTGAGAGATAGAAAGACTTGGACTTGATCCTGAACCCAGAATTTAACACTAAGCGTGTGGACTGCGTGCCAGTGCTGTAAAGACCCGATGCTGACTCACGGCTTCGACGGCCTCCAACAGATCGTGGGCGGCATTCGACTTCACCACATATCCTCTTGCTCCAGCGTCCAGAGCCTCACGCATCATCTGCGGAGAGTCGTGTTGGGTAACGAACAAAACTTCGAGACCGGAGGTCTTCCGCTTCTGCTGAATTAAGCGGCACGCTTCCAGACCATTCATTCCGGGCATGGTGACATCGAGCACCACAACGTCGGGTTGCAAAGTCTCGACCTTATCCAAGGCCTCGATTCCATCCGACGCTTCACCCACCACTTCCCAGCCGGACCGCCCTTCCAGGAGAGTCCGCAATCCTTGTCTTACAATGGGATGATCATCCACCAGCAGGATGCGGACTGCCATAGAGTTTCTGCTATCTGAGGCAGCCTCGTACAACCCATTCTTTACGGTTCACGGCTGGCTCTTGGCCTTCAACTTTACCCGTTCTTGCCGCAGGAGTCTGCTCGCCACGGACGGAGATCCTGAATCACGTTGAAAATAGCATGATACTACTCCTGCTCGAATACAGGGAATCCTGTATTTTTCGATCTCAACAAAGCTCCTAGTCGCCGGTCGATTTCATTGATGGGAAATAGGTTCCAGCATGCAACAGGGTGTCGACCGCTTCGACAATAGAGCCCACGTCTGATTTCGCGCAGGCTCCGCGGATGCCCACTCTGCGGGCCTCCACGGCCAGTTGTTTCGACAAGTGAATGGTTACCATCAGGATGGGAATTTCAGGAAAGAGTCTCGTGATGTGCCGGGCTACCTGAAGCCCGTTTAGATCCGGCATCTGGAAATCCAGCAAAATCATGTCAGGCGGATTCCTCTCTACCCGTTGCAGCGCTTCTCTTCCGGTCCGAGCCTCATCGCAAACTTGCCAGGTGCTTTGCTGCTCAAGAAGAGCCCGAAGATAATGTCGGACCGCCGGGTTGTCATCCACCACTAGAATTCGAACCAAGCGGCACTTCCTTCCACTTCGGGCCCAAGGTTAAGTATGGCTGCGATCAAGGCTGGGCGCCGGACGCGGCCGGCTATTCAATGTCCCTTGCTATGACCTTCTGCCTTGTGCTTCTTCAGCACTGTTCGCGCAGCTACTTCCTTGGCTCGGTCACCATAGCGTCCGGACCGTTGCGCACTTTCCTTAATATGTTCGTACTCCCTCTGTTCCTTTGCGCTTACGCCGCGAAGATGCTTTTTTCCTGGCATCCGCTCCTCCTTCGCAACTGTTTTCTTTGCTTGTCCCACCATAGGAGCTCCAGGCGTATGCTCGCAATACCGTAAACTCCTGAGCATCCAACATCACAATCCCGGCGAAGACCAATGAACGTTTCTTCCCGCACCTTCACAGTCTTGACCCACTTACCGGGCTAGGCGCCCGAAAGTTGCGCCTGACCAAGGGCCTTCTCGGGAGACGGCGATTCAGTGACCCGATCCTCTGGGGGGCGCCGCAGAATTCTGCGCTTCGGAAACAACAGGTCACGCATCTTCATCTTCGCTTTGTGCAGTTGCGATTTTGAATTGCCGACTGAGCAGTCCAGCATCTTGGCAATTTCGTGATGCTGGTATCCTTGAACCTCGTGAAGGACAAAAATCTGCCGGCACCCCTCGGGCAGTTCCTGCATGGCCCGGCGCAATGCAATACGGTCGATTGCACCCGAAAGTCGCGGGTCTGACTGTCCGACATCACGCCGCAGGGACGGCGACTCTGTCGACACAGGCTCGTCGAGGGAAAGTACAGGCGGGGCTTTGCGACGACGCAGCTTCATCAGCACAGTATTCACGGCAACCCGGTGCAGCCATGTAGAAAAGGCAGAGTCGCCCCGGAACGAGCCGACGCTGCGAAACACTTGCAGGAAAGCCTCTTGCGTCAGGTCCTCTGCCTCGGCAATATCCTTCGTCATCAAGAGACAAACGGAATACACCCTCTTCTTGTGAGACTGGAAGAGCATGGCGAAGGCCTGCTCGTCACCACGTTGTGCGCGCTGAATGACGCTGCTTTCGGAGTCGTCTCTGTTAGTTTCCTGCCTGCCCGGAATCACACTTGATTCGGTTGCGGAAATCACGCAAGTCGCCACTGTAGTCTCCTTGGCTCAATCTAGAGTGCTGGTCCACTGCTCTCGACGAGTCCGAGAGCATTCAACTTCCCAAAGAGACTAGCGACACTGGGGTTCTCAGCCCATCAGGATGCTCCTGTAATTGGTTGCCAGACTTGCTGTACAACTTGGCGAGTTAATGCTGAGGTTGCGGCATTTTTGTGGCGGCGAGGAAAACAATAGAAAACGAAGAATGGTGGGAGCTGAGGCTCCCACCATTCGCTAAATCACGAAGGCCCTGTCAGCGAAAAACAGTGTGTGCGGATCGACGACTTTACAGCCGACCGGCCAGAAGCAATACAATTAAGACCACCACCACCAGTCCGAGTCCGCTGCTGGGGTAATAGCCCCACGATCTGCTGTATGGCCAAGTCGGCAGAGCTCCGAGCAACAACAGCACAAGTACGATCAGTAGAATTGTCGACATGAAAGCCTCCAATCATTAGTTTTGCGTTTGGTTGAAGATCCCAAACCCGGTTTGCAGAACAAACCGGGTCTCACAAGGAAATGTCAAAGATCCTCTCTCCTCACCGGCTTGCAGTGGCTGGTATCCCCGGTGCAGGCTTCAGTTCGCCGTGTTCCCTGGCTTGGCCCGAATAGCGCCGGATCGCGGCCAAGGAAGGGTTCACTCGCCTCTCTCGGTCGGACCTTCCCGGCCATGATATCGGGGAACGGCACGAAGCTGCCGTAAAGAATTCGAGTCTCGTCCTTGTCTTGCGTGACCACAGAGCCGTTCAGATCGATTCCCGCAAAAATGCCCCGGGCTCGTGAGTAGGTCAGCACTTCTGCCCTCATTTTCCAGTCTGTGTCAGCGCCGGCGTCGCGTCCCACAGGGCCTGCGGCCGCCGAAGCATCCGCACCCAGCTTGAAGTGGCTCGACAACAGATGTTGCATTCCGTCGTCATTGGTCACAATCATCACCAGGTCGACCGCTTGGCCGCCGAGTTGCAAACCCCAGCTTCCACCTGTGATGGTAATCGGCGCAGGAGCGCTCCACACGCCACTTTCTGTTCGGCACGTGGCAACGCCTTTGCCGTGACTCCCACCGAAACCGACAGCGATTTTCACCATGGAGGGAATCACCGCGACACACTTCGCATCGCTCATCACTTTGTCGGGGATAGCTTTGTCCGGAGTGGCCATAATTTCGTTCAAGACCTTGGCGGATGCATCGAGGCGTTTGTCGATGTCCGACGCGTCTTTATCATCCGCGGACCATGCCGTAGCGACGCAGAGCAGAAGACTAGCACCGAGCACCAGGAGACATCTCGGCAATGCGTATTTGATTCTTGTCATAACAGACCTCTTTTGTTTCTGTGCTCGAAGCGAGCAACTGGTTTGAATTGTCTTGCGAGGTCAACCCTAACCTTCCGATGGTGCTTGTTCCATCCAGTTTAGGCTGTAAAGTGAATCGGCCCGCGACGGAGAAGTAGGGCAATCCTTTTAGGGGCCTACAGGCTTGTAAGGTTGATCCCTTCGACGAGTACAGTGTCGCCAGCATTGATAGCGGATTATCGAACTGCTGAACGCGTTCCGATGCGGAGCCTCGGCGTTAGGCCTCGACGTTAGCCATTCTTTGAAGCATCCTTTGGTCGGATTGTTGAGGCCGATCGCTAGGCAGCCACATCCGCAAATTCTGTTGAGAGTTCCGACGAAGCGGCATAGCGTCAAACCTGAGACATCAAGCACATCCACCCAAGATTGCAGCTGGCTCTCGTAACACCGAGCGACAGGGAACCATGAGTTCGACAAGCGTTCCGGGATGGGTATTCGTCAAGCGCAGCTCGCCACCAAACTCTTTGGCACGCTGTTTCATGCCTCCGATGCCAACGCCAACGCTATCCGGTTGCTGTTCGGCGATTTTCTTGCCGATGCCTTTGCCATCATCGCGCACTGCTACCACGATCGTCCCTTCCCTTTGCGTCAACGTAATCCACACCTTGCTTGCTTCAGAATGGCGGAAAACATTGGTCAGAGCCTCTTGTACGATGCGAAAGACAGCGGTTTCCACTTCGGCTGCGAGCCTGGGAAACTCCGTGGGCTGGACGTCAAGCGTCGTTTCAATGCCACTGCGTTTGGTGAGTCCTTCCACATACCAGGATAGCGCGGAGAGCAAGCCAACTTCATCGAGCAAGGGGGGATGCAGAAGGTGAGACATGGTGCGGACTTGCTGAATGGCACGATCAATGATGCTGCTGGCCTGCGCCCACTCCTCCTCCGGGAGATGAGCTGGCCTCTCCAGGATGATTCTGTCCAGAACCATCTTGGCGACAGCTAGCTCCTGTCCCAACCCGTCGTGAAGATCGCGCGCGAGCCGACGGCGTTCTTGATCCTGCATGGTCATGAGGCGGATGGATAGCCGCCGCAACTCGTCCGTCCTTCGATCGACCATCTTCTCCAGTTCCGAGGCGTTGTCGCGGATCGATTGTTCCAGCAACTTGCTGTCGTGAATGTCGGAACAGGTTCCGTACCATTTCAAGATCTTCTCGTCACCGCGAATGGGAAGCGCACGAGCCCGGAACCACCGGTAAGACCCGTCTTTCGACCGCAGGCGATACTCCACTTCGTAGTTTGCCCCCGATTCGACACACCGCATCCATTCTGCCATAGCCTTTTGGTAATCCTCGGGATGCACATAGTCCAACCACCCGAAACCATTCGCCGAACCTGGGGCGGCGCCGGTAAAATCATAAAACCGGTCGCTGATGTAATCCCTGGATCCGTCAGCCTTACGACTGAAGATTATGTCCGGTGCGGTGTGGATGATGGCGTCAAGCTCCTGGTTTTTTCCTACCAGCTCCATGTTGAGCTGAAGCAGCAACTCGGCTTTGCGAGCCAACTCTTCGGTGCGCTCCAGCACGCGCTGCTCCAGTTCGCGATTCAGCGTTTCGAGCTGCCGGGTCTTGCGGTGCAATTCGGCGAATACTCTGACTTTCGCGCGTAGAAGTTCGGCCACCACCGGAACCGAAATGTAATCGACTGCCCCATGCTCGTACCCTTTGAGCTGATCCAGGTCGGTCAGGTGCACCGCCGAGACAAAAATTATCGCTGTCCTTTGGAAACGCGGGTGCTGGCGAATCATCGCCGCCAATTGGAAACCGTCAAGCTCGGGCATGCTTACGTCCATGAGCACGACGGCAACGTCGTTCTTCAGCAGGACTTCGAGAGACTCCCTCGCAGTGGCAGCCTTGATCAGGTTCTCGCCCAGCCCGCCGAGCATGACCTCGTAGCTGAGCAGCTTCGCCGGCTGATCATCCACCATGAGAATATTGACCTTCTCGTTCGTGCTCATGACCTAATGGTCCTTTCCACTCCGGTCTCGATTGCCTGTCGCCAGATCGCGAGCAATTCTCATCTGTGCAGCCACATACGCAGCGACGAAAGCAGTTGCTCCGTATTCACGGGTTTGGCCAGATACTCGGACGCCCCGGCCTCAAGACATTTCTCGCGGTCACCCTTCATCGCTTTTGCGGTTAACGCAATGATTGGCAAGCGGCGGAACAAAGAGTTTTGCCGGATTACCTGCATGGTCTCGTAGCCGTCCATTTCCGGCATCATGATGTCCATCAATACGATCGAAATATCCGGTGTCGATTCGAGCTTAGCGATCGCTTCCCGGCCGGTTCCGGCAGTGATTACGGTCATGCCCCTGCGTTCAATAACACTGCTGAGGGCGAAGATGTTGCGCACGTCATCGTCCACTACCAGCACCTTCTTTCCAACCAGGGCATCGTCGGAGTGGTGCAACCGGTCCAGCAGTCTCTGTTTCTCCACGGGGAGATCGGCGACCACGCGATGCAGGAACAAAGCAGTCTCATCCAGCAGGCGCTCCGGCGATTCCACTCCTTTTACCACAACGCTGCGCGCGAGCGAATGCAGACGGGCATCTTCGTCCGGAGAAAGTTCTTTGCCGGTGAAGACGACGACTGGCATATCGCCCAGTGACGGAGTGTCACGGAATTGCTCTAACACATCGAAGCCTGAGATGTCAGGCAGACGCAGGTCGAGAACCACGCAGTCGAAGACGCCAGCGCTGACGGCCTGGATTGCCTCTGCGCCTGTAGCAACGACCGTGACGTCGATGTCGTCATAACCCAGCAGTTCCTTGATACTGAGTTGCTCGGCAGGGTTGTCCTCCACAACCAGCAATCGCTTTCGTCGGGGAGTTGAGTATTCCTTGATGCGGGCCAATGCCGCTTCCAGCCCCTCTGGTGTGGTGGGCTTGGTTACAAAGGCAAACGCGCCCCGGGCCAACCCGTGGTGCCGATCTTCATCCAGCGTCAACATCTGAACCGGAATGTGGCGGGTTGCTGGATCCTGTTTCAAGTGATTCAGGATGGTCCAACCCAGCATATCGGGCAGGAAAACATCCAGAGACACTGCGGTTGGATGGTACTCCTGCGCCAGCGCCAGAGCTTCCGCACCACGCGTAGCCACCAGAACCTTGAAGCCCTTGTCCCGGGAAAGATCACACAACACACGCGCATAGTGTGGATCATCTTCGACAATCAGCAAAACAGCATCATCGGGTTGCAGATTGTCGCGGTCGTCCGCAACCTTTTCGACCGGGTGCTCCGAGACGCCGGCAACGGACAGCTGCACTGGCGCAACGAATGATCGAGAGCCTCTTTCTGACGGCGCAACGATCGAAGTGGAGGGACCGACATAGGTTTGCGGCAAGTAGAGAGTGAAGGTACTGCCCTTGCTCGGGGCGCTGCGCAATTGAATTTCTCCGCCGAGCAGACTGGCCAGCTCACGGCTGATGGCCAGCCCCAGGCCCGTTCCGCCGTACTTGCGGCTGGTGCCGGCGTCTGCCTGCTGGAACGCTTCGAAGATGATCCGCTGCTTTTCGAATGGAATGCCAATGCCCGTATCGGCAACCTCAAAGGCCACCACCGACGCCGCATTGTCCAGGATCGGGTGACCCTCGGTCCAACCACTCCTGACCTGAGACACAGACAGACGGACGCCTCCAATTTCCGTGAACTTAAAGGCATTGGACAGCAGGTTCTTTAGTACTTGCTGCAGCCGCTTCGAGTCGGTGACCACACTCCGGGTAAGGTGAGGATCGGTCTGCACCTCGAAACTGAGATGCCGGTTTTCTGCCTCGTGCCGGAATGGACGTTCCACCGCGTCCAGCATGCTGGCGAAGAAGACTTCCTCGGCTTCCACGGAAACAGTTCCGGATTCGATTTTCGACAAATCAAGAATATCCGTGATCAGATTCAGCAAGTCCGTTCCAGCGCCATGAATCGTGCGCGAGAACTCGACCTGCTTCGGCGTTAAGTTGCCGTCCGGGTTGTCGCTGAGTTGCTGGCCTAGCACCAGGATGCTGTTGAGAGGCGTTCGCAACTCATGGGACATGTTGGCCAGGAATTCGGACTTGTATTTCGAAGTCAGAGCCAATTCCTTGGCCTTCTCTTCCAAAGCCCGCCGCGCTTGTTCAATTTCCTGGTTCTTACGTTCGACTTCAACGTTCTGTTCGGCAAGCTGCTGCGCCTTTTGCGCGAGCTGCTCGTTGGTCTGCTGCAACTCCTTTTGCTGTACCTGGAGTTCGGTGGCCAACTGCTGAGACTGTTTCAACAGGCCCTCGGTCTGCATGGTGGCCTCGATACTGTTCAGCACGATGCCGATGCTGGCCGTCAACTGCTCCAGAAATGCCAGCTGTGAGGTGGTAAAACTGCTAAGCGAGGCCAGCTCAATCACGGCCTTGACCCGGTCTTCAAATAACACTGGCAACACGATGACGTTTCGCGGAACCGCTTCGAACAAACCGGAGCGAATGGCAATCGTGTTTGGAGGCAAGTCGGAGATCAGCATGCGCCGTTTTTCCGCCGCGCACTGTCCCACCAACCCTTCGCCAAGCTTCAACCGGCGCAAATGACCGTCCTCGCCGTCCCCGGCGAACGCCGAGAGCAGTACCATCTCTGTAGATTCCTCGCCGCCCATCTGATAAATCACGCCCTGCTGGGCGCTCACCAGGGGCGCCAGTTCCGACAGCAACATGCGGCCCACCGTCGTCAGATCGCGTTGCCCCTGCAACATGCCGGTGAAGCGGGCCAGGTTCGTCTTGAGCCAGTCCTGCTCGGTATTGCGGTCTGTGGTCAGCCGGAGGTTGCCGATCATGGTGTTGAGGTTGTCCTTCAAATCCGCAACCTCGCCGCTAGCTTCCACCTGAATCGATCGAGTGAGGTCACCTTTCGTCACCGCCGTGGCGACCTCCGCGATGGCTCGCACCTGATTGGTCAAATTGTCCGCCAACAGGTTGACGTTACCCGTGAGATCCTTCCACGTACCCGCTGCGCCGGGCACGTTGGCCTGTCCGCCGAGACGCCCTTCGACGCCGACCTCGCGCGCGACTGTTGTAACCTGGTCGGCAAAGGTCGCCAGCGTATTGGTCATGTTGTTGATGGTTTCCGCCAGCGCGGCAACCTCGCCCTTTGCGTTCACGGTCAGCTTCTGAGTCAGCTCCCCATTGGCGACGGCAGTCACCACTTTGACGATGCCGCGGACTTGCTCCGTGAGGTTAGCGGCCATCACGTTCACATTGTCAGTGAGGTCCTTCCACGTGCCGGCCACGCCCGGAACCTGCGCCTGCCCGCCCAGCTTGCCTTCGGTACCCACCTCGCGAGCCACGCGCGTAACCTCGGCGGCAAACGCGTTGAGCTGATCGACCATCGTATTAATGGTGTTTTTCAGTTCGAGGATTTCACCTTTCACGTCGACCGTGATCTTGCGCGACAAATCGCCGCGGGCAACGGCAGTGGTCACCTCGGCGATATTGCGCACCTGACCAGTCAGGTTGCCGGCCATGGCGTTCACGGAGTCCGTGAGATCTTTCCACGTGCCGGCCACGCCGGACACATTGGCCTGTCCGCCGAGACGGCCTTCGCTGCCGACCTCGCGCGCTACGCGCGTGACTTCAGCGGCGAACGACCGGAGTTGCTCGACCATTGTGTTCAGCGTTTCCTTCAGTTGCAGGATTTCTCCGCGCACGTCGACCGTGATTTTCTTCGAAAGATCGCCATTCGCAATGGCGGTCGCGACTTCAGCGATATTACGTACCTGGCCAGTAAGGTTGCTGGCCATGAAGTTCACGTTGTCCGTGAGATCCTTCCACGTGCCGGCGACGCCGGGCACCTGAGCCTGGCCACCCAGCTTTCCGTCGGTACCGACTTCGCGCGCCACACGAGTCACTTCGCCGGCGAAGGCGTTTAGCTGGTCGACCATCGTGTTAATGGTGTTCTTGAGTTCGAGAATCTCACCCTTCACGTCGACCGTGATCTTGCGCGATAAATCACCGCGTGCCACAGCGGTCGTGACCTCTGCAATGTTGCGCACCTGACCAGTGAGATTCCCGGCCATCGAGTTTACGGAGTCCGTAAGATCCTTCCATGTCCCGGCGACGCCTGGCACGTTGGCTTGTCCTCCCAGACGCCCTTCGGTGCCGACCTCGCGGGCTACGCGCGTCACTTCGCCGGCGAACGCATTGAGCTGGTCCACCATCGTATTGATGGTTTCCTTAAGCAGCAGAATTTCGCCGCTGACGTTAACCGTAATCTTCTTCGAAAGATCTCCGCTAGCAATAGCCGTGGCAACCTCGGCAATGTTCCGCACTTGACCTGTCAAGTTGCTGGCCATGGAGTTGACGGAATCTGTAAGGTCCTTCCAGGTGCCGCCTACTCCTGGCACCTGGGCCTGGCCCCCGAGTTTGCCGTCAGTACCTACTTCACGGGCCACGCGCGTCACTTCCGAAGCAAACGAACGCAACTGATCCACCATCGTGTTGATGGTGTCCTTGAGTTCAAGGATTTCGCCTTTTACGTCGACCGTTATCTTGCGCGACAAATCGCCGCGCGCCACAGCGGTGGCAACTTCAGCGATATTTCGCACCTGACCAGTAAGGTTACTGGCCATGAAGTTCACATTGTCCGTAAGATCTTTCCAGGTTCCGGCCACGCCGGGCACTTGCGCCTGGCCCCCCAGCTTGCCTTCCGTACCCACTTCGCGCGCCACGCGCGTCACTTCGCCGGCGAACGCGTTCAGTTGGTCCACCATCGTGTTAATAGTGTTCTTGAGCTCGAGAATCTCGCCTTTTACGTCGACCGTGATCTTGCGCGACAAATCGCCGCGAGCCACGGCGGTCGTAACCTCGGCGATGTTGCGAACCTGGCCGGTGAGGTTTCCGGCCATCGAGTTAACGGAGTCCGTGAGATCCTTCCACGTGCCCGCCACACCAGGCACGTTGGCCTGTCCTCCCAGACGCCCTTCGGTACCGACTTCGCGGGCCACGCGCGTCACTTCGCCAGCGAAGCGGTTGAGCTGATCCACCATGGTGTTCAGCGTTTCTTTCAGCTGCAAAATCTCGCCTCGAACATCAACCGTGATCTTGCGCGAAAGATCGCCATTAGCGATGGCCGTCGCGACCTCGGCGATGTTTCGTACCTGGCCGGTGAGGTTGCTGGCCATAAAGTTCACGTTGTCTGTCAGATCTTTCCATGTGCCGCCAACTCCGGGCACTTGCGCTTGTCCGCCCAGCTTGCCTTCGGTGCCCACTTCGCGCGCCACGCGGGTCACTTCGCCGGCGAACGCGTTGAGCTGATCCACCATCGTATTGATGGTGTCTTTCAGCTCGAGAATTTCTCCTTTCACATCGACCGTGATTTTGCGCGACAAATCGCCGCGAGCGACGGCTGTGGTCACTTCGGCAATGTTCCGGACCTGGGCGGTCAAGTTACCCGCCATGGCGTTGACGGAGTCCGTAAGATCTTTCCATGTACCAGCAACTCCCACCACAACGGCCTGACCGCCAAGTTTCCCGTCCGTACCCACTTCGCGCGCCACGCGCGTTACTTCGGACGCAAACGAGCGCAACTGGTCTACCATCGTGTTGATGGCTTCTTTGAGCTGAAGAATTTCGCCGCGCACATCGACTGTGATTTTGCGGGAGAGATCGCCACTCGCCACAGCAGTTGCGACTTCAGCGATGTTGCGAACCTGCCCGGTGAGGTTGCTGGCCATCGAGTTAACAGAGTCCGTGAGATCTTTCCACGTGCCAGCCACGCCCGGCACCTGCGCCTGGCCGCCCAGCTTGCCGTCCGTGCCCACCTCGCGCGCCACGCGCGTTACTTCGGCGGTGAAGACGCTAAGCTGCTGAATCATGGTATTAACGATGTTGGCGGAGCGCAGGAACTCGCCTTCCAACGGCCGACCGTCCACATCCAGGCGCACCGTCTGGGTCAGATTCCCCTGGGCAACGGCTGCGATGGCGCGGGTCACGCCTTCAGTTGGGCGAAGCAGATCCTCAACCAGCGTGTTGATAGACACTTCCATCTCGCCCCATGCCCCTCTGGATTCATGAAAGCGAGTGCGCTCGCGAGTGCGGCCTTCCTTCCCCACGACTTGCCCAACGCGCTTCAGTTCTCCCGCCATTTGTTGGTTGGCCGCAACGATGGAATTGAAAGTATCGGCAATTTTTCCGGCCAGTCCGGTCCAGGAGCCCGGAAGGCGCACGGAAAAATCGCCATCCCGCATCGTCTGCAGGCCGGCCAGGATCACGCTAAGATCGCCCGAAGCAGGCTGAGTGGCGGGTACAGAATTCCCGTTGTTCTTATTTTTCGGGTCTTCGGATGCGCCGTCAGCAACGGCAGTCGCCGAATCTTGGCTATTTCTCTTCATAGTCCTCTCCTGGAGGCGGCTGAACCACCGAAAATCAGGGATAATCTAAACATCTACTTGAAACCTAGGAGGAAACAAGAAAACCGACATCGATTGTTACCACGAAGAAATGTAGGATGACTCTAGGGTTTTTCCTGTAGGAGCTGGCCCCGAACCGGCCGGTATTGGTTCTCTTCGCAAGGTACCAGAATGCTCTTCTTCCGGTCCAAAGGGGATACAGTGTTCCCTGTATGTTGACAACCCTGGCAGGCTGGGATCTGGCCGCCTGTCGCCGAGTTTTCATTGATTGCCCAGCCGATTACGGCCTCGATTCGCCCTGGCCATTCCCGTTACTCTTGGGGATTGTCGCCCCTGGCTCCGCTTCGATGGTGACTTCCACCTCGGCGCCCTGCTTGAGCCGCACTTTATCGCCATTCTCGTCCGTCAGAGTATTCTCAATGCGAAGCTCTCGATAGAGGTGATCAGCCCCTTCCACGGCGATCTGGGCCTTTTCAGGTTCGCGCGGGGATAAGGGCTTAATAATCTTCTCGACAGTTGCGGGCAGAGTGGTGCTTGGTTTTTCGCTCATCGGTGGCTCCTTCCGTGGTCGAACAGGAAATATGGCACTACTTACGCTTCGCCCCGGTATCGTTGTTCTTTCCAGTGTTTTCATGTTCGTATTTATGGCCGAGATCCAAACCAAAGCGTGGCTCCGATTCCGTACCTGTGATTCTGATCGGGACCTCCGTACCGGCTCCGTTTTTATTGAAAAAGGGGTCGATGGGTCTCAAAAGAATTGACTTCCACCCGGTGGTCATTTGCGAGACTTTGGCGTCCAGCCGCGCTTTTCCACGAAAGTCGAATGTTTGTCCATCCAAAGTGTAGTCGCCGGTCATATCGACATGCGTACCGGGGATCAAGAAATGAAGGGAAGAAAAGGACAGTAGTCCGTCCTTTAGAGTGAACGTTCCTCGCAAATCAACCGGCACATTTTCCTCGTCATGCTCCTGTGCCTGCCTGGGTTTCCCCTGGCTGCGCAAACTCAACGAGTCGAGCCTCATCTGCACTTTCTCGTTCGTGAAGTGCGCACGCAGCACGTGAAAAGCGCCGGCCAGCTTAAGCCGGTTGGCCACACTGGCCTCACCGGGAGCGAGGCTCAGTCGCGTCTTCATTTCAACCGGACCGCTCATAATCGGTGGATCGGTGCGCACGCCCAGTTTGAGCAAATCCTCAATCTGCGCGTGATCGAGGACGACGTCGAGTTCAATGTCGTGACCCTTCGGTGTGGTCACGCGGACCACCGATCCGTTCGCAGTAAAGGAAGAATGAAGAAGTGTTGCAGTCACTGGTCGAAGATATGTATCCCCGCTGGTGCCGTCGACGATGGCGTGAAACTCCGTATGCAGTGGCACCGCATGCCCGCTGGTTGCAATTCGAAAGTCCGGCGTGTCGGTTTTCCCATGCACCACAATATTGCCGAGCGTTCCCGAGTATTGGCCGGTGGACGAGAGCGTGCCTCCAATACCTTTGATCGTGCTCAGATCGGCATTCGTGAAGGAATAGTCCCCCTGCACCGGCGTATCCCGAGGACTGTCCGGCTGCCACGGCCCGAACAGACCGGTCGACTGAATGTTTCCGACTGGCTTCGGATTCACCAGGGTGGCATTAAACTGGAATGGTTGGCCGGGACCGACGTCCTTCATCTTCAAGCCACTGATCGCAAACTCCAGCGGCGGCTTGCCGGGCTTTGACGTGTTGATCAGCAGCCGTGTATCTTCACAAACGAATTTGTCGACGAAGACCATCATCTTTCCAGTTTTCGAACCCATGTTCGTCATTTCCCGCCGATCTTCCTTGGGCGGGATGTTCAGCTCCAGGCCTTTCACATATACCGTGTCTACATGCATAGGCGAACGAAACAGGCTTAGCAAACTGGTTTGAAAGCGGAATTCCTGAACTCCGATCAGGGCCTGCACACCTGGCTGATAAGGGTTGGGATCGGTTGCGCCAAAGATCTTCAAACCAGTCCCGGATACCTCAATCCCGTTGACCACAGAAACGTCAAAACCTGCCAGTTCCACTTTGCTCTGGAAGCGGTTCGATAAGGTCTCAATCACCCGAGTCCGAAGGATGGGTTCCGCGTGAGAGATCACCCATCGCACCGCTACTGACGCGCCAACGAACAATACAAGAGCGACTACGCCGATCCATTTCCATGGCAGCGCGCGGCCCGTCTTCTTCAGAGTTCGTTTGGGCGCAACTTGCACAGGTGCCATTTCAACATTAGATGGGGCTTCCGCGATAGTGGTCTATACAGTAGTTCCTTCAGATTCTGAGGGTCAGTCAGAGCGATGTCCTGGGAATAAATCCGGTAAGCCCGGGGCGTAAAACCGCTTAGGCCGGAGTTGGAGCGAATTGCGAAGGTAGGGTCGAAGGCGGAAATCGCTTCAAAGAAAAAATATGGAGGCTAAAACACATAGAATCAACGAGTTACGTTTTTTGATCTGGCTAAAATATTGAAAACAAATAATTTAGCCGTAAAATATTCCATTTAAAGGACTTAGGTTAGTTAAACGGGACTTGGTCTGGACTAAGTGCTTTGGAATCAGCGGGCGGCTCGTAAAATATTGGATTCAAGGGAGTTATCTCGTTACTATTCAAATGTCAAAGATCTAATGCGGGTAGAGATAGGGTCTCAGGTTTGAGGATCGCAGTCAAGGAAATTTTGGCTGTCGAGATTTTGGCTGTCATGCGCGTTGAATGTCCCGCTGGGGGGGTCTGAAAAACGGCTACGCCGCCGGAGACTCCAGGCGACGGCGAGGCGCGATTTCTTCTCGCTGTTGCTTTAGCTACAGAGTAGACTTTCGGGCACAGATTGGTGATGGCGAATGAAGAACATCTGGCGAGGTTGAAGGAGGGCGTCCAAGCCTGGAACGCGTGGCGAAAGGGCCAATCGATCACGCCGGATCTGACTGGGACGAACGTTACGGGCATGGACTTGGCTCGATCCGATTTGAGTCGCGTCGATTTCAGTCGATCAAACTGGAACCAAACTCACGAATCCCGCGTAACCTCGTCTATGATGCTCGGCGGGAGTGTGCCCGCCCAGCGGAGGATTCTTATGAAACGCATGCGTCTCGAACGCGGGCTGTTCTTGGGTCTAGTTCTCAGCGGGTTTGTTTGCGCGTGGATGGCTCTGCCGGCCCGCGCCGACGACTGGACGAAAACTTACACCCTCACCGGCAAGCCCGATCTGCGGGTGGATACGTCCGATGCCAACATTCACGTTTCCACCTGGGACCAGAACACGATTGAAGCCAAGGTGACGACCACGCATTACAAGATTGGCGGCGACGGCATCCGGATCGAAGAGCATCAGACGGGCGACGCGGTCGAGATTGACGTGCGCTACCCGCATCATTATGGCGTTACGATCGACCTTGGCGGTCATCGCGTGGAGATTAACATCCACATGCCGCGCGAGGGCAAGGTGGACCTGCATACCGGCGACGGCAAGATCGACCTTGCCAACTTTAAAGGCGAGATGCAGTTGCGCAGCGGAGACGGCTCACAGGAAATCGACGGCGTGGACGGCAAGCTGCGGGCGACGACCGGAGATGGGCACATCCGCGCCAACGGGCGCTTTGACGAACTCGAACTGAAGACGGGCGATGGACGGGTTGAGGCGCGGGCGACGGCCGGGTCGGCGCTGGCCACGGGCTGGAGGCTGGAAAGCGGCGACGGCACGGTGACGCTGGAAGTGCCGGAAAACCTGGCGGCGGACGTGGAACTGCACACCGGCGACGGCCACATCGATCTGGATATGCCGATCACGACGGCGGGGAAGATTCGCGAGAACGAGGTTCGCGGCAAACTGAACGGCGGCGGAAATCTGCTGGTGATTCACACCGGGGATGGATCGATCCGGCTGCGGAAGAGCTGACGAAGGTCGAATTCCGCTTTCGGAAGCTTGCGGTGTGCTCGCGGAGAACAAGCCAAGCCTTATACTCCTTGGTTCCAATGTTAGATTCCAACAGGCGAGGTCCTTTCATGGCAATTCTGCGGACTTATCTGGTTGCGCTCGCGACCGCGTCGCTCGTTTCCTTGGCCGGGGCACAACAGCCTACAGCCGCCGCATCGAAGCATGAACCGGCGCTGGACGTGACGTCGATGGATCAGAGCGTCGATCCGTGCGTGGATTTTTTCAAGTATTCCTGCGGCGGGTGGATCAAGAGCAATCCGATTCCTCCCGATCAGTCGTCTTGGGATACGTATGCCAAGATGCAGGACGAGAACCGGGGAAGGCTGCGTGGGATCCTCGAAGCTGCCTCGGCTGCCGACCCCAAGCGCGATGCGGCTGCGCAGAAGATTGGCGACTACTATGCTTCGTGCACCGACGAGAAGACAATCGAAGCCCAGGGCGTGGAACCGCTTAGGCCGGAGTTGGAGCGAATTGCGAAGGTAGGGTCGAAGGCGGAAATCGCCGACGTGGCGGCCGCTTTGGTTCGCAGCGGCGTGCTCTTTCGTCTCGACTCCACGCAGGACTTCAGAGATGCAAGTCAAGTGATTGCGGAAGTGGACCAGGGAGGGCTGGGCTTGCCCGACCGCGATTACTACGTGAAAGAGGATGCGAAATCGGTCGATCTAAGGAAGGCGTACGTGGCGCATGTGCAGAAAATGTTCGAACTGCTGGGCGACCGGCCGGATGCGGCGGCTGCGGAGGCGCAGACGGTGATGCGCATTGAAACCGCTCTGGCCAAGGGTTCGATGACGCGAGTGGAGCGGCGCGAACCGAAGAATCTTGACCACAAGATGACCAGCGGTGAGTTGGAGAAGATTAGCCCCGATTTTCAGTGGCAGGTTTATTTCACCAAAGTTGGGTTGCCGGCTCTGGCATCGTTGAATGTGGCGTCCCCGGGCTTCTTCAAAGCGTTGAATGAGGAACTCGACAAAGAAAGCCTGGCGGACTGGAAGACTTACTTGCGCTGGCACGCGGTGCATGCGGATGCGGCATTTCTTTCGTCGGCGTTTCTTAACGAGAACTTCGCTTTCTATGGGAAAACTTTGCGGGGCCAGCAAGAGCTGCAGCCGCGGTGGAAGCGCTGCACGGAGTACGTGGACGACGACCTGGGAGAGGCGTTGGGCCAGGTGTACGTAGAGAAATATTTCAGTCCGGAGGCAAAGCAGGAAGCGCTGAAGATGGTGAAGGAGATCGACGCGGCGATGCAACAGGACATCAACTCGTTGCCGTGGATGTCCGCCGCCACGAAGCAGCAGGCGCTGGTGAAGCTGCGTGGGATGGCGAATAAGATTGGCTATCCGGAGAAATGGCGCGACTACAGCAAGCTGGAAATCGTGCGCGGGGATGAGTTGGGCAACGTGGAGCGGGCGCGGAAATTTGAATTTGAGCGGCAACTGGCCAAGATCGGCAAGCCCGTGGATCGGGGTGAGTGGGATATGACTCCGCCGACGGTGAACGCGTACTACAACCCGCAGATGAACGACATTAATTTTCCCGCGGGAGTGCTGCAGCCGCCGGCGTTCGATCCGGCGTCGGATGCGGCTCCGAATTACGGCGACACCGGCGGCACTATCGGCCACGAACTCACCCACGGCTTTGACGACGAAGGCCGGCAGTTCGACGCGCAAGGTAACCTGCGCGACTGGTGGACCGCGGAGGATGGCAAAGAGTTTGTGAAGCGCGCGAGTTGTATTTCAGACCGGTATTCGACCTACACGATCATCGACGATATCAAAATCAACGGGAAGCTGACACTGGGCGAGGATGTCGCCGACCTGGGCGGATTGATTCTGGCCTACATGGCGTGGAAGGACGACACCAAGGGAGAGAGCTTGCAGCCGATCGAGGGTCTCACGCCCGAGCAGAGATTCTTCGTGGGCTATGGGCAAAGCTGGTGCGGAGAAACCCGCGACGAGACCAAGCGGCTGCGCGCCACGGTGGACCCGCATTCTCCCGAGAAATATCGTACGAACGGCGTGGTCTCGAACATGCCGGAATTCCAGGAAGCGTTTCACTGCAAAGCGGGATCGCCGATGGTGAATCAGAACCGCTGCCGCGTGTGGTAGAGGAAAGACCGTTGGCCGTTCGTCGTTCTTGATCCGGCGAGATCGGAGGGAGCTACTCCAAGTCTTCTTTGGAAGGATTGTAAAAAAAGCGGAAACGCAGCGCCAGATACTGCCCGCCAAATTCCGTGGGTAACGGAGGAAATGGGCTGGAGGAAGTGATGCCGCCCCAAGCGGCGCGGTCGAGCGGCACATCGCCCGAGGAAGCCACCAGGTGCATGTCCGCAATCTTCCCATCTTTGGTGATGGCGAACTCGATCGCCAGTTTGCCCTTCTTCATCTGAGCGGACTCTGGAATCAGCCGGTACCAATTTTCGCGGACGTCGTGCAGAATGCGCTGAAGGTAGGGGCCGAAGTCTACGCCCATGGTATCGCTGAGCACTTCGAGGTTGCCCATTTGGCGGCCGCGCGCCCCAGTACCTAATCCGAAATCGCCGCCATCGCCCTGCTGGCCAGCCCCCCGCTTCGCCGCCGCGGCGCGAGTCGCCTCCTCAATGGCCGCGCCCGCGGACATGGAACCGGAGTACTTGCTGAACTCGTTGCGAATGTTTGGCTGCTCCGGCGTTTGTAACTGAGCGATCTGCGGATTGGGCGCTTGCTGAGGCTGGGACGCAGGTTGGTTTTGCGCAAACCCGGCGGACGATTGAGCGGGGGGTTGCTGCGCCATCTGGGGCGATCCCGGAGCTCCGGGCGGCGGTGTCGCTAAAATCTTGCGTAATTCCTTGACGTCCAGCTGGGGATGCCGCGTCATGGCGATGCGGTCCTTGTCGGAAGCGATATTCGTGTTGGGCTTGTGTTGCAGCTTTTGCAAGTCCGACGGAAGCTCGAGAAAAGTCAGGTCCTTGCCGCTGGTCACATTTCTTGATTGCACCGAATGCCAGGGCAGGTATTTGTCGAACCACTGAATATTGAGGATCAGAAAGAGAAGAACGAGATGCGTGATAATGGAAATCCACGCCGCCTCGCGGCGCCGCGAACGCGCCAGATCATCCTGCAATTGGATGAGCAGGTGGGGTACGCGGGCAGCATCGTCATCGAGCTCGCGATAGGCCGTTTCCCATCCCTGGGCATCGTACAAGCCGAGCTGCTCCGGCTGAGGCTTCTCAGGCGGAGCCACCGGATCCTGGAATGGAATTTGCGTGATGGGCATGAACTAAATTTGTCCGAGCTAGGCTTGTCCGAGCCAGACTTGCCGGTTAGACACACATTCCCGCCGCCACGTTGCATCCGTCTTCTCTCGGATGACCCAGCGACCAGACACCGGCCAAGCTACATTTATTCTCGCACCTTTCAGGGGATTCTGCTCTCACAAATGGTGTGGGACTTGCGTGTGTAAACATTTGTAAAACGCGCAAATCAGCGGGAGAGCACGGAGAGCCGTTAGCTGTCCTTGCGGTAGAGGAGGTCGCGCATCGCCAGTCTACGGGCCTCGTTTGCCTCCGCCAGAGCCTTGCGTTCGTCGGCATCCATGGCCTGCTTGGTGGGGCCAGCTTGTTCGGGTTCGCTGCACTCCGGGCAATGGTTGGCAAAGCCGGGCTTATCCGGCTTCAGCTCGAACTCTTCTGAGCAGACGGCGCAGACTCGGACAGGAAATGTCATGCAGCCATCATGATACAACTCACGCGCAATCCTTGACGCAAGCAACGATTCCACTGACTGGGAATTGTAAGGTAAAGCCTAGCCTTTCGCCTTCGCCAAGCCGGCGAGGCCGACTTTTCTTCCGTGCTCGCGAATCGCACCCACAATGTCGAGGGCGAGAGCGAGCGAGCGCCGGCCATCTTCGAGCGGCACTACCGGCGTGGAGCGGTGGATCACGGCGTGCAGAAACGATCTCAGTTCCGCGTGCAGCGGTTCTTCCGACGTGACCGGCGGTTTGCCCACCTTGATCTGCGGATTGATGGTGGGAGTGCTGGAGGCTGATCCATCCTCCCCGACAGTGAAAACCAGAACTTCCTGGCGTCCATAGTCGACGGAGACATACTGGCGGGGCTGGAAGAAACGCAGCTTGCGCACGCGCTCGGTGGAGACGCGGCTGGCGGTGAAGTTGGCCACGCATCCGGATTCGAATTCCAGCCGCACATTGGCGATATCGACTTTGCCGGAAAGAATGGGCAGGCCTACGGCGCGCACTTCCTTCACCGGCGAATTCGCGAACGAAAGCACGATGTCGAGGTCGTGGATCATCAGATCGAGCACAACATCAACGTCGAGCGAGCGCGGCGTGAAGACGCTGAGGCGATGCACTTCGAAAAACATGGGCTGCGTGAGCAGCGGGATCGTGGCTCGCACCGCGGGATTGAAGCGCTCGAGGTGTCCGGCCTGGGCAACGCGCTTGTGAGTAGCCGCAAGTTGCACCAACTCATCCGCCTCGGCTAGCGACGCGGCCACCGGTTTCTCGATGAGCACGTCCACTCCGGCTTCCATGAGGGCGCGTGCCACCTCAAGATGATGAACCGTAGGCGCCGCCACCGACGCAGCGCGGATTTCGCTGTGCGTGGTCAGCATCTGCTGGACCGAACCGAAGGCGCGGCAGCCGAACTCGCGCGCCACCGCGTCGGCGCGGTCGAGATCAGGATCCACCACA
>Ga0302176_10000123_pt1 | contig 55538 bp, 49 predicted proteins | sample I_Palsa_E1_1_FD_198787 | JGI IMG/M metagenome (GOLD analysis project Ga0302176, IMG submission 198787) | Peat permafrost microbial communities from Stordalen Mire near Abisko, Sweden - I_Palsa_E1_1 | ecosystem: Environmental > Terrestrial > Soil > Palsa > Peat permafrost | place: Sweden...
TTTGAGCGCGCCCGTGGCCAACACGCGTCCTAGCGCACATCCGAGCACCGCTCCCGCAAAACCGAAACACGCGGCTTCAGCCAAAAAAGCTGCGAGTACCGATCGACGGCTTGCGCCCAGCGCGCGGACAATTCCAATTTCGGGGCGGCGGCGTACCACCGAAACCGAGATGGTGTTGTAAATCAAGAAACCGCCGACCAGCAACGCGACGTAACTCAACACCCGCAAATTCCAGCGAAAGGCGGCGAGCATTCGCTGATTTTCCGAGGTGCGGCTGCCAACTGGCCGCACGATCACGCCCGCGGGTAACGCGCCGCTCAACCGCGATTGCCATTCGGCAAGCGGCGGAGAGTCCGGAACTTTCAACAGCACGCTATCGACACGGCCGGTGCGGCCGAGTTCGTTTTGAGCCGCGGCAATATCCATGACCACGATGGCGCCGCCTTCGGCGGAATCGTCGAAGACTCCGCGCACGGTGTAATCGCGCACATGGTCATTCATCAGCAGGCGAATCGTCGAACCCGCTTTTGCGTTCAGGCTGGAGCCCAGCCAAACCCCGTCAAGGTTGCCGGGATATTTCAGGGCTTCTTCGCCACTCGCCACGGTAATGATTTGCTGGTCGGCGGATTCGCCGATCAAATCGATAGCAATCAGGGGCACGGTCTGGCCGGTGGCGACCACGGTGACAAAGTCTTGAATGCGCGGGCGAACGCGGATCGCGTAGGGCAGTGTGGCGAGTGTTCCGACTACGGCGTCGGGCAAGCCGCCGGTGGCGGTAACTTCCAGGTCGGAATCGCCCATCAGCGTTTCGATCGACGAGCGAAAAGATCCGGCGGCGGCATTTCCGGCGAGATCAATCGCGAGGACGACGGCTACTCCGAGAGCGACGGCGAGGACCGTCAGCGCCGTACGCAGCGGTTCGCGAAACAACGGGCGCAGGATCAAACGGTAAAATAAAGTCAGGCGCGACATTTCAATGCTGGAGGATCTGTTCGATTCGGCCATCACGCATGTGCACGACTACGTCGCTCAGCGCCGCCGCTTCGCTGCTGTGCGTCGCCATCAGGATCGCGGTGTTTTGCTCGGTGGCAATTCGCCGCAACAGTGCCAGGATCAAATTGCCGGTGACGGTGTCCAGATTTCCGGTTGGTTCATCGGCGAGCAACAATTTGGGTTCATGCACCAGCGCGCGAGCGATGGCGACACGCTGCATTTGGCCGCCGGAGAGCTGGTGAGGAAGGCGGGCGGCGAAGGATTCGAGTTCGACCCAATCGAGCCGGAGTTTGCCGGCCTCGCGCGCGCCAGGTGCGCCAGCGAGCAACAACGGGAGTTCGACGTTTTCGATCACGTTTAATGTCGGGAGCAATTGAAACGACTGAAAAATAAAACCAACTTTTTCGCGCCTCAGCCGCGTGAGCCCGGCGTCATCGAGCGACGAAGTCGCTACGCCATCCAACCGAACTTCACCGGAGGTAGGGAAATCCATCGCGCCCACCAGATTTAACAGCGTCGATTTTCCGCAGCCGCTGCGGCCGACCAGGGCGACGAAGGAACCGGGGAAAATTTCGAGAGACACGCCGTCCACGGCGCGAACCGGCTGACCCTCGCTGCGGTATTCCTTGGAGACCCGGTCGAGACTCGCCACCTGATGGTTTTGATCAACCGGAGTGAGCGGAACGCGGCCCGTGGCGGAATTCATTTTGGTCAGCAACGCTCGATGATGGTGGCGATGCCCTGGCCCACGCCGATGCACATGGTGCAAAGCGCGAAGCGGGTATGGGTGGCGTGCAACTGGTACATCGCGGTGGTCACCAAGCGCGCGCCGCTCGCGCCCAGTGGATGGCCGATGGCAATCGCGCCGCCATTCGGATTTACGTTTGTCGCATCGTCGGCCAAGCCTAAATCGCGCGTTACGGCCAACGCTTGCGCAGCGAATGCTTCGTTTGATTCAACGACATCCATTTGTGACATTTTCAGATTTGTTCTGGCCAAAAGTCTTTTCGTGGCTGGCGCGGGAGCAAAACCCATCACCCGGGGCGCGACGCCCGCTACCGCCGTGCCCAAGATCCGCGCTTTCGGCGTGAGTTTGTATTTCGCCACGGCAGCCGCGGAGGCGAGGAGGATCGCGCAAGAGCCGTCGTTGATGCCGGAAGCGTTGCCCGCCGTTACCGTGCCATCTGGTTTTACGATCGGCTTTAATTTGGCCAAGCCCTCTAGCGTGGTATCGGGACGCGGATGTTCATCGGTATCGAAAATTTTCGGATCGCCTTTTTTCTGGGGAATCACCACCGGAACAATTTCGCGTTTAAAGAATCCCGAGGCGTGCGCCGCCGCCCAGCGCTGCTGGGTGCGATACGAAAATGCATCCTGGTCCGCGCGGCTCACCTGATGCTCCGCGGCCACGTTTTCGGCGGTTTCCGGCATGGAGTCGATGCCGTACTTCGCCTTCATGGCTGGGTTCACGAACCGCCAGCCCAAGGTCGTATCGAAAATTTCGGCAGAACGGCTGAACGCCGAATCGGCTTTGCCCATCACGAACGGGGCGCGGGTCATGCTTTCCACGCCGCCGGCAATCATCAATTCCGTTTCGCCAGATTTTATGGCGCGCGAGGCAAGGCCAACGGCGTCCATGCTGGAACCGCATAGCCGGTTAATCGTGGCACCCGGAACTTCCTGGGGCAGACCAGCCAGCAGCAGTGCCATGCGCGCCACATTGCGATTGTCCTCGCCGGCCTGGTTGGCGCAGCCGTAAATCACGTCGTCCACGGCGCTCCAATCCACGCCGGGGTTGCGTTCCATCAGCGCACGCATCGGCAGCGCCGCAAGATCGTCGGTGCGAATGGTCGAAAGTGTTCCGCCAAAGCGGCCAAAGGGCGTCCGTACCGCGTCGCAAATGAATACTTCGTTCAAATCGCCTCCCGTAGCATCTCGCGCCAACATATCCAGTATAGCTGACGATTCGGCGTGGGGCTTGACCACGCGCGGCGGCCGGTCGATGACTGCGTGGCACCCCGCGCCAGAGGATTCCGGTTGGTGTAACCTAGGGACATGACCGAAAAAATAAAAAAGAGCGAAGCGGAGTGGAAGTCCAAGCTGGATCCAAACCAATTTTACGTGACGCGGCAGAAGGGAACGGAGCCGCCCTTCACCGGAGAATACGAGGACACGGAGACGGAAGGAACCTACGTCTGCGTGTGCTGCGGGCAGCCGCTGTTTGCTTCGGACGCGAAATTCCATTCGGGATCAGGCTGGCCGAGCTACTATCAGCCGATCGCCGCCGAAAATGTCGAGTTACAGCGCGATTCCAGCTACGGAATGACGCGCACCGAAGCGCTGTGCAGCAAGTGCGACGCGCATCTCGGCCACGTGTTCGACGACGGCCCGAAACCCACCGGGCTGCGTTTCTGTATCAATTCCGCTTCGTTGAAACTGGTAGAAAAGAAAAAAGGCGAGAAGTAGCCGTAAAGTCCCGGCTCCTGCTCGCCCATTTTTCCAACTCGCAGCGTCTAGTGATCGAAGTACATGATGAAAGGATGAGTCGTTCCGCCATTGTCGCCAGAGATGGCCCGGAAACTTGATGGAGAAACAATGTAGTAAATGATATTCGCCGGGATTCCGAACGGCGAATTGGTGCTGATCGTTCCGCGGCCGGTCGGAGTGATCCCATAGTTGGCCACCAGGTTCTGTTGGGTGTGGGCGGTCCCGTCATTGTCGACCTCGTCGATGGTTCCGGTCAACGAGCCAAGCCCAGGCGAATTAATCTGCCCGATGACATTCAGCGCCAGACTGTCCTCAGTGGAGGGTGCGCCGAGTGTGTAGCCGCCTTTCAAGGACGCTGGAGTGAAAGGTGCAACGCTGGTTTGTGCGTCGAGCCGCCCGTACGACACTTCTGGATTCGAGCCAATGGTGAAGCCCTGGTTCTGTCCGGTCAGGTAGGCCACGGCAATTTTCTGCCCCATGGGTTCGGCGCCCACTCCGCTGAACTGAATCCTTCCGTTGGTGTTGGGATCCGCGGTGAATGTGCCGGAACCGTTCTGGGCGGTCGTCACCGTGCCGCCGCTGTTTTCATCGAACACGAACGCTGCGCCGGTGTTGCCGTCGCCGGTCAGCAGCCCCGCGTAAATGTCAGCATTGCTGCCGTTCAAACCGCTGCCGGTAGCGACGCTGATTCCGTTCAGAGCGGTGGAATCGAAGACCACATTTGTTTGCTGCAGCAGCATTTCGCCGGCCAGGCGCGGATGCGTGCTGTCGGTGGTATCGATGGCGACCAAAAAGAGATCCGAAGGCGAGACCATGTAATACGTGTACTCTGCGGTGACCTGTGCCGAGGTTGGAAGCTGATAAGTGAAAACAGCCAGCCCCTTATTGTTGCTTCCGCTGAATTGAAAATTACCGCTGAGGGTCACCGCGGGACTGTAGGTCCCCGCGTCATTGATGTCGATCGTTCCGGGACCGAAGACTCCGTTTCCGTTGGTGTGCACCACGCCCGCGATCACCTCGGGCGCGGCGTTGATATCGCGGCCGAGAAATTCGAAAGCGTAGTTCCCGTTGAAGTTGGTGGGACCCAGGCTGCTAGACGAATTCAACCTCATGATTCCCGCGCCGTGTGTCTGCGGAGTTCCGATCGTATCGTTTTCTTCCAGCTGAAAGTCGCCGCTCGATTGCTCGGCGAGAAGATAGTTCGTGGTTAGCATCGCGCCTTTGGAATTGACGCCGATCAGCTGCATGGTGCCGCGCCCGTCGTTGCCGATGGCGTAGGTGCCGGTCAGTGTCGAGGCCGAAAATTCGCCGGAAACGCGGTTGCTGTCGAACTGGCCGCTGGAAATCACGCCGCTGCCATTCGCGCTGAAATTGCCCGCAGCGGTCACGTTGCCATCCGCATCGAAGCCGTTGAATACGAAACTGTAGGAGCCGTTCAACAACGTGTTGGTGTTGATCGTGCCGGTCCCCACGGTGATCAACAGATTTTGCGAGGCCGGTGTGGACCCGATGGAATCCGTGACTTGCACGGTGAAAGAAGAAGACGTGACAAGAATCGGAACGCCAGCGATGGCGCCGCTCGCCGCGTCGAATCGCAGGCCCGAGGGAAGTTGGCCCGATGTGATACTCCAGGTGTAGGGCGGAACGCCGCCGCTGGCTACCAGATTCGCGGAGTAAGCGGTAGCGACCGACGCAGTGGGCAAAGTGGGCGTCACGGCTTTCAAGGTTGAAGCGCCAATTACCGTAATTGTGACCGGCTTACTGGCCGGGGAGGTGACGGTTTGCGGCGGAATCGAGGAATCCGTTACCGTGGGGAAAAAATTGAATACCCCCGCTTGAGTGGGCGTGCCGAAAATTTGCCCGTTGTTGGTGTTGAAGGTGAGGCCGGGCGGCAGGGTATTGGCGGGCACGCTCCAGGAATATGGCGGGACTCCGCCCGAAGCTTGCACCGCAGTGTTATACAACGTGCCCAGAGTTGCGTTCGGCAGGACCGTGGAATTGATCGCGAGCGGCGTGGCTTTGTTAATCGTTACCGTGAAAAGGTCAGAGGTAACCGACAACGGCATAAACGCATTGTCTTTAAGTCCCACGCTGAAATTGAAAGTCCCGTTGGTCGTGGGCGTGCCGACGATTGCGCCGGTGTTGGGGTTGATGCTCAGGCCCGGCGGCAGGCAAGTCGTTTGCGGGGGCGGGCAGACAATCGAAAAGGTGTACGGCGTGACGCCGAATTCCGCCGCGATTTGCTGGCTATATCCCACGCCATTTGAGCCGTTGGGCAGGGTGAGGGTGGTGAATTGCGGCGCCTGATTTACGGTGATCGAGACCGTTTTGGTTGCGCCGGAATTGCCGTTGGAGACGGCCTCCAAACTCACGACCTGCGCGGCGGTCAGCCCGGTCGGGGAGGTATAGGTGATTTGGGGAGCGGTGGTGCTGGTAATCATGCCGCAACCAGTCCCGGCGCAACCAGTGCCGGTCAGCGTCCAAGTAACACCCTTGTTTCCGGTGTCGAGGCCCAAGGTCGCGACGAAGATTTGGGTCTGGCCTTCGTCCATCGAAATCGGACCGGGGGGCGAGACTTGGATGGTAATCATATTGTTGCCCCCGCCGCAGCCGGCGAAAAATCCAGCCCAAAAAATCGCACAGAACGCGAGTGGCAAAATTCGCAGGAAGTCGAACCTGCGATCGGTCCGCATGATGCACAAATTCTGAATCGATGAGCCGTTCTTCATTCGGGCAAACGCCTTCGATGTGTTCATATCACCTTGATGATTTCTTTTCGGATGCGCCCGGCCGGAGGGAGTCTGCTCCACATCGAACCTTTGGCTCGTAAAACGAAACTATTTGAATAACAAAACGCTTGCGGCGTGTCAACGCACATCTCCCCTAGCCAAGAAAAGTGAGGCGCGAATCGGGCCGCTCCGCAAACCGCTTTACCGTTTCCGGTGAATTTGGAATAATGCCGCCGCTTACCCCAGGGCATGTGGATGCATACGAAAGGATACCCGTTGCCCGCCCGTTACGCGATGTCGGGGCGGCTGCCACGTTGGCTGCTGCTGGTGCTCTTGCTCGCGCCGCTTCAGTCGGTCGTCGCCCAAAACCCCAGAGGTACCCTCCGTGGCACCGTCGAGGACTCGAGCAGCACTCGCATGCCGGGGGTCAGCCTCGTCATTCAATCGCAACAGTCCGGCGGAGATCGACTTGCCGTCAGCGATGCGCGCGGCGAGTTCCGCGTGGAAGATCTCCCACCCGGGAAATACCGCCTGACTGCCGACGCACCAGGATTCGCTTTGGCTAGCGCCGAGGTGACGGTGATCGTTAGCGAAGTGCGCGACATCTCCGTGGTCTTGCAACCCCAAGGTCTCGTGCAACGAGTAAACGTCGCGGCGCAGTCATCTTCGATTACGACCGAAGCCATCGATCTGGCCAGCGCGGTGCATCAGGGTGCCGTTTCTTCCCAAGACCTGACCACGCTCCCCTTGGCGCACCGCAGCTTCGCCAACATCGCCTATCTGGTCCCCGGCACCGAGCCGGTCGAACCATCCGACCCCACCAAAGCGCGCATCACCGCCGTATCGTTTGGCGGCAGCTCTGGACTAAACGTGGAGCTGTCCGTGGATGGCGGCGACAACTCCGACGATTACATCGGAGGATTCCTGCAGAATTATTCGCCCGACGCGATTCAGGAATTCGTGGTGCGCACCGCGCAGGAAGATGCCGACACCGGCCGCACTACCGGCGGCTCGGTGGTGATCGATACCAAGCGCGGCACCAACGATTGGCACGGCGAAGCTGCGTTCTATGAACGCGCCGCAACGTTGAACGCGCGCCTGCCCATCGATAACCCTGCGCCCGAGCCGAAGCAGCCTTTCTCGCGGCAAAATTACATCGGGACTGTGGGTGGGCCGATTCGCAAAGATAAGATTTGGTTTTTTTCTTCGCTGGAATACGTCCATGAAGACGCCAGCATTGCCTACAGCCCGGCGAGTATCACTCAGTTTCAGGCCTTGGCCCAGCTCGCCACAGCGGGACTGATTCCCGAAGTCAACGCGATTGCCGTACCGAACAATGCTCCGGTTCCGTTCGACGATTATCTGGGCACTACGCGTTTCGACTGGGCCCAGTCCCAACGTTCCCAGTGGTTTTTGCGCGCGGCCGTGGATCGTTACACCACCGACAACGATCTGGTGCAGCAGGCCACTCTTCCTTCCACCGGCGCAACCTCGCGCGCGAACTATATGAACTTGCTGCTGAACCAGCACTTCTCATTTAGTCCCAGCTGGCTGGGGTCACTGACGCTCGAGGCTAGCGGTTTGCATCACACTGAAACGCGCAACACGAATCTCGGCTATGCCTTGGCTTTTCCGTTTAGCTCTACGGCCAGCACGATCTCGGGGTTCGAAACATTTGGCGACAACCAATTCGTCACCCCGATCACCGCCTTTCCGGTTCTGCGCAATCAGGAAAAATATCAATTCCGATATGACGTTAGCCACGTCGTGGGTAATCACGCCCCGCGTTTTGGAATCAATTTCATTCACGAGCCGGTGCTGAGCGGCGCGCTTTCCGGCACCGCCGAAACTTTGATTCAATTCCCGAACAATCCGGATTTCTACACGACGCCGGAAAATATTGCTCAATTTTATTCGGATCTTACCTGCGCCAGCCCACAGCCGGTTGGGGTGACGTGCACCGCGACTCCAGCGGCGAACGGCAGCTTCACGCAAAACGTCCAGCGCCTCGGTTTATATGCGGAAGACTCCTGGCGTATCACCCCGCGCCTCACGGTCAATTACGGTTTGCGTTACGACACCACCTTCGGCCTGTTCAACGCTTCCGGGCGCAGCCAGCTGGTTAATCCGGTCTTTCAGACGCTGCAGGCGCTGGACATTCCGGCCACGCCGTTTGCCCAGGGTGCGCCGCACGATTATCACAAGGCTTTCGCGCCGCGACTCGGCGTGGTCTACGCGCCGGGGCAGAGCTCCAGAACAGTTTTCCGCGCCGGGTTTGGTTTGTATTACAACGACCTAGCCCAGAACGGCTGGGTCGAAGCCTTGCAGGCCGTCAATACGGTGCCCGGCCCGTGCATTGATCCACAAAATCCGCCCGACCCCACGAATAGCGGGTGCGTTACTTCCGGCGCGGTGATCGACTCGCGCTATCGTACGCCGTACGCGATCCACGCCACCGCCGGCTTCGAGCACGCTTTCAGTGACAATTGGTTGCTCAGCGCCGATTACACCCACGAGCAGGGCAATCACGGCTACCGCCGCTACGACTACGCCGCCGGAACAGGGCCATTGATCGCGCCAGATCCCGCACTGCAGCCTTTCGTTCCCGACGTCTCGGTCTTTCGCAGCGACAATCGCTCGAGCTACAACGGTCTCTCGATCCATTTGCAGGGAAACGTATCGCGGCATTTCAATTTGATCGCCAACTACACTTTGTCAAAAGCGCAGACCTGGGGCTGCGTGCTCGGCGAATTATTCGATTATGTGAATGGAGTTTGCGACCCGGCCAACCCGTTCGGTCCAGGCGACTACGGCCCTTCAGGAGAAGATGCTCGCCACCGTTTTGTTCTGGCCGGCCTGTTCCGCGTTCCCGGTGGGTTCGAAATCAGCACGCTAATGCAGGCCGAAAGCGCGCGGCCCTTTACCATCACCAATACGGAGGGCACGGATCGGGTCGTGGTGGACGGCGTCAAGACCCCGCTGGACGGTTTGCGCGGGACTCCTTATGTTCAGGTGGACCTGCGCGTCAGCCGCCCGATAAAGATCCGCGACCGTTGCACCGCCACGCCGTTCATCGAGTTCTTCAACTTATTTAACCGCAATAATCCAGGCGCAAATTATGTGACGAATGTCGCGGCGCTGCCGAACCCGGTGAACAACGTCGACAACGTCACGTCGATTTGCAGCGACGCGCAGTGCTCCAGCATGATTCCAGTGACCAGTGCCAAGCAACTGCGTTTTGCCGCCGGTGCGCTAGGTGATTTTTTTGGCCCTGGCACCACTGTCGGCATTCCTTTTGCCGCTCAGGTGGGTGCGCGCTTTAGCTTCTAACGGCCGATCGCGTCGATTTCCTGGAAGCGTTGGGCGCATATCGTTTGGCTCGGTGCTGCGTCTAACCAAGTGAAATGTTTTGGAGATTGTGATTATTGATTCCGCCGCCCGTTTTCAATTTCCCCCAATTTTTAGTATAAAGATTGGTTTGAGATTCACTCTTTAGTCGTTTGTACTCTTAGGCTGTTGGAGGAATGCGTTGATAGAAGTTGAAAACCTCACCAAGACTTACGGCGAAAGAACCGCGGTCGATCACGTTTCCTTTGCCGTGAACAAAGGCGAAATTCTGGGATTTCTGGGGCCAAACGGCGCAGGGAAGACGACCACCATGCGCATCCTGACCGGTTTTATGCCGGCCACTTCCGGCACCGCGCGAGTCGCGGGTTTCGACGTCGCCAAGGAGTCCATGGATGTTCGCCGGCACATCGGGTATCTTCCCGAAACTCCGCCGGTGTATCCCGACATGACCATTGAGTCGTATCTGGATTTCGTCGCGCGCATCAAGAATGTTCCGGCCGCGGACCGGGCGCGAAGCGTCACCGACGCGATGCGCAAAACCAATCTGGAAGACCGCCGCAGCGAGCTGATCAAGCGCCTTTCCCGCGGCTACAGGCAGCGCGTGGGAATCGCGCAAGCGCTAGTGCACGACCCGGACGTGATCATTTTGGACGAGCCTACTGTGGGCCTCGATCCCAAGCAGATCATCGAAGTCCGCAATTTGATCAAGGGCCTCGCGGGCAGCCACACCATTATTCTCTCCACGCATATTTTGCCGGAAGTGAGCATGACTTGCGACCGCGTGGTGATCATCAACAAAGGAAAAATCGCCGCGGTCGACACGCCGCAGAATCTTACGTCGCAGCTCAAGAGCGGCCAGAAAATCCGGCTGGAAGTACAAGCGCCGGAAGCGGCGATTCGCGGCACACTGACCCAGGTTCCGGGCGTTTCTCAGGTGCAGGTCGAAGCGCTGCCGTCGAGCGATCGTTCCATCGTGACCATTGAGACCGCGCAGGGCGCGGACATTCGCAGCGAGATTGCCGCAAAAATTATCGGCAGCGGTTGGCGGCTGTTCGAATTGCGCGGCGTCAGCCTGAGCCTCGAGGATATTTTCCTGGAGTTGACCACCGACGATGCCAGTCACGCCCAGCAACCAGTGAATTGAAATCCGCGGTGACGAATTGTCGTTAGTTTTCTAAGGAGTAGCAGAACGATGCAGAGCTTCTACGCCGTTTATCGTAAGGAGATGGGGCATTACTTCGTTTCGCCGATCGCCTATATTTTTATTGGCGTGTTCCTCTTTCTCGCCGCGTATTTTTTCAATTATTTCCTGACGGTCATGATCCAGCAGTCGTTCAGCATGGAGATGCAGGGCATGCGATTTGGCATGCCTCCGGAAATCGACGTGCCCGGCCAGGTGATGCGCGGCTTTTTCGGGCTGCTTTCCACGCTGGTGCTCTTTTTTACGCCGATTCTGACCATGGGCGTGTATGCCGAAGAACGCAAACGCGGCACCATGGAATTGCTGATGACCTCGCCGGTCACCGAAACCCAGATCGTGCTCGGCAAATTCTTCGCTTCGTTGACGCTTTTCATGCTGATGATGCTGCCCACCGCGGGCTACGTCATTTTCATGTGCCTGCACAGCGACCCGATGCCGCCTTGGCGCATGGTAGCCGCTGGATACGCCGGCGTGCTGCTTTTGGGCGGCTCGCTGATCGCGCTCGGCACATTCATTTCTTCGCTCACCGAAAATCAGCTGATCGCCGCGGTCCTGACCTTCGCCGCGTTTCTTTTCGTGTGGGTGCTTGATCTCGGCAGCAACGCGGATGGCGGGATCGGCGCCGTCGTGCAGTATCTTTCGGTGATTCGCCACTATGACGATTTCACTCGCGGGGTGATCGACACGTCCGCGCTGATCTACTACTTCAGCTTCATCGCACTTTTTATTTTCTTGACCGTCCGCTCGATCGATTCGATGCGTTGGCGCCGCGCGTAGTGGCCGCGCGCAAGTTCATGGAGGATTTTGCAGCATGAAATGGGATCGTAACGAAACCGCCCGGTTCATCGGCACGCTCGCCGTGGCGATGGTGATCGCGGGCTATCTGCGCTATTCAATTCAAGGCGAGTTCCTGCCCTTCAGCAAAGGCCTGTTGATTGGCGGCGGGGTGGCGCTGCTGGTTGCCGTCGTGGTCGGCTTGCAGGGCATTATTACTTTTTTCTCGAAACGTTCCGCGCAGCAGGGCGCCAACACTTCGATTCTCGCTATCGCCGTAATCGCGATTCTCGCCGTGGCCAATTTTGTGGGCTATCGCCACCACAAGCGTTTTGACCTGACCACCGAAAAGCTCTACACCCTTTCCGATCAGACCCGCCAAATCGTTTCCGGACTGCAAAAAGATCTGACCGTGGTGCGATTCGACAAGTCGCCCAGCGCGGCGTTCGACGACCTGATGGCGGAGTACAAAACGCTCAGCCCGCACTTTAAATACCTAACCGTCGATCCCAATCAAAAGCCCGAAATCGCCAAGGAATACGATGCCAACCGCATGGGCGAAGTGTTTGTGGCTTACGGCGATCGCAAACAACGGGTCGAGGCTGGAGCGCAAGGGGATGTTGCCGAACAGGACCTCACTGGCACAATCCTGAAAATCACGAGTGACAAAGTAAAAACCGTCTGCTTTGTCACCGGACACGGCGAACGGTCGATCGCCGACAGCTCGCAGGAAGGGTTGAGCAGCGCAGACGCTGGGCTGAAAAAAGAAAATTACCTGACTAAAACGGTGAACCTGATTACCGAGAGCGGCGTGCCCGCGGATTGCACCGTATTGGTCATCGCCGGCCCGAAACAATCCTACTACCCACAAGAAACCGCCTGGATCGGAAAATATCTGGATGCCGCGGGTGGAGCGTTGGCGCTGGTAGATCCGTCCACTGATCCGAAACTCGACGAACTTTTCCAATCCTGGAATATCGCGGTCGGAAACAATGTCGTGATCGACGCGAGCGGCATGGGCCAGGTGATTGGAGCCGGCCCGACGATTCCGATCGTCGCCGATTTCGGCGCCAGCCCGATTACCAAGGGCTTTGAACGTTCGGCCACATTCTTTCCGATGGCGCGCACTGCATCGATTGCCGATAAATCCAAAACCATCCCGGAAACGGTCGACCTGCTCAAGACCTCGGAGCGAAGTTTCTCGATCCCCAGTTTGCCCAAGGGAAACAAAATTACCTTCGACCCGAAGATGGATACGCGTGGCCCGCTCTCACTCGGCGTTTCCGGCAGCCGGAAAGTTGGCGACAGGAATGCACGGCTGGTGGTAATCGGCAATTCACAGTTCGCCATGAATCCCTATCTGCCCCAGTTGCGCAACGGCGATTTGTTTTACAACGCGATCGATTGGCTGGCGGCGGATGAAAACCTTATCTCGATTCGCCCCAAGGCCGCGACCAACCGGCGCGTCAACCTCAGTGCGGGACAAGCCAGCCTGCTCCATTGGCTCGACCTGCTCTTCTTGCCCGGACTCATCGTGCTCGCCGGAATCATGATCTGGGCCAAGCGCCGCTAAAATCGAACCATGAAGAAATCCACTTTAATTATTTTGCTATTGGCCATTCTGGCCGGCGCTGCTGCGTATTATTTCGACTGGAAACGCGGCGAGAAGGATGCCGCGAAACCGGCCACGGACAGCACCAAGCTCGCGTTCACCCTGCAACCGGACGAAATCCAGTCGCTGACGATTTCCTATCCGGCCGACCCGAAATCGCAGCCGGTCACCTTCGAAAGGCGTGACGGTACCTGGCAAATCACTCAACCGCTGCAGACCGGGGCCGACGCATCGGCCATCGACGGAATCATTGAGGGGCTGGTCGCTGCGCGGATTGAGCAGACTGAACCGGGAGCACCTGATCGGTTGAAGGTCTACGGCCTCGATCCTGCTGACGTGGAGCTCGATTTTCAGTTGAAGAATGGCGCGAAGCATTCCGTCAAACTAGGGAAAAAGGATTTCACCGGGTCATCGGTCTATGCCGTGCTCGATCAAGGCAAGGACGTGGCCTTGGTCCCCGAATCATTGCTGGTCAGTTCGGACAAGCCGCTGCAGGTCCTGCGCGACCACAGCGTGCTGCATATCGACACCAATGATGTGCGATCGTTCGATTTGAAGAACGCTGTGGGAGAAGTGGTCGCCGCCAAGGAAAAAAGCGACTGGAACCTGGTCAAGCCGGCCGCGGGCGCCGCCGACTCCGACGCCATCAACGCGCTGCTGGCGGCAATCTCCACCGCAAAGCTGGTGAGCATCGAGAGCGAAACGGCGGGAAACCTCGCGAAATACGGGCTCGCCAATCCGGCGATTACGGTTACGGCCGGAGACAGCAAGGGAAAAACCGCCACGTTGCTGATTGGCAAAAAGGAAGGGGAAGAATATTTTGCGCGCGATACCTCGCGTCCCACGATCTTCCGCGTAAATCAGGATCTGGTCAAAAAGCTAGCCGTGGGATATCCGGATCTCCGGGACAAGAAGATTGCGCGCCTGGATCCCGCGGATTTTATTCGCGCTGAGATTCATGACGCGAACGGAACAATTGTCTGCAGCCGGAAGGGTGAGGCAGATTGGGTTTTTGATGAACCAGCGGACCAGAAAGGAAAGACGGCGTCGCTCGACAAGCTGTTTTCGACGATCGGTGAAGCCCGTGCCGATCAAATCATCGACCATCCAGCGCCCGATGTTCTGGCGCGACTGGCGAAACCCGCGTTCGATGTCGCCTTGACCACCAAAGACGGAAAAAAGCTGAGCGTCGCGATTTCGAAAGAATCGGGTGATTTTGTGTATGCGCGGAACAGCGTAACGCCAACGGTTTACCAATTGAAAAAGCAGATTCTCGATACGCTCAACTTCAAACCTGCAGATTTGGCTTTTTAAGGCGCTGGTCCCGCGCTGCGCCACGATTTAGACGGGTAGGATCGAATCAGACTTTACGCGCAACAGCCCACGGCCAGTTCGGCGTGCGGCCACGCCGCCAGGAACAGGACCTTGCCGCTCTCCGGCACCACGTGGACGTAGTACACCTGTGTACCGTCCTGAATCTCAAAAAAACCAGGATGCCTTGGGTCGGGCGTTAAGCTCGTCCCTCGCATCAGCAGGGTTTCCAGTCCCCGCACCAGCTCTGGCGGATGATTCCGCATATCCTGAACCTGCACGTTTTGTTCCCAGCGCATCACCATGACGTCCCCCAGCCCTGCTTTTCTCTCCCATAGACTATTACGCTCAGCCACCATGAAAAGTTCCAGTTGCCCGAAGATTTTGGCGTCCCGATTCCTGTTTGGACGTGCGCCAAGGGGGCCGGTTAGCGCCCGCGATTGCCCGGGGCGGGTATCGCGGCGTTAACCCATAAGTGGTTACTTGCGCTACGGTTTTAAAGTTGCCATAGTCACACATCGTCCGAGGGGCCCCTCAACTTGAAAAAGAACACTTCGAAAAAGAAAGCGGCAAATAAGAAAGCTCTAAAGAAGACCAGCCGAATGAGCCGCGATCGCCGCCGCAAGCATCATCATTGGCAAGTCACCGTGTATTACGGTGACGGCGAAAAATTCGCCCGCGTCTACATCGACCGCGACCGCGCGCTGAAATTTGCGGAGCGGCAGAAAAAATCCCCCGTAGTGAAATCGACCAGAATTATGGAAGTGGATTAAGCCGCAGGGCAGTGTCGCGGCAAAACGCTCGCGGTCGGGCTCTTGTCCGGACCCCATCCCCATGCTATAAATAAACACGTCGCACATCTTGCCGTGCGCGGGATTCGTATAGTGGTAGTACGCGACCTTGCCAAGGTCGAGGCGAGGGTTCGATTCCCTTATCCCGCTCCAGAATTAATTATTTATTCGTCTTCTCCCGGCTTTCCCGTCCCAATATTCCACTTCGCTAACGGTGCCCTCGACGGGAATGTCCTCGCTGCAAAACCTATCGGATAAATCAGCAACTTGAATTGGACGAAGGCGCTTGGGCTGCCTAGAGTGAACGTTCAATTGGGTCGCAGCGGACCGGGCTCGGTATAAAAACCAATGTACGTATGACACAGCACTGCGATTCCAACCGCGCATCGGAGTGCGGAAAAATTAATGACCGCAGCAGCCGCACCGTCGCCTTTTAGGGTTCCCCCGCCTTTCGTGAATTATCGCCTCGACACCGCTTACGACGAGATGTTCTGCGCGCCCGGCATTCCACGCGATTTTTATCAGGCGCTGCATCGCATGCTGGTGAGCCTGCCAGCGCACGAACTGCGCAAGAGCCAGCAGGCGGCCGACCTGACTTTTCTGCACGAAGGCATCACCTTTACGGTGTACGGCAGCAAAGAAGGAACCGAGCGGATTTTCCCAAATGATTTGATCCCGCGGATTATTCCGGCGTCGGAGTGGGCCAAAATCGAAAAGGGTCTGACCCAGCGGCTGACCGCGCTGAATTTGTTCCTGCGGGACATTTATCACGAAGGCCGCATCCTGAGCGAAGGGATCATCCCGCGGGAATTAATCTACAGCTGCAAACATTTCCGCCGCGAAATGCGCGGGCTGAATGTGCCGCGCGACATTTACGTCAGCATCTGCGGCACCGATCTGGTGCGCGTGCCGGACGGCAATTACGCGGTGCTCGAAGACAATCTGCGGGTGCCCAGCGGCGTTTCCTACATGCTGGCCAACCGCAAAGCCTTGAAACGCGTTTTCCCCACCATGTTCCGCGATTACGGGGTATCGCCGATCGAGCAGTATCCGCCGGCGCTGCTGGCGACGTTGCGCAGCCTGACGCCGGAGAATTGCACGTATACGCAGGATCCCGTCACCGTCCTGCTGACTCCGGGCGTCTCGAATTCCGCCTATTTCGAACACACTTTTCTGGCCCAGCAAATGGGCATTGAGTTGGTCGAAGGGCGCGATCTTCTGGTGCATGACAATGTCGTGTACATGCGCACCACCGCGGGTCCGCGCCGCGTCGATGTAATTTATCGCCGCGTCGATGACGATTTTCTCGATCCACTCTGCTTCCGTGGCGATTCGATTCTCGGCGTTCCTGGATTATTCAACGCCTATCGCACCGGCAACGTGAACATCGCCAATGCCATCGGCACAGGGCTAGCGGACGACAAGGCCGTCTACGCCTACGTGCCGCAGATCATTCGCTTTTATTTGGACGAAGAGCCCATTCTGCCGAACGTGGAAACGTATCTGATGACCGACAAATCCCAGCGCAAGCACGTTCTGGATCATTTGGAAGACATGGTGGTCAAGGCGGTGGGGGAATCGGGCGGCTACGGCATGTTGATTGGGCCGCACAGCACCAAACAACAACGCGACGAATTTCGGGTGCGCATCATGGCTGATCCGCGGAACTATATCGCGCAGCCGACGCTATCCCTTTCCTGCGCTCCTTGCTTGATCGACGATCAAGTGGAATCGCGACATATCGATTTGCGTCCGTACATTCTGATGGGCGAAAAAGTCACTTTGGTCCCGGGCGGGCTCACCCGCGTCGCGCTGCGCAAAGGATCGCTGGTCGTCAACTCTTCGCAAGGCGGCGGCAGCAAAGACACCTGGGTCTTACGCGCGGGAGCCGCGGATGACCGCGTGGTCGAAATCGACGAAGGAGTTCGAAGGGGAATTGGCGGCGGGAGGCTCGCCTAAGCGCATGAGATCGTCTCGAAATTATTTTGCGAGAACCTCGCAGCGCGATGCCGGCATGCTCTCGCGCGTCGCCGACGGCCTCTATTGGATGAGCCGCTACCTGGAACGCGCCGCGCAAACCGCCCGGCTGGTGGATGTGGAATTCCAGCTTTGGCTGGACCAGACGCCCGAAACAGCAGCGCAGCGTTGGAAATTCCTATTTGAAGCGCTGCGCATACCGCCGCCGCAAGGAGTGGTCGACCCCGCCCGGCTGTTGAACTCACTGGTCTTTAGCCGCACCAACGCGTCGTCGATCGTCTCCTGCATTTCGACTGCCCGCGAAAATCTGCGCCACGTCAGGGAACAGTGCAGCTCCGAAATGTGGGAGCAGCTGAACCGGCTCTACTTGGAAGCGGTAGCTACCTGGCCGGAAGAGGCGTGGATGCAGAAGTCGCACGCGTTTTTTCATGCGGTGCAGGAAGGCGCGCACCTTTTCCAGGGCGTCACCGACGGCACCATGAGTCACGGCGAGGGATGGCAGTTCATTCAGCTGGGCCGCTATGTTGAGCGCACCGACGCGCTGGCCGCCTTGATGGAAGCGCATTTCAAGCGGGTGGCTCGTCCCGCGGATCAGGCGGTGGAAAGCGCGGAGTATCTCGAATGGGTCGGGCTGCTGCGGGCCTGCCTGGCGTTTGAGGCTTACTGCAAGGTGTACACGGCGGAAATCCGGCCGCTGCGGGTGGCGGAATTTCTGCTGCTGAATGCCGATTTCCCGCACTCCGTGCGATTTTCCGTGGATCGGGTCAACGCCGCGTTGCAGACCATCGGAGACTTAACCGAACGCCGCGAAAAACTGACCACGCGCATAGCGGGCCGGTTGCGCGCCCATTTGAGCTACAGCCAGATCGAAGAGGTGCTGGCCGAAGGCTCGCACGCTTATCTCGAAAACGTGCGTAGCGAGTGTTCGCAAATTCACACGGCGATTCATCAGATTTATTTTGACTACTCGATCGAATCGGAGCTGGCGTCGTAGGGCGCAAACCATATGGCCTATTCCGTGCGGCACATTACGAGTTTCCGGTACCAACCCGCGGTGCGGGAAAGCGTGATGGAAGTCCGCATGCAGCCGCGCACCGATTTCCGCCAGCGCTGCTTGAGCTTTTCCTTAAACGTGTCGCCGCGCGCAACGGTGATGGTCTACCGCGATTTCTATGGAAATGCCGTGCACCACTTCGACATCCCGCAAAAACACAACCTGATCGAGGTCTCGGCGCAGGCCATTGTCGACGTTTTGCCCGCGCGCGATTTTAGCCAGGAAGCCGCCAGCTGCGACTGGCACGAACTCGACGAGCGCGTCGCGCAAACCGATTACTGGGAGATGCTGCTGCCCAGCCAATTCGCGGCGCCAACGGTGCTGCTGGAGAAACTCGCCGCCGAGCTGAAGTTGAAACGGCGCCGAAAGCCGCTGGCGCTGCTGCAGGAATTAAATGGAAAACTCTACGAAATGTTTGAGTACGTCCCGCTCTCGACCAATGTGGATTCGCCGATTGATGACGCGTTGCGCGCCCGCCGCGGCGTCTGCCAGGATTTTGCGCACATCATGATCACTCTGGTGCGGCAGCTGAAAATTCCTTGCCGCTATGTGAGCGGGTATCTCTATCACGAGGATCAAGGGCACGATCGCTCGCCCGCGGCCGCTACGCACGCCTGGGTGGAAGCTTACCTGGGAGAATTGGGCTGGGTCGCATTCGATCCGACCAACAATTTGATGGGATGCGAACGCCATATCCGGGTCGCGATGGGCAGAGATTACGCCGACGTTCCGCCGACGCGCGGAGTCTACAAGGGCGAAGCGGAAAGCGAACTGAGCGTCATGGTCGCGGTGCTGCCGATGGACGCGCCGGAGCCGGAAGAGCTGCCGCCCACGACCGTGATTCGTTCCAAGCCGTTCAGTGCGGAGACGCTGGCCGACGTCGAACAGCAGCAGCAGCAACAACAACAGCAGCAGTAGAAGTAGCAGCACGAAAAGCAAATCAAGCCCAGCCCTCGCCATCATCCTGAATTTCGCAGATCAGAAGTTGAAGTCTCGAGGCCCCGTTCATTTTGGGGAAACCCATGATTCTCAGGCTCGGTTACGACATTCAGTTCGACCTGCCTTTCCCCATCGCGGTGGTGGCGATGCTCAACGTGCATCCCTCCCGCGCGGGAGATTTGCAAGCGCCGGACGAAGTCCGCGTGGAGCCGGCCGCTTCGACGGAGTCCTACATCGACAGTTTCGGAAATCGTTGCACGCGATTTTTGGCGCAAAGCGGGCCGCTGCGCTTGAGCAATTCGACTTTGATTTACGATAGCGGCGTGGCCGACCCGATCAGCCTCGGTGCCCGCGAAGTTCCGGTGCAGGAGTTGCCGCACGAAGTGCTGCGCTACCTGTACAGCAGCCGCTACTGTGAAGTGGACCGCTTTTCGATGATCGCTCCCGAGTTATTCGGCGCCTTGCCCCAGGGCTGGTCGCGGGTGCAAGCCGTCTGCGACTGGGTGCACCACAAAGTCAGCTTTGGCTACCAGCACGCGCGCCCCAGCCGGACGGCTCTGGACGTCTTCACCGAACGCATCGGCGTCTGCCGCGATTTTCAGCATCTGGCGGTAACGCTCTGCCGCGCCCTGAACATTCCCGCCCGTTACGTCACCGGATATTTGGGCGACATCGGCGTGCCGGTTGCGCCTTCGCCTATGGATTTCAGCGCGTGGTTCGAAGTGTATCTCGAGGATCGCTGGTGGACCTTTGATGCGCGCCACAATCACCCGCGCATCGGCCGAGTGTTGATGGCCGCCGGCCGCGACGCCTCCGACGTGGCCATCACCACCTCGTTTGGCATGGCCAATCTCACCCGTTTCACCGTCGTGACTGAGGAAATATCCGGCGCGGATCAATCGTCGTTCGTTCCGCTCGCTTCGCAAGCTGGCCAGTCCTAGCGCATCGTGCTAGATTCTGTTTCGCCAAAAACCCAACAATGCTCGCCTACCTGTGCGGCCCCATCGAATTTGCGGAAGATAACGGCCGGTTGTGGCGCCGCAAGCTCGGCCCATTCCTGCGCGAGACGCTCGGGCATCGCGTCTACGATCCGGCTGAAGACGAAGAGAAAAACCTCACAGCGGAGGAAATCGCGCACTTTCGCGAATGGAAGTCGACGGATCTGGAGCGTTTCCGCCGGGTCATCCGCAAAATCATCGCGTTCGATCTCGATCTGATCGAAAACAAAGCCGATTACCTGATTTGCTCCTGGGACGCCCTGGCCAAGAGCGGCGGAACGTCCGCGGAGATGACCGTGGCCTACCGGAAGGGAATTCCGGTCTATCTGGTTACCACGCTGCCTGCCGCGGAAATCAGCGGATGGATGCTGGGCTGCACCGACCAAGTCTTCGCCACGGTGGAAGAACTGAAGGAATTTCTTACCGCGCGCTATTCGCGAGAAAAGCAAAACCAGCTCTGGAAAGATTGATAGAATCCCCACGCTATGGAAAAAATAATCGTGGCCGTGGGCAGTACCCGCCGTCCGAAACTCGACGCCGTCACGGAAGCCCTCATCTCCATTCAATCGGCTTTCGCGCTAGACAAAACTGCGCCGGAAATGGAATTTGAAGTTGTCGGTTTCGAGGTGCCCAGCGGCGTGCGCCATACTCCGCTGTCGCGCGAGGATCTGATGACCGGCGCGCGCCAGCGCGCCGAAGCGCTGGTGCAGATCGCCCGTGCCGAAAATGAACCGTGGAAATATTTCGCAGGTCTCGAAGGCGGGATCGACGTGATCCCCGGCCCCGACGTGATGCCGAGCCTCGAGGCGATCGCGGATGTCGATATCGTGCGCGAGGCGGGCAAACGCTGGGTGTTTCTGGAAAATTGGGCTTACATTACCGACGGCACCTCGGTGGGCTCGTTCGGCCAATCCGGCGCGGTGCTCCTTCCCGACGCGCTGGCGCGGACGGTCGTCGATGACGGAGTCGAGCTTTCCGAAGCGATCGATGCTTTCGCGGGCCGGCACAGTATTCGCGATGCCGAAGGCGCCTGGGGCATTCTGACCCGCAATCAGATCAGCCGCCAGGAAGCGTTTCGCGTTGCGGTGGTAAATGCGTTTGCACCGTATTTCAACCGCGCGGTCTATGGGACCGCGGCGAATTCAGCGTAGCTCTTTCGCGATCGGGCGGCGCAGCGCGCAGGCCGGTTCCAAATTCGGAACCGCGATACAATAGATGTAAGCACCCACCGGAGGATGCGTGGACATCGTCAAAGGCAACATGGGTTGGATCGAAGTTGTGGTCGGGCCGATGTTTTCCGGCAAGAGCGAGGAATTAATCCGCAGGCTCCGCCGCGCCGAGATTGCCAAACAGCGCGTCCAAATCTTCAAGCCCGTGATCGACCAGCGTTACGCCAAAAGCGGCATCGTCTCCCATTCGGGGCTCGAACTCGATTCCGAGTTGGTAAAAAATGGCGAGGACATTTTGGCCAAAGTTGCACCGCGCACCGAGGTCGTCGGCGTGGACGAAGCGCAGTTCCTGGGCGAATCCGTGGTCGAAAGCTGCGTGAAACTCGCCGACATGGGCAAACGCGTCATCGTGGCGGGCCTCGACACCGATTTTATGGGGCGCCCCTTCGAGCCCATGCCGCGGCTGCTGGCCGTCGCCGAAGAAATCGTCAAGCTGCTCGCGATTTGCATGCGCTGCGGGAACCCCGCGGTGCATACCCAACGCCTGGTAGCCTCTGAAGAACTCATCGTGGTCGGCGCCGGAAACATGTACGAAGCACGCTGCCGTCGCTGCTTTGAGCCCCACCTAGCGCACGAAAAAATCGAAGAGGCGAAGAACCAGCCGGCCTCCCGAGCGCACGCGGCAACGACCTAACCCAGGAACCTGAATATCTCCGGGGTTCGGCGCACCTCCGGCGGACGGTCCGGGGCGTCCTGCAACCCAATGGTCGGCCGCAGAATCCATATCACCGTAGAGCCGATTCGCAATAGAATAGGGGCTAGGCCATTTGACCTTCATGTTGACCCGACTCACCATCGTGCTTGCGACGGCCCTGGCCATGGGCTCCGATACGGCCGACGTCAACCGCTATAAGTCGCATTTGGTGCCAGGCGAGCCCGATTTTTCCAGCGCGCCGGCGAATAACCCCGAAGTATTTTTGTCGGTACAACAGCCGGCTTCCAGCAAGCAATCTCCCTTGCAGCCACAATCGCGCGTCGAAATCGTCCGCTACGTATCGGGCGAGTTTGCCAAGGCGCTAAAGCCGATCCCCTCAGGCAAAAAAGGTTTCCGGATCGAGGTAGGCAAGAAAATCGACGATAAGGATTTGCGAGCGGCCCTGCACGGCCACGCGCCCGCCGCCAACGTGGGTGACACTGTGCAGGTCACAGCCATCGAGTTCCGCCCGAAAGAAATTGTGATTTCGATCAATGGCGGCGGAAAAGGCCAGTTCAATATTCGCGATCACATTCAAATTGGAATTGGAGGGCCGGGGCCAATGGCGGCGGACTCCGCGGCGCCGCAACAGCCCGTCGGCGGCACTTTGATTCTAGATTTCGGCCGTCAGGTTCCGGACATGAGCGCCGACGACGTGATGACCGACCTGCAGGCGTTTCTGGACTTTTCCAAGGAACACTCCGGCGCGATCAACTGGATCGACACTTTGCCGCCGCAGTTCAAGCAGGCCATCACGGACCACGAAGCGTTGGTCGGGATGAACCACGAAATGGTATTGGCCGCGCTCGGCCGGCCGGAGCACAAGGTGCGCGAGCGCGATCCGGACGGCACCGAAACCGAAGACTGGATTTACGGAACGCCGCCGGCGCGCACTACCTTTGTGACTTTCACCGGCGATCAGGTCATTCGCGTGAAGGAATTCGACTGACGAAATTCAAAGACGGCTCCGCGTTCAGCGCAATTGCATCCTCGTTGTTCGTTGACTTTTTGCCGCGCAGCACCTAGCATTTTCGTTTTGGAAATCGCGCGAAGTTCGTTCCGTGCGCTCCGCCGCACGGCATTCTCTGGGAGGATTGATGGCTATCAAGGTTGGGATAAATGGCTTCGGCCGAATCGGACGTAATATTTTCCGCGCAGCTCTGGGCGATCCTTCGATCGAAATTGTCGCGGTCAACGACATTACCGATTCGAAGACCCTCGCGTACCTGCTGAAGTACGATTCGATTCTGGGGAACCTGCCCAACTCAGTGACGCACACCGACGACACCATTTCGGTCGACGGGAAATCCGTAAAAGTTTTTCGCGTCAAAGATCCCGGCGAAATTGATTGGTCTTCGGTGGATGCTTCCATCGTCATCGAATCCACCGGCCTATTCACGAAGGGTGCCGACGCCCGCAAGCATATTCGTGGCACGGTAAAGAAAGTTATTATCTCGGCTCCGGCCACGGATCCCGACCACACTTTGGTGCTCGGCGTGAATGAGAAAACCTACGATCCGGCGAAACACGACGTAATTTCGAACGCCTCCTGCACCACCAATTGCCTGGCGCCGGTGGCGAAAGTCCTCCACGACACTTTCGGCATCAACGTCGGCACCATGACTACCATTCACTCGTACACCAACGACCAGAAGCTGCTCGATCTGCCGCACAAGGATCTGCGTCGCGCCCGTGCCGCGGCATTGTCCATGATTCCGACGTCCACCGGTGCGGCCAAAGCTTTGCAACTGGTGATTCCGGAATTGAAAGGCAAGCTGGACGGCTATGCCATGCGCGTCCCCACGCCGAACGTCAGCGTCGTGGACTTGACGGTTTTCACCGATAAACCGGCCACAGTAGCGACGGTCAATGCCGCGATCAAAACGGCAGCCAGCGGTCCGATGAAAGGCATTTTGGAATATGTCGAAGATGAATTGGTGTCGGTCGATTTTCGCGGCAATCCGCATTCCTCGATTGTTGACGGGCCCTACACGCGCGTGGTGGGCACGAACTGCATCCAGGTGCTGGCGTGGTACGACAATGAGTGGGGATACTCTTCGCGCTGCCACGATTTGATCAAGTTTCTTGCCGCCAAATTGTCCTAAGGCGCCTTATCTGTAGGGCGAATCCCGCGCACGGCACGGGATTCGCCTACGATTCAGTGGTCCGGGCCGAGTAGAATTCCCCAAAAGACTGCAAACCAGCGGAGCCAAGCTACGTAACCGGAACATGCCAAAACTATCAATTCGCGATCTTGATCTGAAAAATAAACGTGTTTTCATCCGGGTGGATTTCAACGTCCCGATGTCGGGCGGCAAGGTCGACGACGACACGCGCATCCGGGAGACCCTGCCGACCTTGCGTCTGGCCATGGAAAAAGGTGGACGCATCGTTCTGGCTTCGCACCTTGGCCGCCCCAAAGGCAAAGTCGATCCGAAATATTCGCTCGCGCCTGTGGCCAAAGCGCTTCAGGAATTGCTGGGCAAACCGGTGAAATTTGCCGCGGACTGCGTCGGCCCCGAAGCTGAAGCGCAAAGCAAATCCCTTAGCGCAGGCGAAGTCCTGCTGCTGGAAAACGTCCGGTTCCATCCCGAGGAAGAAGCCAATGATCCGGAATTCGCGCGCCAGCTCTCCGCACTTTGCGACGGCTTGTTCGTGTGCGACGCGTTCGGCTCGGCGCACCGCGCTCACGCGTCGGTCGTGGGTATCACCAAGTTCGTAAAACAGGCCGCGAGCGGCTTGCTGATGGAAAAAGAGCTGTCGTACCTGGGCAAAGCCATTTCCAATCCCGACCGCCCGTTCGTGGCCATTCTCGGCGGCGCGAAGGTTTCGGACAAAATTGAAATCGTGCAAAATCTGATGAAGCTGGCCGATTCGATGCTGATTGGCGGCGCTATGGCCTACACCTTCCTGAAATCGCGAGGGCTACCAATTGGCAAGTCGCTGGTTGAAAATGACAAGCTCGACCTCGCCAGCGATTTACTCAACGAGGCCAAGAAAAAGAATTTCCGTTTGGTGTTGCCCGTCGACCATGTTCTCGCCGAATCTCTCGACTCCACGGCCACGCGGGTGACCGACATCGCTCATACTCCTGACGGTTGGATGGGTCTCGACATCGGTCCAGCCACAGTCAGCTTATTTCAGAAGGAAATCTCCATCGCGCGCACCATCTTGTGGAATGGGCCGGTGGGAATGTTTGAAAAGCCGGCCTTCGCGCAAGGCACACTGGCCATCGCGCGCACCGTTGCGGCCGCATCAGCAGCGGGCGCAACCTCGATCGTCGGTGGCGGCGATTCGGTGGCGGCGGTCGAACAGTCCGGCGTCGCGTCGCAGATCAGTCACATTTCCACGGGTGGCGGTGCGTCGCTTGAATTTTTGGCAGGCGAAAAGCTTCCGGGCGTCGAGGCCCTCACGGAAAAAAGTTAGGCGAGTATATTGGTGCAGCGTAAAACGCTGCCGAGGGAGAATTCGTGCGCAGGCCAGTCATCGCTGGAAACTGGAAAATGTATAAGACCCAGGCGGAAACGCGCGCGTTCTTCGACGCGTTCAAGCCGCTGGTCGCCGCCACGCATTCGTGCGACATTATTGTCGCGCCTCCCTATACGTCTCTTTCCGTTGCAGTCGAATCCACGCGCGGCACCCAAATCGCTATCGCCGCGCAGGACGCTTACTGGGAGCCGGAAGGCGCCTACACCGGCGAAATTTCGATGGCCATGGTCGCGGACACCGGCAGCCGCGCCGTAATCATCGGACATTCCGAGCGCCGCCAATATTTCGCGGAATCCGACGCCTCGGTGAACCGCCGGGTCAAGGCCGCGCTCGCGGCGAACTTAACTCCGATCGTCTGCGTCGGTGAAAGCCTGGCGGAACGCGAAGCCAATCACACCGAATCGGTCCTGAAACGCCAATTCGAGGGCAGCCTCCATGCGTTGACCCCCGCTGACTTCTCGCGTATTCTGCTTGCGTACGAACCGGTCTGGGCCATTGGCACGGGCAAAACAGCGACTCCTGAAATCGCAGCGGAAGTTCACGAGTACCTCAGGAATCTGGTTGCTTCGCATTGCACGTCCGACCAAGCTTCAGCGATTCGCATCCTCTACGGTGGCAGCGTCAAACCCGACAACATAAAGGGCTTGATGGCGCAGGCAGAGATCGATGGTGCGCTGGTGGGTGGCGCGAGCCTGGACGCCAAGTCGTTTGCTGCGATTGTGAATTTTTAGCGAGCCTTCGGTTGCGATCATCGGCGAGCGGGCCAGACATTTAGGTTTTGAAATCCGGCAGGGAACTGCCGAGCAAAAAAATTGGAGTTTGCAATGCCAACGTGGGCGAAGTGGGCTTTTTCTTTGTTAATGGCGATCGCGATCATCGCGATCGGGTGGCGCGCGACCTTTGTGCTGGTCACGCTGCACGTGCTGGTTTGCTTCGTGCTGATTGTGGTGATCATGCTGCAGAGCGGTTCGGCCGCTGACCTCGCCGGCGCGTTCGGCGGTGCCGGCAGCCAGACGGCTTTCGGTCCCCGGGGCGCCGCGACGTTCTTGTCCCGCGCCACGACCTGGTGCGCCATCGTTTTCATGATGACTTCGCTCACCTTGTCGGTGAAGCGCACCCCGACCGACCAGATCGGAACCGGTTCGATTCTGGAACAAACCCAGAAGTCGGGAACTGTTCCGGCGCCAGCCAAGCCGGCGCAGTCGCAGCCCGGGCAATTTCCGCTGCAGCCGGCTCCTGCTCCGGCCCAGCAACCCGCGCCAGCTCCGGCGCAACAGCAGCCGACTCCTGCGCCCGCGCAGAACTCGGCTCCCAAGAAGTAATCACAGTTGCGGTTGTGATTTAGAAAATCTGGCGTTCAGCGCCGGAGTTTGGCAGACTGAGGTCGTTGCAGAACCCTCGAAGATGTCCTCGCGGTTAGCTTTCTTTGCGGCGCGGTCGTGGCGGAATTGGCAGACGCACCAGCTTGAGGGGCTGGCGGTAGAAATACCGTGGTGGTTCGAATCCACTCGACCGCACCATTCCTCGCAAAATCGCAAGCAGATTGATGGTTGTGGCGATTCCTCGTTAGCGCTTGTTTCGTAGGAAAACTCCCAGCCTATGTCCTGCTATGTTTCTGGCCGGCGTAGAGCTAAATCCCACCAACACGTTGGAGAATAATGTCTTGGTTGACTCTTAAGGCCCCGGCATTTCCTCGCGTTGTCATGAAGTCGCTTCTTTTCTCCTTTCTCGCCCAACTTTCCCTATAATTCCTCAGCCGCAACACACATCGACAATGTTTTCCGACCGCACCAATTGGAAGCTCGAGGCGAACCGGCTGAGCGAGGCGCTCGCGAAGCGGCGAAAATCCGGGCAGCCCGTTCTGGATCTCACTGCCTCAAATCCGACCACCTGCGGTTTCAGCTATCACGCTGGCGCGACGCTGCGCGCGCTGTCCGATCCCAAGTCGCTGGTCTACGAGCCCGACCCACGAGGCTTGTTCGCCGCGCGTCGCGCGGTGGTCGATTATTACGCGAGCCACAAAGTTCAAGTTGGTGTCGACGGCATCTTCCTGACCACCAGCACCAGCGAAGCGTACTCGTTTGTGTTCCGCACACTCTGCAATCCCGGCGACGAAATTCTCATCCCCGAACCGAGCTACCCGCTCTTCGCCTTTCTCGCTGAAATTCAGGACGTGAAGCTAGTACCGTATCCGTTGATTTACGATCACGGCTGGCAGATTGATTTCCACGCGTTGGAAGGCACCATCACCGGTCGCACCCGCGCCGTGATTGTGGTTCACCCCAACAATCCGACGGGACACTTCACCAAACCTCACGAAATCACCGCACTCAGCAAAATTTGCGCGGTTCGAGAACTGGCGATCATTGCGGACGAAGTGTTTCTCGATTTCGCGCTGACCGCTGGCCCTCCGTCGAGTTTCGCGGCAAATCACGGGGCGTTAACGTTCACCATGAGCGGGATATCCAAGATTTGCGGTTTGCCGCAAATGAAAACAGCGTGGCTGATCACTAGCGGCCCGGAAGAAATAAAAGCACGTGCCAGCGAACGCCTGGAAGTCATCGCCGACACCTATCTTTCGATGAATGCGCCGGTCCAATACGCTCTCGCCACATTTCTCGATCAGCGCCAGGGATTTCAAACCCAAGTCATGATGCGAGTCCGCAAAAATCTGAGCGAACTGGGTCGCCAGCTCGAATTGCAAAAGCCCTGCGCTCGCCTCGACGTAGAGGCGGGCTGGTACGCGGTCTTGCGCATCCCCGCGACCCGCTCGGACGAGGATTTCGCGTTGCTGCTGCTCGACTCCCGAGGCGTTTACACCCATCCGGGCCATTTCTACGATTTCCCAGCACATGGATTCTTAGTGGTCAGCCTGATCACGCCCGAGGAAGATTTCGCTGAGGGAATAAAATTGCTGCTCGCGATGTTTGCGGACCAACCATAGCGAACGAACAGGCGGAAAAGGCGCAGTAAAATTCTAAAAAGGCCGGGAATTTAGGCGCGGAGTTCGTGCAACTGGAACGGGCCGCCAACCTTGTCGTGCAGGTCCAGCCACAGCTGGTCGGGATGCGAGAGGAAAACTTCCACAACTTTTGGATCAAACTGTTTTCCTGAAAATCTCTGGATTTCTTCGCGCGCGGTGGTGATCGGCAAGGCCTTGCGGTATGGGCGGTCGGAGATCATCGCATCCAGCGTGTCCGCCACCGCGAATATGCGCGCGCCCAGGGGAATCTGCTCGCCTTTCAGCCCGCGCGGATATCCGGAACCGTCGTAACACTCCTGATGCGACAAAACAATTTCCGCGGCTTCTTTCAAAAACGGAATGCGTTCCAAAACCGAGTAACCAATATCGCAGTGCCGCCGCATCACATTTCGTTCCTGTGCGGTCAGTGGTCCGGGCTTGGTCAGGATGCTATCCGGCACGCCCATTTTTCCGATGTCATGCAAGAAAGCGCCGCGCGCGATATGCCGCAGCTGCGCTTTGTCCACGCCCATCGAGCGGGCGATGGTAATGGTGAAAGCCGTCACACGCTGGCAATGGCCCTCAGTCTCGGCATCCTTCGCGTCCAGTGCGCCGCCCAAAGCTTCCAGCGTGTAGTCGTAGGATTGTTCCAGATCCTGCAAGGCTATCGAAAGTTGCTGGGTGCGTTCGGCGACCAGCATTTCCAGATCGTTCTGGTAGGTGCGGTTGTCCATCACCAGCCGGCGGTGTTCCAGGGCACGCCGCACACTCAGATGCAGCTGATCCTTTTCAAATGGCTTGAGGATGTAATCGTAAGCGCCGGCGCGAATCGCTTCCAGCGCGATGGAAATATCGTGCATCGCGGTGACCATGATCACCGGAACATCGGGATCTTCGGCGCGCAACTCGGTCAGCAGCTTCAGGCCGTCCATCTCCGGCATGACGATGTCGCTGAGCACCAGGTCAAAGGTGTCGTTGCGGAAAGCTTCGAGCGCCAGGCGGCCGTTCGCCCGCACCGTGCAGGCGTAGCCCTGCGCATCGAGCAGCGTCGAAACGACCTCGCGAATCGCTTCCTCGTCGTCCACAACCAGAATTTTTTCGGCGTTCAACGTCGGCTCCTGAAGTTCTTCAATTATAAGGCTCGAGGGAGGGCGAGAAATCGTTAGTTGCTGAATCTTGCACTCCTGGTGCCGGGATGAGCAATACCTGTGTTTATAGGCCTGAAGGTACTATCGGTTCCGTTTTGTAGACACTTTAATCGCGTGTTGGTGAAGGTCGCCGAACCCGGCGTGAGCCGATTGCGGAAACCCTTCATACCGTTCGTGGCATCATAGACACTGACGATGCCATTCAAAAAGCTGCTGCGCGATCCCTTCAAGAAGATGTTGTTCGAACTGGGCGCTGGCTACTACGCCCGCAAACTCGCCACCGGTCCCGAAGCCGATATTCGCCGGGATTTTGTGCGGTCCCTGGACCTGCCGCCAGCTGCCGCGGCCCCAAAACCGCTCCGCTTTCTCGATGTCGGCTGCGGACCGGGTCACGTGGCGCGAGGCTTGGCCCGCTCCGGCTACCACGTCATTGGCGTGGATCGCAGCCGCAGTTTCCTGCGCATCGCGAAGAAGCTTTCGGCAAACGACCACAACCTGAGCTTTCAGTTCTCACCTACGGAAAAACTTCCCTTTGCCGACGGCTCTTTCGACTACACCTACGCCACCGGTGTGATTTACTGGGTCGAGCACATCATGGCTACTCTACGGGAAATGGTCCGCGTGACCCGGCCATCCGGGACCGTCGCGTTTCTCGATCCGCACGCCTCGATGTCGATTGCCAACGCTCGCGCCTACGGGTTGCAAAATCGGATGTCGCGCCGCGACATCCATAAGCTGGTTACCTGGGCCACGTCCGCGCAGCTCAATCGCCGGTTCGAAGAATCCGACCTGCGCCGCTTGCTTACCGAGGCGGGTTTGGTGAGTCTTACTCTAGAGCAGCGACTGGGCGGCATGGTCTGGTTTGGGAAGGGAACTGTCCCCGCGCCGCAACCGTAATTCGCTCGGAAATGTTAGTCTGGACGCAAGAAATATTCAGGAGTGAACCGATTGTTTTCCGCATGGTGTCAACGGGCCACCCGGCTGTATTCCAAATCGAATAGAACTCGCGCCGTTTTGATTTTGCTTGTTTTCGCTGGCATAGCTGTCGCCGCCCGCCAATCGAGTTCGGCTCAAGCGGCGATCGCCTCGGGTTCCGCAACATCGACGCAGGCCAATCATTCCTCTAGTCCGGACTTCATCAAGGCTGCCGACCAAGTCTTGCTGCAGATGAGCCAAATCCTTTCGCTTCCCATCAAGCAGCCACTGAAGAAGAGCTTGCGTTCCAAACAGGAAGTTCGCGATTATTTGGTTCGCGAAGATAAAGAAGACAAGAACGACGCCGAACGTTACGCCGATGCCAAGACGCTGGAGGCCTTCGGCCTGATTCCCAAAGACTTTCCGCTCGACTCGTTCATGCTTGACGTGCTCACCGACCAAGTCGCCGGCCTCTACGATCCCAAGGCCAAAGAGTTTTACATTGCGGATTGGATTCCAGTCGACGAACAAAAGACGGTGATGTCCCACGAGCTGACCCACGCGCTCGAAGATCAGTCCTTTCGCATCGACGACTGGATCAAAGCCGCGCGCCCGAACGACGACGCTGAGCTGGCCCGCGATTCCGTGAGCGAAGGTTCGGCCATGGCCGCCATGGTGGATTACCAGATGCTCGACCAGCACATCGGTGTCCGCGAACTGCCGGACGTGACTCTGCTGATTCGCGCCGGCGCCATCACTGAAATGGATAAAGATCCCAATCTCGCCAAAGCGCCGATCTACATCCGGGACGAATTGCTTTTTCCGTATCTCGCCGGCACCGGATTCACCCAGGAATTTCTAAAGGCTCATTCGGGTTGGAAAGACATTCACTTGGTTTTCGAAAATCCGCCGGTTTCCACCCAGCAAATCCTGCATCCCGATTTGTATCTGAACGGGACCAAGCCGGTGGCGGTCGCGCTGCCCACGTGGAAAGGCGTGGTGCCCGACAATTGGAAATTATTGGAAGAAAATACCATGGGCGAATTCGGGGTCGGCGAAATTCTGAAGCAATTCAGGAAAGACAATAGCGAGGATCCGCTTACTACGGCTTGGAAAGGCGATCGCTACGCGGTTTTCGAAGATGCGAAATCGAAAACCACTCCGCTCGTTTTTCGGCTGGTGCTCGATAGCCCCGAAGACGCCGCGCGTTTTTTTGGCCAATACAGCGAGGCCCTGGAGCTGAAGCACAGCGGGCGCACGAATCTGTTGCGGCGACCCAACTATTTTCAATTTCAAACGGATTCGGGCGGGGTGTTCTTGCGTTGCGTCGCCAGCACCTGCTTGACGGTCGAAAACGCCACGCGGGAAACGTACGACAAGATCGACAAAGCGATCGGCTGGGATCCAGCTCCGGCTACGCCCATCGCCGCACCGGCGCCGCAGACCTTGACCCAAGAATTCAAAGACGAACGCCCGGCCGCAGCGCTCTCGACCGGAAAGTCCTAATTATCGAGCGATATTTCCATCGAGTTCCCGCGATGGATTACCATCAGAGTCTGATCGTCTGCTTGCTTCGCGCCGCTGGAATGTTTTTGGACGTCCTTCATGCAGGCGGCGGCCAGTTCCTGCGGTACCCAGCCATGCTTCAAGCTGGCAATGTTCGAGAGCCGCGCCGCCCCGTATTCTTCGCCTGAACTGTTCACCGCTTCCGAAATTCCATCGGTGTACAGCAACAGGCTGTCGCCGCGCTCCATGCGCACGCACTGAATGGTGTAGCGGCTGGTGGCGAACATTCCCAGCGGCACTCCCGTGGAGCTTACCTGCCGCACTCCATCTTTGCCCACGACCAATGCAGCGAGGTGTCCGGCGCTGCCGATTTCGATTTCGCCGTGCTTCCCGGCTCGTCCGCAAATCAACGTCGCATATTGTCCGGCGATGGTGCTGCGGCAGAAGACGCTGTTCGCCATTTCCAGAAGTTTGTCGAGCGGCAAGCCCACGCCAGTCAGGCTCCGGAACATCGCGTGCAGGTGGGTCATCAGCAGGGAAGCCGCCACGCCCTTGCCCGATACGTCGCCCAACAGGAAAACCAGGTCGCCATCCTCGGCGACCGGAGAAATCAAATCACAATAATCGCCGCTGACCATGCCCGCGGGTTTGTATTGGTAATGAATACTCCAATCTCGATGGGATAGATTCGTTTGCGGCAATAGCCCGCGCTGCACTCGCGCGGCAAGTTCCAAATCCCGCTCGAGCGCGCGCTGTTCGGTACTGGTCAGGTGGTCCAGGCACAACGTCACCAGCGGATCGGCCAGCAGCCGGTCTTTCTCCACGCTATCGTGACACTCGGTGCAAATTCCGTAGGTTCCATCATCGAGCCGGTGCAACGCCGACTCCACGTCGTGCAAGAGTCCCAACAAATACTCGGCGGGAACCGTTGGCGGCGTGGTGCCCACCGCCTCACTCAATTCATCGCGCCGTTTTTCGAGTTGTTCGCGGATGTATGGCTCGCTGATTTCGCTCATTGCGGTTTCCTCTACCTCCGAGCTTCGCGCAGTGCGTGCCGCCGCGCTATCCGAATTCGACATACGAACCCCCTCTGCCGCCCCGCCCAACTTGACCCCATTGGATTCCTAGCCCGCTGTTCGGGACTCAACATCTATGGCGTCCAGCAGAGTCCGGGCGCGCCCGGAACGTCCTGCCTTTTCAGTGTGTTCCAGCCGTACCAACCGGCGCTCGAAGCGCGCTTGGTATTGGCGATGTTGCGCAGCCGAAATGAGTCCGGTGCGGCCGGATTTTCGGAGTTCACCCAGCGCAGCACGCACGAGCACGGCTGCGCGCGCGGTTTCCCCGGATTCGTGCTCGTAGTAAATCGCCAGTTGCTCGTAGGCTTCGAGGCCTTCGCGCGAATTCCCCAAAATGCTGTTCCACAATTCCAAGGCCAGCGGATAATCCCGCTCGCGTTTCGCGAGGCGAGCCAGCGATCTCCGCGCCGCGCGGTCGGTTTCCGGCGGTAGCTCCGCCTCAATCGAAGCAGCATAGTGTTTCCGCGCCCGCGCCGTTTCGCCGCGGCGTTCGCAAATCCGCGACACGCCAAAAAGTTCGAGCCCGTCCGGGCCTTGGGTGTCCGGCTCCGCCAGAGTCGCCAGAATCCGGCTGGCCAAACCCGCCAGTCCACGCAGGTCCATCTGGTTGTGCAAAAAAATCTGAACCAGCGGTTCCGGCGATCCGCCCCGCAAATAATCGAAATAATATTGCGGAATCATGGCCGAAATCAGGTCGGCCCCGCGATTCCAACCCAACACATGTTTTTCGAGTTCCGCCAGCCGCACCGACCCTAATCGAATCCGCCACAAATTGCGCGCCGGATGCAGAAAATCCAGATGCGCCCGCGGCACCGGCGGCGCGATCTTTCGCGTCATGCGAAACCGTGTTTCGAGCAGCGGCCAGTCGAACGATTTGCCATTGAACGTGACCAGTACCCGCCGTTCGGCCATGCGTTCCGCCAGGGTCACGAGCAGCGCGTGTTCCTCGCTGTGCTCGCGCATGAAAAACTGTTCGACTTCCAGGCCTCCCGCGTCCCACCAGGCGATGCCTACCAAAAAGGGATACGTTCCGGTGCCGCCCATCAGCCCGGTTGTTTCGGTATCCAGAAGAAGCCATTGCCGCGGATCGCTTACCAGGGATTCAAATCCAGGCGCCAGCAAACGCAACGCCGATTCATTCAACTCCCCATCCGGCGCCGGAAATCCGATCGGCTCGGAAAACCATTTGCGCACCGCGAGATGCTCGCCGTAGGAATTGCGCACCGCTTTCCCTTCCAGCATCGCCGCAAGCCGTTCGGCTCCGGCGGGCAGTGCCGGCGAGAATCCCCGCGAACGCAGCCCGGTTTCAGAAATCCCGCCATCAAACGCGCCACCGCTGATCGTCCCGCGGTTGTTCCCCGGCTTCAACGCCGCCAAAGAAGCGAATTTGTCGCGCAACGCCATGTCAGCTTAATTTCCACCCTCGGCCATCATCCTGGTATCCAACCGCGATTCCACGTGCTCCGGAACAACACTTTCTTCTAATCTCGTTTCACACAATTTCGCCAAAATCGCCAGCGCCACCTCTTTGGTCTTCTCGCACTTTTCGCCCGCCGGTCCCACGCACGACGGGCATCCCTGCTCGCAAGGGCACGCGCTAATCAGTTCCTGCGTCTTGCGCAGCAAAATTTCATGCACCCGATACAACGGTTCGCTGAATCCGATTCCTCCCGGATACGCATCGTACAAGTACAAATTTGGCTCGAAAAACTCCTTCATCTCCGCCGGATCGGTCATCGCCGCGCTGAATTCCTGCCATTCACTTTCAACGCAGGGGCTAGGAGGCCGCTCACCCACCGCCGTTCCCAGATCCCGCCGGTCGCACATCAGCAGCAAACTCGCCATCGATTCCAGGGCATACAGCAGCCCGAAAATTCCAGTTTGCCGGTCGGACAATGCGTAGGGCAGTTCGGCGAGCAATTGCCGCTCCAGCGTGATCCAGAATGCCGTCGTATGCATTTCGTTTTCCGGCAACTCCAGCTTTCCCGCACCGATATTTTCGTTGGTGAAAAATTTGATTTTCTTGAAGCCCACCACCTGCGAGCGCACCAGCACATCGCCATGCACTCGCGCCGCGGGTCCGGCGATGCGTGCTTCCTCCGCCACTTCCAGTACCCGCACCTGCGTGTAGCGAATCGCGTCGGTGTAATAATCCACGTTAACCGATTTTACGTAAGCCTTGCGCTGCTCGAAATCGAGCTTCTCCACGTGATACTGCTGCCCCTGATGGATATAAATCGCTTTCGGATGCACCGTGGTCAGCGCCGACGAAAAATCGCATTCGCCGATCACTTCCGGCTCGCCATCCTGCAGCGATTCCGGATGCCCGGTGGTGTCGATAATGATGAAATTGTCCGAGGTCACCGAGCGCAGGCTCACCGTGTCCGCCGGATACGCCTCCTGCACCCAGTGCCAGTTCCCGCCGCTGCGATGCAGAAATCCCGCCTCGGTCATGCGTTCGCAAAGCTCCGGCAAATCCACGTTGCCGATTTTTTCGTCGGGAGCCAGCGGCAATTCAAACGCCGCGCATTTCAAATGGTTCACCAGAATTTCCAGATTGTCTGGCTGCACGTAAGCGTGTTCCGGCGAGCGGCCAAAAAAATAATCGGGATGCTGCACAACGAATTGATCCAGCGGCGCCGACGACGCTACCATCACCGCGCAGGAAGTTCCATTCCGCCGACCGGCCCTTCCGGCGCGCTGCCAGGTCGAAGCAATCGAACCCGCGTATCCCGCCATCACACTCGCGTCCAGCGATCCGATGTCGATGCCCAGCTCCAGCGCGTTCGTCGTCACCACGCCGCGCACCCGCCCTTCGCGCAGCCCCCGTTCGATTTCTCGCCGCTCGCCCGGCAAATATCCGCCGCGATATCCGCGAATGGGCTCGGCCTCTCCCGGCTGCGGCCGGTTAGCCTGCTGCAGATAAGTAAGCAGCACTTCGGTATGCAGCCTGCTATTCGCGAAAACGATCGTCTGCAGTTTGCGGGTGAGCAGTTCCTTGGCCACCCGTGTGGTCTCGTTCAGATAGCTGCGACGAATTCCCAGATTGCGATTCACCATCGGCGGGTTGTAAAAAACAAAAAGCTTCTCCGCCGCCGGAGCGCCGTTCTCCTCGATCACTTCCACTTTTTCTTCGAGCAGTTGTTCGGCCAGCTCGCCGGGATTGGCGATCGTTGCCGAGCAACAAATGAACTGCGGCTTCGACCCGTAAAATTCCGCGATGCGCCGCAACCGCCGCAGCACATTGGTCAAATGGCTCCCAAACACGCCGCGATAGGTGTGCAGCTCGTCGATCACGATGTAGCGCAGGTTTTCAAACGCGCGGGTCCATTTGGTGTGGTGCGGCAGGATTCCGGTGTGCAGCATGTCCGGATTGGTCAGGATCACGTGCCCGCGCTCGCGAATTGCTTTGCGCGCGTCGCTGGGCGTATCGCCGTCGTAGGTAAAAACTCCGAAGCAGTCGTTGAGCCGCGTCGCCAGATCGTGCAGCTCTGTTAGTTGGTCCTGGGCCAGCGCCTTGGTGGGGAACAGGTACAACGCGCGCGTATCGGTATTTTCCAGAATGGCGTTCAGGATTGGCAGGTTGTAGCACAGCGTCTTGCCCGAGGCCGTCGGCGTCACCACCACGAAATTCTTGCCCGACCGCGCCATCTCCGCCGCGGCAGCCTGATGCGAATAAAGCTGCTCGATTTTCTTGGCGCGGTACGCCGCGATCAACTCCGGGCGCACCCACGACGGCATGGCCCGGTAGACCGCCTCACGGGCCGGGAAGTGCTTCACGGCGGTGAGGACTTCATCGGCGCGATAACGCGCCGTCAGCGCCACCAGCGCGTCCTGCACTGTATTCAGAGTCGTGCTGGACCGAACCGCCAGCCCGGAAGCTAGACTCGACGCCAGCCCTGATCGCGATGCAGCCATACCACCTCCCCGTTCACCCGAATCGAAAAGCCAGGCTTCCGCCCATCCTCGGCAGTTCGCCTTTTGTTCGCTGAGGCTAACACGCCGCATAAGATCCAGCAATCGCTAATCGCGGTCATTCAACGAAACTTTGCCATCGCCAGGGAATCGAATGGAGTGCAAGCAGCGAGGGGGGCACCCATGAAAAGTCCTAACTTCCGTAAGTTCTTGAGCCGTTTTGCCGTAGCTGCCATGGCCGTGGCGACGTCGCTCGCGCTAGCCGCAGGCTGCAACTCCGTCAACGCCACCGGTTCCGGGTCGCCCTTCGCAGCTTCCGCGATACCGAAGCCTGTCGTCGACGACACCCTCGCGCCGGCGAAAGGCCAAGAAAGTCTGGTGCTCGCCGGGGGCTGCTTCTGGGGCATTCAGGCCGTCTTCAAGCACGTGAAAGGCGTCACCAGCTCCACCTCCGGCTATTCCGGCGGCTCCGCTGACACAGCGCAGTACGAAACCGTCAGCGGCGGCGACACCGGCCACGCCGAATCGGTCAAGGTGGTCTACGACCCGTCGCAGATCACCTATGGTCAGCTCCTCCAGATTTTCTTCGCGGTCCACGACCCGACCACGGTGAACCAGCAGGGACCTGACCGCGGCACGCAATATCGCTCCGTGATTTTCTACGCCAGCCCGGATCAGCAGAAGATCGCCGACGCGTATATCAAGCAGCTCGACGCCGCCAAAGTTTTCTCCGGGCCGATCGTCACCCAGGTCGCGCCGTTTAAAGCCTTCTACACCGCGGAGGCCTATCACCAGGACTACGCCGCGAATCACCCGCACGACCCGTACATCATGATTTGCGATCTACCGAAGCTCAGTACCCTCAAGAAGGACTTTCCAGATTTCTATCGCGAATAATCGGTTTCGTTGTCAGCCCGACAGAGGCGCGCGCATTTTGCGCGCCGACGAGGGATCGCTCTTCGATTTCCACTTCTTGCCCGGACCGATCTCGAACGACAGCACCGAACGGGTCACTTTGCTTGACACATCCTCTTGAACCCCGTTATACACAGTACATGGCCCACGACTTCCTGATTTTTGATTTTGGCAACGATGAAGAAACCGCACAGCAGGCCCGCCGTAAAGTGGACAACTGGATTCAAGGTTTCCGTCTCGGCAAGAAAATGATCCTGAAATACGAACGGGAGGACGGAGCAAACGAAGCTGCCGAATCGCAAGAAAAAGACGCCAAACCCAAATCCGCGGCGCACAAAAAGAAAGCTTCAGGCAAATCCGGCGACGATTCCGCGGCCAATGTCCGCGTCCTGATTCGCCTCGATTTCTCCGACCACGAAAGACTCTCCCACCAGCGCTGGCTCGACCGCATTCCCAGCGAAGAGCCCTTCAAGTCCAAGCAGGCGAAAATCGTCCGCCAGAACGACCCGAAATTCATCGAGACCGCGGAACTTTTCGACACGCTCACCTAGCGAATTGGGCCGCAACCATTTTTGGCTCCAGCCGTGCGATTCGCCTATAATGGATAGGCAATCGTTCACGGCGGCGAACTTCCCAGGCGAGAGATAGCCGATGGCCACGCAAACCAAAATCAAATCCGCCAAATTCGACGCCTCGCGCTACCACGGCCTCGACCGCGAAGCCCTCATCCGCATCTATCGCGCGATGTTCCTCTCCCGCCGGCTCGACGACCGCGAAATTCAGCTTAAGCGCCAAAATAAAATCTTCTTCCAGATCAGTGGCGCGGGCCACGAAGCCGTTCTCGCCGCCGCCGGCCTGGTTCTCAAGCCCACATACGACTGGTTCTTCCCGCACTACCGCGACCGCGCTTTGATGCTGATGCTCGGCGTCACTCCTTACGAGATGCTGCTGCAGGGCGTCGGCGCGAAAGACGACCCCGCATCTGGCGGTCGCCAGATGCCTTCGCACTGGGGCCATGCCGGCTTGAATATTTTTACGCGCTCGTCGCCCACCGGAACCCAGTTTCTCCCGGCGGTCGGTGCAGCGGAGGCCGGCGCCTACTACGAAAAGTTCCCGAAGGCGGTGGAGCAGGCGCGCAAATCGCCTCTCGGCAGCCAGACTGCTTTCCACCGCGACGAACTGGTCTATGTTTCGAGCGGCGAAGGCACCACCAGCCAGGGCGAATTCTACGAATCGCTGAATACCGCCAGCAACAAGCAGCTCCCGGTTCTCTACCTCATTGAAGACAACGGCTACGCCATTTCCGTTCCAGTGGAAGTGCAGACCGCCGGTGGCAGCATCTCGAAACTGGTTCGCAACTATCCCCACCTGCTGGTCGAAGAATGTGACGGCACCGACCCGCTCGCCAGCTACGCGACTCTGCAACGTGCCGCCGCGCACTGCCGCGAACGCAAAGGCCCCGCGCTGGTTCACGCGCACGTCACCCGGCCGTATTCGCATTCACTCTCCGATGACGAAAAGCTCTACCGCAGCGAAGACGAGCGCTCCGCCGAAGCGCAGCGTGACCCGCTTCCAAAATTCGCCGTGTTTCTGGTCCGCGAAGGGGTGCTGGAAGAAAGCGAACTCGAAACACTCGAAGCCGATGTCGATCGCGAGATCATTGAAGCGACTGACAAGGCGCTGGCCGCGGACGTACCTTCGGCCGATTCAATTTATGAGTGGGTGTATTCGCCCGATATACATCCGGAATCAAAGCAGTTCGACGCCGAACCCAAAAAGCACGGCAATCCCAAAACCATGGTCGAAATGGTCTCGGCCACGCTGATCGACGAAATGCAGCGCGACGCGCGCATCGTCGTCTTCGGTGAAGACGTCGCCGATTGCAGCCGCGAAGAACAGCTCGCCACGGTGAAAGGGAAGGGCGGCGTCTTCAAAGCCACGTCCGGCCTGCAGCGCAAATTCGGCTCGGACCGCGTCTTCAATTCGCCTTTGGCGGAGGCGAATATTATCGGACGCTCGATCGGCATGGCCGCCCGCGGATTGAAACCAGTCCCCGAAATTCAGTTCTTCGATTACATCTGGCCGGCCATGATGCAGCTGCGCAACGAACTGGCCACCATTCGCTGGCGCTCCGGAGGTAATTTCAAGGCGCCGGTCGTGGTGCGGGTCGCCATCGGCGGATATCTTACCGGCGGGGCTATCTATCATAGCCAATGCGGCGAAGTGGTTTTCACCCACATTCCGGGCCTGCGCGTAGTCATGCCTTCTACCGCACTCGATGTGTGCGGCCTGCTGCGCACGGCCATTCGTTCGGATGATCCGGTCCTGTTCCTCGAACATAAACATCTCTACCGCCAGCCTTACAATCGTTCCGAATATCCCGGCGCGGACTTCACCATCCCGTTCGGCAAAGCCCGCGTGGTGCGTGAAGGCACCGACGTCAGCATCATCACTTACGGCGCGGTCGTGCATCGCGCCGAAGTCGCTGCCGCGGAATTGGCCCGCAACGGCGTCTCCGCGGAAATTCTGGATCTGCGTTCGCTGAGCCCCTACGACTGGGAAGCGATCGCCACCACCGTAAAGAAAACCAATCGCGTGATCGTGGCTTACGAAGACACGCGTTCCTGGGGTTATGGCGCGGAAATCGCCGCCCGCATCGCCGACGAACTGTTCTACGACCTCGATGGCCCAGTGCGCCGCGTCGCCGCCACCGACACGTTCTGTGCTTATCAACCCAAGCTCGAAGACGCGATTCTGCCCCAAACCGACGACATCGTGCGCGCCGTTCGCGACCTGATGGCCTTCTAGCGGGGCCCGCTACAGGTCCGATTTTGATTTCGTAGGGGCGGTCTTCAGACCTTCATCGGTCGGCGCCCCTCGGGGCTACAGCCCGGCGACCGAAACTTTTTGAGGCGGGAGTTCGTATACCTATTGACGGTCGAAACGGTTGTACTTCGTCCGGGAGGAAATCATGACCTGCAACAAATGCCAGCGCGACATCACCGAATATTCGAACTTCTGTTACTACTGTGGCGCGCGCCAGCAAACGCCTCCCGCCGCCACGCCGTTCGTCCAGAAGCGCTTGATGCGTTCCGCCACGGATAATAAAATTGCCGGGGTCTGCGGCGGCCTGGCCGAATACATGGACGTGGACTCGACCGTGGTCCGCCTGGTCTGGGTGCTTATCACCTTCTTTACCGGCATTGTTTTGGGGATCATCGCCTACGGCGTGGCGTGGCTGGTGATGCCGCTGGCTCCCGAGCCGCTTCCGGTGGACGTGTCCGGCCAGGCTAACGTCGCGAGCCATAGCCCGGTGCAAACCGCATAATTTATTTCACGGACTAAAGGTATTCCGACGGGCCGCGGCTGAGATTCCTCAATCTCGGTCGCGGTTCTTGTTTTTGGACTTGCGTGGCCCCGGGCCACCCCTGCTCGCGAATATGGCGTGATCCAGCGACAACAAGCCCGCTCCCAGCGCCGCCAGCGCAAACGCCCCTACCGTCAAGGCCAGCGGAAACTGATAATCCTCCACCGCCATCGGGTTCGAAACGATTCCATGCACCTTCACCAGCGCAACCGCCATTTCAAGCGCCAGCAACACCGCCGCGATGCGCGTGAACAAACCGAGGATGAGCAGCCAACCTCCGAAAAATTCAAATACGCCCGCGATGTAGGCAAAATAAGCGGGAAATCCCATGTGCGCCATGCCCTGCATCGTCTCGTGCGTATGCGTGAACAGTTTCGGGTAACCGTGATACACAAAAATAATTCCCAGTCCAAGCCGCAGCAGCAACAGCGCCAGCGGTTTCAGCTTCTCGAGTTCTTCCATCCTGCCCCCAATCACCGCATCGAAATCAGCTCGCAAAGAAATTGTACCAGACGGCAAAAGCCCCCAATCGGGGATAGAAACTGCCCTTCGAACCGCCGCATCGCCGGGCGTGCCGGTTGTTGTAGAATTTCTACTTCGTCAATGAGCGGCCGTCCTCCAACAATTTCAATCGTGACTGGAGCGGACTGCGACGCCCACGGAGTTCGTTCTTGACCCGAAAAGTTTTGCTGGGCTGCGCGCTCCTGCTCGTTGTCGTGGTCGGCCTGTACCTCCGTTATCGTCATCCTTCTGCTCCGCTGGAAGTTGCCTACGGCGGAAATAAACAAACGGTGGTTTGGAGCACTTCGGCGCAAGTCCGCGCAGCCGTCGGCGTGATTTCGTTCGGCGAACGCGTGGAAGTTCTGCAGCGTTTTCAAGAGCAGGTGAAAATTCGCACGCCCAAAGGCCTGGTCGGATGGGTGCAGGAACACGACTTGCTCTCCGCCGATTTGTGGCAACTGCTGAAAGATCTCGAGGCCACGGCGGCAAACATGCCGGTTGAGGCTCGCGGCCACACCCGCGTTCTCGGCAACCTTCATTTCGCGCCGGGCCGCGACACTCCCCGGGTCCGCCAGTTGAACAAAGATGTCCCGCTCGACTTGCTCACCCGCCAGTCGGCTGAAATCTATCCGATCGCTCCCGGCGCTGGCGCGAACGCCAATGCATCGACGGAGGAATCCGCGGGTCAAACTCCGGGAGCGAAAAAAGAAGACTGGTGGCTGGTTCGCGCGCACACCACGGATCAGGGGGTGCTGGCCGGCTGGCTGCTCGGCCGGTTCATCGACCTCGACGTTCCCGCGCCGCTGCCCGACTACGCCAGTTCCGCCGGCACGCGCATCGTCGCCTGGGAAGTGCTCAACGAAGTGAGCGACCCCTCCGGCAAGGGCAAGCCGCAATATCTACTGCTCGGCACGCACGGCCCCGAAGGCCAGCCTTGCGATTTCACTTCCATGCGCGGATATACCTGGAGCGTGAAGCACCAGAGCTATGAAACCGCTTTCGCCGATAGCAATGTGTGCGGAAAATTACCAATAAAGTTCACTCGTGCCAGCACTCCCGGCGGTGATGTGACCTTCTCGTTTAAAGATTTATCCGACGGCTCAAGCGCACCTCGCGAATACCTGATGCGCCAGACCATCATTCGCCGCGTGCGCCAGCCAGGCGACGCCCCGGCCAGCAAGCACAAGCATTAATCACCGCGCCGCATGGCACACCTTTCGTCGTCCCTGGATTAGTGGTGTGAGTTAAATTTGTGAGTATGAGGAATTTCGCGGCACCCCTGACGGCGCTTGGTCTACTCGTCTGCCTCACCGCGCAAGCGGGATGCTCGAACGTAACCTCTGAAACTCTGCCAAAGCATGCCACGCCATCTCCTACTCCTTCGCTCACCTACATCGGCCAGTGGGGCGCGAAGGGAAGTGACCCCGGTCAGCTGAGCCAGCCCGCCGGAATCGCCACCAATTCGCTTGGCGATGTTTTTCTCGCCGACCCAGGCAGCGCCTTCGTCACCAAATTCGCTTACGAGGGCAAACCATTGCTTTCGTTCCAGGAAGATGGAATGAATCATCCTGCGGCGATCGCGCTCGATCGCGCCGGCGCCATTTACGTGGCCGATCCCGTCCGCGACAGCGTCTTCGTTTTTCTTCCCAACGGCGACCGCTTCCGCGAACTTCATCTCCGCTCTCGCCCGAACGCCGAGAACCAGCTGAGCGTCGCGGTCGGCGACGACGGCCTGATCCACATCCTCGATCCTATTGCTGGAAAAGTTTTTACCTACACCATTCGCCAGCGCCTGTTGCAAACCTGGGAGCCGCGCGAAACTGTTCCGGGTCAAGGCCGCTTCGGCCCCATCGTGCACGGACCCGACGACCTTCTGTATCTCGGCACGCCGTCGGGCGGGATTATGAAACTGACCCGCGACGGCCACCTGCTCAGCGAACTCGTCGCCGCGAGCGGTGCAAAATGGAATCCCAATAGCGGCTTCGCGATTTGGAGCAACGCCATCTTCGTCATGGATGTCAACGGCCTGATGCTGCACATCGTCGGCACCGACGGCTCGCCGAAACTGGACGTCGACCTCGCCCCGCAACTCGGTCAGGGCAACCGTCGCGCGCCGGCCCTGGCCGTCAGCGCCCGCCCCGAATTGCTCGTCCTCGATTCGCCCGAATCGCGCGTGCTCCGCTACCGCATCGCCTTCTGATTTCCTCAGTTCCCGCGTAACATTCCTAAGGACCAAACCGCATAAAGTGATGGAGACTGCGCCATGACCCTGTTGCTTTCCGAATCCGAAGTGAAATCGATTCTGACCATGCCGCTCGCGCTCGAAGCCGTCGAAAATTCCTTCCAGCGCCTCGCCGACGGCTCCGCTCTCCTTCATTCCCGCGCGCGCCTGCACACCCCAGGGAAAAGTTACCTCCACTACATGGCCGCCGCCGATGCTACCAGCGGTTACATGGGACTAAAGATTTACACCAGCTCCAAAGACGGCCTGCGCTTCCTGATTCTGCTGTTCAGCGTCGAGTCCGGCGACCTGGTGGCCCAAATTGAAGCCGACTATGTTGGCCAGATGCGCACCGGCGCCGCCAGCGGCGTCGCCACCAAATTCCTCGCGCGCGCCAACGCCAAAACCGTCGGCATTATCGGCACTGGCCTGCAGGCGCGCACGCAACTGGAAGCCATCTCCCATGCCAGAAAGATCGAAAACGTTCGCGCCTTCAGTCGCGATCCACAAAGGCGCGAAACATTTGCCTCCGAAATGAGCACGATGCTAAAAATTCCGGTCGTCGCAGTTCCCACCGCGGAACAAGCCGTCCGCGACCTCGACATCGTCGTAACCTCGACCACCTCCACCAATCCCGTCGTCGAAGGCCGCTGGCTTACGCCCGGCACCCATATCAACGCCATCGGCGCCAATTTCCCGCAAAAACATGAGCTCGACGCCGAAGCCATCCGCCGCTGCGACGTCATCACCGCCGACTCCCGCGAGCAATCGAAGCTCGAATCCGGCGACCTGATCCAAATGTACGGCGACGACCAGCGCCGCTGGACCAACGTGATCAATTTCGCCGAAATCGTCTCCGGAAAAACTCCGGGACGCACCAACGATCAACAGATCACGCTGTTCAAATCGAACGGAATCGCCGTCGAGGACATCGTCGTCGCCGGGAGGATCTATGAAATTGCTAAAGAAAAACGAATGGGCAGGCAGTTGACGCTGTGGGAAAAGTCGGAACAATCGCGCGATGCCCGCGCGGTTTAGGCCTTGGGCTGGCTGCGAATGTGGCTCAGGTGTTTGAACAGAGCGTCGCGCAAGCGCGCGCGCGTTTCTTCCGGCAGCGGCGCCGGCTCCGAATTGCAAAAAATCTGGACCGTGTGCTTAGTCGTGTCGACCACGATGCGGCAGTCTTCGCATCCCTCGAGGTGATGTTCGATCGAGGATTTCAGGGGCTGGTCCAGAGCGTCCTCAAGGTAGTTGGAGAGTTCCTTGATGATGTTCTTGCAATTCACGAATTTTCACTCCGTTTGAAATACTTGTTCAGTTTCTGCCGCAGCTTCAAGCGCGCCCGCAGGAGCCGCGATTTCACCGCCGGAATCGAGAGCCCCAGCGCCTCCGCCGTCTCTTCCGTCGATAATTCTTCGATGTCGCGCAGCTGGAAAACGATTCGGAAAGGTGGCTCGAGTTCCGCGATGGTCGTGTTCAAAATATCGCCCAGTTCGTTCTGCTCGTAGCGATCTTCGGGTGAAGGACCCCAGTCTTCCACCTCGCGCGGAATCGTGTCTTCGCCGGTGTCCACATCTTCATCCAGCGAAATCTGATTCGGCCGGCGCTTGCGCAGCTTCATCAGCGCCTGGTTCACCGCGATGCGCACCAGCCAGGTGTAAAACCGCGAGTTGCCTTGGAATTCATCCAGGTGCTGGTAGGACTTCAGGAACGCTTCCTGCATCACGTCTTCCGCATCTTCTTTGTTCTGCGTGATGTTCTGGGCCAGGCGGAAAATCTTGCGCTCGTAGCGCCCCACCAGCGTCTCAAACGCAGTGATGTCCCCGCCCTTCGCGGCGGCGACCAGCGATCCTTCGTCGTCCTTCACCACCGTAGACGGCAGTGGCGTACGCGGCTGCGGATTGACCTTAGATGAACTCATGAATGGGATTTGCACCTAAAAGGTTAGCACAACTTGCGCCCGAAATACTCAACCGCGCCGGGAGCTCATACTCGTCCGTCAAATGCAGTCATGATGCGAAAAATAACAACCGAACAGACCGCTATACCCAGCCAGTGCCAGCGAACGGCAAGCTGATCCAGAACACCAGGCGGAAATCTCCTGGCATCCTCCTTCGGGGCGCCAGCATGCCCGCGAATATAAATCGAGTCGCGACGATTACAGAAACCCACAGGTCCAGACACCTTGCGGATTACCCGAATGCTGGCAGATAATCGCGGAAGCGCACAGTACGCGCAACACCCCTGCAATCCATGACCGCTGAGCCCATCGCCGAAAAGCCGGAACTTCTCCACGTCAGGGTAGACGGTTGGGTCGGAAGTCTCACCGAATATTCTCCAGTCAGCTCGTAAAAGGACGGAATGCGCACACTGCCGGATTATCTTCGCAAGGGCATGAAAATGATTCTGATCGGCTCGAATCCGGGCGATCGCGCCGCTCGAGTCGGCCATTATTACGCCGGCCGCGGCAATCAATTTTGGCCCATTATGTATGAATCCGGAGTCATTCCCGAGCCTCTAAGTTATGAGGACGATCGCCGCATCCTGGAATTCGGCATTGGCATGACCGATCTGGTCAAACGTCCGACGCGCGCGCCGGAAGAAATCGAGCGCCAGGAATTCGCCGAAGGCCGCGTCCTATTGGCCCAAAAATTGGAGGAAATACGGCCCCGCGTCGTGGCCTTCAATGGGAAAATGGTCTACGAGAAGTTTACCGGCCGCACTTCCTGCAAGCTGGGCCTGCAGAAAGAAAAACTCTACGGGGCCAGCGTGTTTGTGCTGCCTTCCACCGCCGGGCTGAAAGGCGGCAGCGAGCTCGCCGTAAAAAAACGTTACTTCAAGAAACTTGGGCTGCTGTTGAAGAGTCTTAAAGATTAGGAGTATTCCATGGGCGCCACGCAACAACCGTCACCATCGCCAACATCGAAACCCGAAGCGGATAAGCTGGTGCTCTACGAGAAAAACGGCTCGATCGCTACCATTCGCCTCAACCGTCCGGACAAGCTGAATGCCTTGAGCCCGGCGATGGGCGATCAACTGGTGCACGCCGTTCTGGCCGCAGCCGAAGACCGGGAAGTCCACTGCGTGGTCATCACCGGCAATGGGCGCGCCTTCTGTGCCGGGGGTGATATCGAATTTCTGCGCGACGCGCGCAAACGAAAAGCCACCGCCGAACTGGAAAGGTTAGTCCTGTCGGGCAAGGAAGTCGCCCGCGCCATCGCCATTATGCCCAAGCTGATCCTCGCCGCCGTGAACGGTCCAGCCGCCGGTGGCGGCATGAATCTGGCGCTGGCCTGCGATCTGCGCATCTGTTCCGATCAGGCCAAATTCGCCGAATCGTTTTCGCAAATCGGACTGTTTCCGGATTACGGCGGAACTTATTTTTTACCCAGGATTGTCGGCCCCGCCCGCGCCGCCGAATTGTTTTACACCGCGCAGATGCTTTCGGCCGATGACGCCCTGAAACTCGGTATAGTCAGCCGCGTGATTTCACAGGACCAGTTCGAGGCTGAAACCAAAAAGCTGGCCGAGACGCTGGCGGGCGGTGCCGGTGTAGCGCAACGCGCCGTGAAACATCGCATGGTCAGCGAAGACCAGAAAGCACTCGAAGCCGCGCTCGACGAAGAAGTCCGCATGCAAAAATACGCCTTCGAATCCGAAGACTGCCTCGAGGGCCTGAACGCCTTCGCTGAAAAACGCAAACCGAATTTCAAGGGCCACTAGAAAACTCTATAGATGCGGAACATTGCGGCACTACGACCGAATCTGATCTGCAATATCCTGGCGAAGCTCATTTGACTCATCGCTCCGAAACTGACATCACCGCGCGTCCCTACACCTTCAGCGAACTTATGGTGGCGGCCGCCGCGCGCGAAATTCGCGATGGCGAAGTGGTCTTCGTTGGGATGCGCCTGCCCATGCTGGCCTTCCTCGTGGCGCGGCGAACCCATTCTCCCCGCGCCGTCGGACTTTTTGAAAACGGAATTATTCGCGAAACGCCCTCGACCCAGCTGCTCTACACCATGGGCGACCCACCGAATATTTTCGAAGCTACCCAATGCGGCCAAATGCTCGAGGTGATGAGCCTGCTCCAACAAGGCCGCGTCAACGTCGGCTTTCTCGGCGCGGCGGAAATCGATCGCTTCGGCAACCTGAACACCACCTGGGGCCACCGCAATAACGAAATGCAGCGCCTGCCCGGCTCCGGCGGCGCTTGCGACATCGCCGGTCTGGCGCGCCGCACGGTCGTACTGCTCGCTCACGATCGTGGACGCCTCGTCGACCGCGTCGGCCACATTACTTCGCCGGGCTTTGGCACCGGCGGAAACTGGCGGCGTTCGCACGGTCTCCCTCCCGCTTCCGGGCCTTCCACCGTGATTACCACACTCGGCGTACTGCGTTTTGGCCACGATGGCGAAGCGTTTTTGTCCTCGGTGCATCCGGGCGTCAGCGTCGAAGAAGTCCTCGCCAATACCGGATGGACGCTGCGCGTCGCTGACGAGCTGATCGAAACCAAACCGCCCACCGATGCCGAGCTTGACGTCATGCGCGAACTGGATCCCCATCATTTCTGGACCCGATAAGATGAGTGCCGAATCAAAACTAATGTCGATGCGCGACGCCATCGCGCAGCACGTGCCTTCCGGATCGATGGTGCTGATGGGCGCGCAGCTCGAGCAGATGATTCCGTTCGCCGCCGGGCACGAACTAATTCGTCAGGGCCGCCGCGACCTGACCCTGGTTGGCCCCATTTCCGATATTCTTTTCGATCAAATGATCGGCGCGGGATGCGTCTCGCGGGTGCTGGCCGCCTGGGTCGGCAATGTTTCGGCCGGTGTCGGCTATTGTTACCGGCGCGCCACCGAAGGCAATATTCCGCGTCGCCTAGAAGTCGTCGACTATTCGAATTTCACCATCGCGCTGGCGTTGCATGCGGGCGCCATGGGCGTTCCATTCATGCCCACCTACGCCACGCTGGGCAGCGACCTGCTGAAGAAAAACGGCAACCTGCGCGAGTTTGCTTCGCCGGTCAGCGAAGAGACTCTGGTCGCGGTGCGCGCGCTGCGTCCCGATGTCGCGATCCTGCACGTGCAGCGCGCCGACGCGCAGGGCAACGCCCATCTGTGGGGCAGCCTGGGCGTTGCGGTGGATGGCGCCCGCGCCTCGCGCAAAATAATTATCGTGGCCGAAGAAATCGTCGAGCCCGGTATCATTTCTTCCGACCCCAACCGCACGTTGGTGCCGGGGTTCCTCGTTTCCGCCGTGGTTCACGAACCGGGAGGCGCGCACCCGTCGCCGGTGCAGGGATACGCGGCCCGCGATCACGGCTTTTTCGAGGAATATCACGAACGCTCGCGCCGCATCGAAGATTTCGAGGACTGGCTGTCGCAATGGGTCTTGCACTTGCCCGATCGCCGTGAATATTGGAAACAACTCGGCCCAGCGCGAACCGACGCGCTGGCCGTAAAGCATCACGCTTTTTCCGCTCCCGCGGACTTTGGATACTGATGACCGACGACTTGATGGCCAACATTGAAATTACGCCCAGCGAGACCAAAGAACTCCTCGCACGGGAAAAAGAAGTGTTATTCCTCGATGTACGCGAGCAATGGGAATACGACACCTCGCATATTGATGGCTCGGTCTTGATTCCCATGCGCGAAATTCCCGGAAACCTGCAGCGCATCGAAAATTCCGACCAGATCGTGGTCTTCTGCCATCACGGAATGCGCAGCCTCGACGTCGCCGCCTGGCTTCGCACGCAAGGCGTCGAAGGCGCGCGCTCCATGGCCGGCGGCATCGACCGGTGGTCCACCGAAATCGATCCAAAAGTTCCGAGGTATTGAGGCGCGCGATGACTGCAACCAAGAAAAAATCAGCAGGGAAGTCGAGGAAATCGCCGGCCTCTTCTGCAGCGAAAAAGAATCGCCGCAGCGTGGAGTTTCTGCAAAAGCCGACCTGCACCAGCTGCCGAAACGCCCGCGCCTATATGGAAAAATGCGGCTTCGACCTGCGCCTCCGCGACATCGGCAAAGACCGCCTGCGCCCCGAAGAAATCGAAAATCTAATCGGCGATCGCGACTACCGCCAGTTCCTAAACACTCGCAACGAACTCTACCGCCGCAATAACATGAAAGAAAATCCACCGACGCGCGCCCAAGCCGTAAAAATGATTGCCGCCGAGCCCAACCTGATCCGCCGCCCCATCATCCTCGCCGGCAAAAAAATGATCCTGGGATTCGATCAAGAAAGCATCGACGAACTGTAAAATGCCCAATCACCGAGCCCTAAGCGACGACCACCTGTAGCGGCGCCTGCAGGCGGGCATCGGTGTAAAACAAACGCCGGGCTACTCCGGTCGCTACAGCGAAAAGACCACCGGGGTTTTTCAATCGCAACCATGGAAATCAAAACAATCGGAGTAATCGGCGCCGGACCAGCGGGTCGCGCCATCGCTTACCTCTCCGCGCTGGCAGGCTACCGAACCATCCTCGAAGCCGTCTCCCAAGAATTCCTCGACGATGGACTCACCTCCATCCGGCAGCTCTTGGATAACGGCGCGAAAAAAAGCTCCGCAACTCCGCAGCAGAAAATCCAAGCTTTAGCGAATCTCTCCACGTCCCGCTCCATCGAAGACGTTTGCCGCGAAGCCGACCTCCTGATCGAAGCCGCCCAGGAAGAAATGGAGGTAAAACTCGAAATCTTCACCCTCTTCGACAAATTCGCCAAACCCGCCGCGATCCTGGCCAGCAGTTCGCCCACAATCTCGATCGACGAACTCGCCGAAATAACTTTCCGCACCGAAAACTGCATCGGCCTGCGTTTCCGCGATCCGCTCACGGCTTCGGGTCAGTTGGAAATAATTCGGACGGCCGAAACTTCGGACGCTACGGTCGAGGCGTGCAGAGAAGTGGGGAAACGAATGGGTAGGGAACTGGTCGTCAGAGGGATCTAAACCCGCGCGTAGCTCTTAAATTCCGGGCGCGGGCTCGTGCTTTTTCAGCACCGGCTTGTTCGAATCTTCCGCGGGCGCGCTAGCCGCAGGAGCCGCCGGAGCGCCAGCTGCCGGCGCGGGAGCAGCACTCGCGCCGGTTGCCGCAGCCGGAGCAGCCTGCGAATCGTCGCCGTTATAAGCCTTCTGGATGTACCGCGCCACTTCCTGCTGCGCACCGGCCGTGTCGTCGCCCAAATGCTGCGCCAGGCTGTACTCGTTGATGGCCCGTTCACGTTGGCCCAGCAAATCGTAAATTTTCCCGATGTAAATGTGGCTCCAGACTTCGGTCCACTTGGGATCCAGGTCGCCGCCCAACGCCGCGCGAAACGCATTTGCCGCGGCCTGATAATTCTTCTGGTAGAACATCGCCTCCGCCAGGCGGAAATGCGCCAGCGAATTGCTCGGCTGGGTGTCCAACGCCTTCTGATATTCCTGGATCGCCTCGTAATATTTGCCTTGCTCCGCGAATCCTTCTCCGCGCGCAATCAGCGCATGCACCCGCAACCGCGGGCTCGATTTCAACAAATTATTATTGGGGTCGATGATCACGCCATTCGGCTTCGGCCGCCCGAACGTTTCCACTTCGAACGATTGCGTCGTCCCTGTAATCAGAATTTTCTTCGTTTCCGGATTTCCTTCCGTATCGATTCGAATTTCCACCGGCATCCGGAACGTATCGAGGTCCTGGTGAATTTTGCCCACCACCTTGAAGCCCTTCCGCGTGCGATACACGATGTATTCAAGCTTGAACTCCGGAACCCCGGTCGAATTCAGCCATTGGGAGAAAAACGAAACCAGATTCACCGGCGGCTGTCCCTTCACCGGCGGCGGAATCTTGGTCATCGCCATCCGCTCGAAATCGTTCAAACTCGCGTTCTTGCCTTCGTATTTCTTGTAGAACTCGCGCATCAGCGAATTGAACGCATCGTCGCCGAGCTGCGTGCGCAGCATGTGAAAAACGAGCGCGCCCTTATCCGCCACGATCGATCGGTATTCATTGGAAAAAGTCTCGAGCCGCGCGGCCTGCGAGATCGGCGCCGTATCCTCGTACATCAACGCGCCCACGGCGAAATCTTCGAGCGCCTTGTGCAAACCCGCCGCGCCATCGGCCTGCTCGGCGTACATCGCCTCCGCGTAACGCGACAAACCGTCGGTCAGCCAGGTGTCCGACGCACTCGAGGGCAGCACGCGATCGCCCCACCATTGCTCCGCGGCCAATTGCGACAGCAGCCGTTCGTTTACTCTCTGGGTCCACTGCCGCGCGCTGATCAGCATTAATCCCGGCGCCGCATAACCAGGCACCGTCCCATCCGGAAGCTGGGCAATCGTCAGGGGATCGTACTCCTTCAGATTCAGCGGCCCGAAAGCCTCCGAAAAATAACTGACGATGTGCGAAAGGGAAGTCGCGTAGGAGTTCGCCGTATTGGCCTGCACCGGAGGAGTGAATACCGAAACATTAAATCCTTCCACTTGTTGCGGCGAAAGCTGCAGTGCGCCGGCCACAAAACTGCCCACCGGCGCCGGATGGTCACAATGAAAAACGTACGTCGCCTGCCCCGGCGCTCCCTTCCCGATTCCCGGAGCCATGGTCGGCGGATCGGCCTTGCCCGTACCCACCACCGCAAAACTATCCGGCGCCGTAATCTTGAACGTCCCGGTGTAGCGGTTGGTCGGATAATTGGTCAGCGGAAACCAGCGCGCCGGCAACAGCAGATACGCCGAAGTCTTATCCACCGACGCGAATCGCACGCCTTTCGTGGGGCTGTCGTCTTCGCTCGAAATCGGCCCGGTATAATTGAACACCAGCGAAACGGTTTTGCCCGGCGCCACTGCTTCCGGCAAGCCAATGGTCAGCCGCGTCGGCAGGGTCGTGTCCCGCTCGAATTCCAACGTTTTTCCGCCCGGCACGTTCACCGAATTGATCTTCAAATCCTGGTGCAACTCCACCACCACCGTCCGCGATACTTGCTGGGCCACAAACTCCACTTTGGCCAGGCCCGAGATGGTCTGATCGTCAGGATGCAGCAACACCTCCACTTCGTAATTGGTCGCGCGGAAGGGAAATCCTTGGGACGGCGCCTGGGCCGGCAGGCTCGCCGGAACGAGCAGCGCGAGAAAAAAGGCCGCGTTCAGCGCGGCGAACACGCTAGCTCTCCTGCGGCCTGGGTCGGGGATAAATTTGAACAAGGGAAAATACCTCACTGGCGCAGCGGGCGGCTCTACTACCTCAGATACAGAAAAGCCGCGGACAGTTGCCCCGCAAAAAGGTTACAACATCCCCGCGAAAATGTCCGCTGCGCGCTCGATCGCGCCGCCCGGTCCCAGCTTGGCCCGCACTTCGGCCAGGCCCGCCTTCACTTCATCGCAGGCCGCGTCGGAGTCCAGGATCCGCCGGACTTCTTTCTCTACGGCCGCCGGCGTGAATTTATCCTGAATCAATTCCGGCACGACCAGCCGGCCTCCGATCAGATTCACCATGCCGATGAACGGCGTCCGGATCATCCGCCGCAAAATTGCCGCGGTGACCCGCGCCACGTGATAGACCACTACCATGGGCGTTCCGAGCAGGGCCGCTTCAATCGTCGCTGTTCCGCTGGCCACGATCGCGCAGTCGGCCGCGGCCAGCGCGTTGTAGGTCTCGCCTTCGACCCTGGTGATTTTCACCTTGGGCAGAGCATATTGCAGCAATAATTCCGGCGTCAGGCCGTGCGCCGTCGCATGCACGAACTGCACATTGCCCGGCTGGGCTAGCCGCTCGCATGCGGCCATGATCCGCCCATAGTTCTGCGCGATTTCGCTGGGCCGGCTTCCAGGCAGAATAGTCACGATGGGTAGCGAAGCATCCAAACCATGTCGCGCAGCGAATTCCTCTCGTGACATCGTGGGACGAACCGTATCCACCAGTGGATGGCCGACGAAATCCACCGGCACGCCGGCGTCCCGGTAAATCTGTTCCTCGAACGGAAAAATCACCACCATCCGATTCACCAGCCGTTTCACCACTCGAATGCGCCGCGGCCGCCACGCCCAAATTTGCGGGCCGATGAAATATCCAACCGGCACGCCAATCTGTTTCATTCGACGCGCCACGCCCAGGTGCGTGCCCGGCGAATCCACCAGCAGCGCCAGCTGCGCGCACCGCGCTTTGGCGGCGCGCTTCAGCCGGTTCTGCACGCCGATCACGGTGGGAATTTTGTGTAGAACTTCGGTGATGCCCACCACCGCAACTTCATGGTAATCCGCGACCAGCTCCACGCCCGCAGCGCTCATACGCGGCCCACCCATCCCGAAAATGTGCCGCTTCGTGCGGGCTTGCAGTTCCGTGGCGAGCCGCGCGGCGTACATATCGCTCGACGCTTCGCCGGCCGAAAGTAGGATCGGACGCTCACTCATGCGTCGCCATGATCTTCGAGGCTCGCCAAATACCAAAGGGAATTTCTTCGGAGGTAAGGTTCGGAAGGAAGTGAGGGACCGGGCGTTTTTCGCGCCGGCCTCTCAATCATTCGCGGACATCGGTTGCGAAAACCCGCTCGGTGCCGCGCCCGGCAGCGCAGCCGCAAATTCCTGCTCTTTGTACTGCAGCTGATAGAGCCGGTAATAAATTCCGCGCAGTGCGAGCAGTTCCTGGTGCGAGCCTTGCTCCCGCAGGCGGCCTTTATGGAATACCAGGATCTGGTGCGCGTGCTGAATCGTGCTCAGCCGGTGCGCGATCACTACCGCCGTGCGGCCTTTGAGCAGCCGGTCCAGCGCTTCGCGAATCATCAATTCGGTCTTGGTGTCGACGCTCGACGTTGCTTCGTCCAAGATCAAGAATGTCGGATCGTGCGCCAGGGCCCGCGCAAAACTCACCAGTTGCCGCTGGCCCACCGAAAGGGTCGACCCGCGTTCGGTAACCGGAGTGTCCACGCCCAGCGGCTGCGACGCCACGTAGGGTCCGAGTCCGACTTCGCGCAAAGCCTCTTCGGTATCCGCGCGGTCGATGGTCGGGGTGCCCAGCTTGACGTTCGATTCCAGCGTGCCGGTAAAAAGAAATGGATCCTGCAGCACGATCCCGAAAAGTCGCCGCAAATCATGCATCTCGAGTTGGCGGATATCGATGCCATCCAGCAGAATTTCGCCGCGCTGAATATCGTAAAAACGCAGCAACAGCTGAATGATCGTCGTCTTTCCCGCGCCGGTATGCCCCACGATCGCCAACGTCTGCCCCGGCTCTACGCGAAACGATACATCGCGCAAAATCCAGTCTTTCTCTTCGGGCGTCGAGCCGCCGTGATAGGCAAACCAGACCTTGCGGAATTCGATCTCGCCTCGCGGCGTCTCGATGGTGCGCACCTGCGCCGGAGACGTGATCGTCACCGGCTCATCCAGCAGCCGGAAAATTCTTTCCGAAGC